>Ga0182015_10000049_pt1 | contig 151182 bp, 121 predicted proteins | sample 712P3MmetaG_FD_120478 | JGI IMG/M metagenome (GOLD analysis project Ga0182015, IMG submission 120478) | Permafrost microbial communities from Stordalen Mire, Sweden - 712P3M metaG | ecosystem: Environmental > Terrestrial > Soil > Wetlands > Permafrost | place: Sweden: Stordalen | collected...
CTTAAACAAAGCGGCGCCCACAGAGACCGGCACAATCCATAACGCTCGCGTCAGTTTCACTGTAGTCCCAACGACCAGCGCCACAGCCCCGTAACGCGCCGCAGCTCCCACCACTGAACTAGTGTCATGAATCGCCAGCGCTGCCCACAATCCAAACTGCTGCTGCGACAAATGCAATAACCAGCCCAATGGCGGAAAAACTAAAAGCGCAATTGAATTGAGTATAAAAATCGTACCCAATGAGACAGCAGTCTCCTCGTGATCAGCGCGAATAATCGGCGCGACAGCCGCAATCGCGCTCCCCCCGCAGATCGCAGTGCCGACCGTGATCAAAGCTGAAGCCGTTTTATTCACACCCAGATATTTGCCGGCAAGCAATCCAATAGTCAGCGCAAACCCAATACTAAGCGCGGTATAAACGAACCCGTTGCGCCCCACGCGCAGAACTTCATGCAGATTCATGCCAAATCCCAAGCCCACAACTGACGCCTGCAGTAACAATTTCGTGGCGGTCCGGCTTTCGGCCTTGAAAGGGTGCTCGAAGCTGAGTCCAAAAAGGAGCCCGAGCGCTAGCGCAAGGGGCGGCGACAATAACCCGGTGGCGCACAACGCGAATCCCAACAGAAACGCGATTTTTCGAGCCAAGTATGCTCCCGGCGCCGCCAAAGGGCGGCTTGACGGCACTCTGTTCATGATTACACGGTTCGCAACAACGTAAAACACGTGCTTATGTGCACTGTCACCTAAGCGTCGGGTGGATCCGATGCGCATTTCCCCCAGATTCCCGAGGAGAGTTCACCGTACATCGATCATGGGGTAGCAACACTTTCAACGATGAAAGCGCGACAACTTGCGTGAATTTGCCGAGTCGGCGGGCCAGAATGAGTCAAATTCCGGCGGGCGTCGACACAACCCCTCGTAGGACACTATGGGTTATTCGTACACATCCGGAATTTAAGGTGGACATGGATACCCCTTCTCGGTCAAATTATGAGGGTAACAGCGAGTCTTTTTTCGTAGTTCTTGGGAGATACACGCTATGCGATACGTAGCTTTACTGGTTGCACTCGTATTTTTTGGAACTTTGAACGCGCAAGCTCAGTTAAATACCTCGAATTCGGTATTCCTTGCATCATCATACTTTGCCGTTCCCGCGGAAACTACCGAAAGCACCGTCATCCTGACTCCATCACCCTTCGCCAATTCAGGAACTGGAACTCCTAGTACCGCAAGCGGCAGCAGTCCCATTGCCCTATCGTTGATACCTACGCCGGCCGCGCCGCCGCAGGACGTAACCAGCGTGTTCCAGCATTACGGCTGGCAATTTTACCTAGGTTATTCATTCTTTCGATTCTACGAAGTCCCCGCATACACGCAGAATATGAATGGCTTCGACTACGGTGTGGTCTACTACTTCAATAACTGGGTCGGAGCCGAAGGGAACTTCTCCGCCACGCATGCCACGCAATTCGGACAGAGCTCTTGGTTTGTCTCAGGGGAAGGAGGTCCTCGATTTCGCTGGGCCGCGCGTCGGGGGACTGAGGTATGGGTTCACACCTTGCTAGGTTATTCGCACTTCACTCCGCAAACACCCAATGGCGGTCAAAATTCCATCGCTTATCAGCTGGGCGGTGGAGTGGATTTGCCTTTTAAACCCCGTTGGGCATTTCAAATCGGCGCAGATGCTGTTGGCAGCCGATACTTCAGCACCTACCAATTCAGTCCAAAGTTCACTGTGGGCGTGGTCTTCAAGTACTAAGGCATAATCCTATTTCGAGGACAACGACAAAGCTTCTGTCGGGTGGTGTTATTCGTGCGCGGAATAATCTCATCGCATGTCGTTCCCGATTCGAATAGTGCCTAACCTTCTGGCAGCAGTGTTGCAAGTTTGCTAGCGCCGACATCGCTCGCAGACTTGTAAAAGCAAGTTTGCGAGACGCAGGCGACGTTTCATCTGCCACTTTTAGCACTCTCTCGTCATCCAATCCCTGTTACCTTTTGGCGGAGGAAATAATGGCCACAAGTCATAACGAAACGAAGATTGTCCTGCAAGTAGGAAGCGAGCTTAGAATAAAAAATAATGGCGACATCATTATCGATAATCCAGAACTGGAGCTAACGCGCGAGGATAACGCGGCCGATGCGGTTCTCTTATACCGTTTTGATTCTCAACGTGGTATTCATTCGCTAAAACTATTCTACCCGGTTGCTGATCATAAACACCTAAAAAGTCACAAGCGGAACGATTAGAAGCGCGTTGGTGATAGATGCGGAAAATACACAGCAGCGAACGCTGCGAACCACCGATCATTCTCTTTGAAGAATAGAGCCTCAGATTGGGCACAGACAGCTATTAATGGGTTTTAGCCCTAAGGACGTCAATGCATCTCTTCGACGAATTGCAAATCCGCGATTTGATCCTTCGCAATCGAATCGCAGTATCGCCCATGTGCCAGTATTCCAGCAAAGATGGTTTCGCTACCGACTGGCACCTGGTCCACCTTGGAAGCCGCGCCGTGGGCGGTGCATCCATGGTTTTCACGGAAGCATGCGCCGTTTCGCCCGAGGGACGCATCAGTCCTCAGGATCTGGGAATTTGGAGTGATGATCACATCGAGCCGCTCGCGCGCATCGCTGGTTTCCTTCGCACGCAAGGAGCGGTAGCGGGAATTCAACTGGCTCACGCTGGAAGAAAAGCAAGCACGCCGACCCCGTGGGAACCGGCCGGCTTTATCCCCGAATCGAAAGGCGGCTGGAAACCCGTCGCACCTAGCGCGGTCTCCTTCTCCGACACCTACGCAATGCCTGCGGCGCTCGACGAATCCGGCATTCAAAAGGTCATCAAAGATTTTGCAGATGCCGCCGCAAGAGCGTTGAAAGCAGGTTTCGAAATAATCGAGATTCATTCCGCGCACGGCTACTTGCTTCACGAATTTCTCTCACCGCTTGCAAATCATCGTACGGATTCCTACGGTGGCTCGCTCGAAAATCGCGTGCGGCTTTTGCGCGAAGTTGTCACAGCTGTCCGCGGCGTGTGGCCCGAGCGCTTCCCGCTGTTCGTTCGCATTTCAGCATCAGATTGGACTCCAGGGGGTTGGGACGTAGATCAATCCGTCGACTTGGCCAACCGGCTAATTCCGCTTGCAGTCGATCTAATTGATTGTTCTTCCGGCGGCATCCTGCCAGGAATCCAAATTCCAGCGCGTCCCGGCTATCAAGTTGAATTTTGCGACGAAATTCGCAGAAGAACGGGAATCATGACAGGCGCGGTAGGCTTCATCACGGAGGTAAGCCAAGCGGACAACATTGTAGGCCGGGAAAAGGCCGACATCGTCTTGCTAGCGCGGGAATTTCTCCGCCAGCCATACTGGCCGCTATCGGCAGCCAGTCACCTCGGTTTCCCAACAAGCTGGCCGGTCCAATATTTGCGTGCCGCCCCGAACGGCAGCACTCCACGCGAGCCCATCAGGCTGCCGGAGATGCAATCCGCGCTAGCTGAACACGACGCCAACTTGGAATAAGGTTTCAAGGCAGAATTGCGACATCGGCGCGACATCGGCGTTAAACATAAGTCGCCGAAAAACCGGGTTTAACGCGAGACTATCGTAAGTTCCCCTGCGTCACATCACACTGCAATCGAAACACCGCAAGCAAACCCTCTAGTCCCAGTCGAATAAACCATCTACCATAAGTTTGTGACGACTGAGCACTTGAACCGCCGCATAGCCTCCGCGACGGGAATCGTGATGGCGAGCGTCCTGCTTAGCCGCATCCTCGGTTTTTTCCGCGACTGGACAGTCGCGCATCAAATCGGTGCCAATGCCTCCACCAGCGCTTATTACACAGCTTTCACCCTGCCGGATTTTCTGAATTATCTGATTGCGGGAGGCTCGCTAAGCATCACGTTCATTCCGGTTTTCGCCAAATTCGTAGCCGAGAAGCGCGAGGATGAGGGCTGGCGCGTCTTTTCAACTGTTGTCACGGTGATGGGGTTCGTCCTGGTGGTTCTGGTGCTTCTCGGCGAAATTTTTGCCGCGCATCTAGTGAAATACATCGCCCCTGGTTTTAAACCTACAGAGCTGCAACAAACGATTTTTCTTACACGCCTGATGTTGCCCGCGCAGATTTGTTTCTATGAAGGCAGCATTCTGAGCGCCGTGCAATATGCAAAGGGGCAGTTTGTCATTCCCTCACTGGCTCCCATTGTGTACAACATCGGGATCATTATCGGCGGCGTCGCGCTTTCATCGCGAATCGGAATCACCAGTTTCGCTGTGGGTGTCCTAGGCGGCGCGGTTGCAGGAAATTTCCTGTTGCAAATCTACGGCGCGTATCGCGTGGGGGCGAATTTCTTGCCAAATTTCAACATCCGGCATCCGGGCTTTTGGATGTTCATGAAGCTCTCCATTCCCATCATGCTGGCGCTGTCGTTGTCTTTTGTGGACGACTGGATCATCCGCTGGTTTGGCTCCTACTTGCAGCCCGCATCGATTACCTGGTTGAGCTACGGGAAAACTCTGATGCGGGTCCCGCTCGGCCTCGTCGGGCAGGCCATAGGCGTTGCCTCTTTTCCGATTCTTGCTCAGCTTTATTCCGAAAATAAGTTCAAGGATCTAAACCGCATTCTCAATTCCACCTTTAAAGCGTTGATCTTTCTCCTGCTCCCTATCTCTGCGCTGATCATCGCGCAGAGCCTGCCGTTGGTTTATCTGGTTTTCTCGCATACTCGCCTCCTCGGCTCCGATCTTGCCGCCACTGGCTCTGCGCTGGCATTTTTCTCGATTGGTCTGTTTGCCTGGGGTGCTCAGAATATTCTGGCCCGGGGTTTTTATGCCACTCGCGACACTATTACCCCCGCAGTCGTCGGCACGTTGACCACACTACTCAGTCTCCCAGTGTATTGGCTATTGGTGCGCCGCTTTGACTATCTTGGCTTAGCCCTTGCCAGTACGCTCGGTATCATCACTTATACGATCATCCTTTTCGTCCTGCTCTGCCGCCGCACCAGAAATCCCGAGGAGGGAGATCTCCTGGTATTTTTTCTGAAGATGTCGGCGGCATCCTGTATTGCGGGGTTTGCCTGCTATCGCTTGGCTGGTTGGCTCGAGAGTGTCATCCCCTGGCAGCATATTGGCGGAGCATTAATTCTCTTGACGCTGGTAACGTCGGCTGGCGTTTTGTTGCTGGGCGTGCTGCTCAAAATTCTTCGCGTGCCGGAACTCGACGCATATTTGCGCCGTGCCTACGCCTTTGGCAGCCGAATATGACCGCTAAAGATATGACAGCGAGTCCCGAGATTTCAGAGAAGGTTCACGATGGCAATTAAAAGGTTCGGACGCCGCGTTATGGCGCTGGATCTAAAGCCGGATGCAAAGTGAGCTGGCTGCCACTAAGCACCTCCAAAGTGCGCTCCCAGTCTTTCCTGCCCCTAATTTTCAAGATCACCCGATGATCTCCAGTCGGCATAGGAATGGTCGAAGGCGTTTGCCCCACAAACTTTCCATCCACATAGATTTCAGCACCCCCAGGCTCGGACGCGATGGCAACGCTTCCAATCCCGCGTATGGAGTTGCTAGTGTCTAAAACCGCCGCTACGCCGGGCTGGGGGTGAATCGGTCCAACTCTGGCATCGCCAGGCCACGTTGCGCCACCACTTTCACCAGCGAGTTGCAACTTCAACTCAAAATGATCGGATTTGAGCAGGAAATAATTCCCATGGTGCTTGCCACTTACCGCAATCCATTCAAACGGGCCCTCGGTAAGCGCCAACTGCTGCGCTGAGTATCCGTCCTTCGAGATTCGCAGCAACATGGAGTGATCGAGACGAGCGGCAAATACCGTGTGGGTTTATGGAAGTAGCCCCCAGGGTAATCGGCGTGGAAAGGAGTTTCGCCCACGATAACGCCAGTGATCTCCAAATTGGCGCCCGGCGGCGAACTCGTGACGTTCAACGACTTGGCGTGGCTCGCAGGGACCAGCACCAAAATCGCCATCGCTGCGATTAAACACACCCACGTCCGTCGCGGCATCGAAAACTCCACGAATCAGAAAAACTCAAACTTCGAGAATCGAAACACAACTGGAGGGTTCATCGAAGATGGCATCCGAATGCGCAACTGTCAATCCGCAGAAGTACGCATGCGATCAAATCCACGCGCTCGTCTCTACCCAGGCACGAAGAGATAGAAATGACGTCTCTCGGATTTGCCGTCGATAATTGTTTTCACCTTTGCGCACTACGGATCTAAGCTACTTCAAATATTTCCCGAGCCAATCCAGGAATGTGTGATACCAAAGCTCGCTGTTCCGCGGTTTCAGCACCCAATGTCCTTCGTCGGGGAAGATCATCAACTTTGAAGGCACACCCTGCACCTGCAAAGCCGTGAAAAATTCTAAATCCTGAGTGTACGGGACACGAAAATCCAGTTCGCCGCCAATCACTAAAGTCGGCGTCTTATATCTTCCGAGCTCCGCTGCGAATTCGCTCGGCGACCATTTCTTGTAGAGCTCAGGATGGTCCCAAGGTGGCCCGCCAAATTCCCAATCCATGAACCACAATTCCTCAGTCGAGCCGTACATGCTCACTTCGTCGTAAGGCCCAGCATGGCTGATCAAACATTTAAATCTTCCGGTGTGAGTCGCGATCCAATCGATCACGTAACCGCCGTACGACCCGCCCGCTGCGCACATATTCGATCCGTCAATAAAAGGATACTTCGCGACCGCCGCGTCCACGCCCTTCATCAGATCTTCATAGGCCCGTCCGCCCCAATCGCGGCTCACTTCAGCGACAAACTTCTGCCCGTACCCAATCGATCCTCGCGGATTAATCATCAAGACCACGTATCCCGGCGCGGCCATTACTTGTTGGTTCCAGCGATATCCCCAGGCGTCCATCCAAGGGCTTTGCGGCCCGCCGTGAATCAGCAGCAGCGTGGGATATTTTTTCGTGGCGTCGAAATGTGGAGGGCGAACCACGAAACCTTCTACCTTGGTGTTTTCCGCGCCGTCAAACCAGAAAGTTTCAGGGGAGGCCAAATCAAGCTGCGCAAGCAAAGCATCATTTTGATGAGTAATCTGTCGCATGTTTTTCCCGTCCGCACCGGCCACAAAAATTTCCGCGGGCATAGTCAGGCTCGTTCGAGCCAGCGCCAGCGTCCGCCCGTCGAGGCTCAAATCAAAATCAGAGTTGAATCCATCAGGCACCACCAGCGTAGGCGTGCTTTCAGCTGTGGCCTCAATCGAATAAATAGGCATCTCGGCTTTATCGTCGGACTGAAAATAAATTTGCTTGCTGTCCGGAGTCCATGCGTAAGACTCCACATTCTGATCGAAGTTCTCGGTGAGGTTAACTTGCTTGCTCGCTTGACGGTCGTAAAGCATCAGCCGCCATCGGTCCGATTCGTACCCGGCCTGCATCTGCGCGCGATAAGCGATCCACTTGCCATCGGAAGAATAAGCTGGCCCCCAATCATTCCCGGGGTTCGTCGTAATACGTTTCGGCTCGCCAGCGCCCGAGACCGGCACAGTAAAGAGGTCGCCGTTTGTGCTGCGCGCTTCGTCTTTATCGGTATGTGCCGTAAAGCACAATTCGCTGCCATCCGGAGAAAAGGCAATCGCTTCTGGCTCGTCCAGGTTGAACGGCGGCACATCGTAATTCGCGCCGGGAGTTAAGTCGCGGGCCGTTGAGCCGCCATCCACAGATTGCACAAATAAATGGCTGCGCTTGCCGTCCCACCATCCGTTCCAGTGCCGGAAGAGCAATTTTTCGTAAACCTGCGCCTTCACTTTACCCTTTGCTTTTTCGGCGTCACGTTGCGCGTTGCAGGCATCGTCCTTGCAATCCGGATACACCGGCGAAACGAACGCGATCGTCTTGCCGTCCGGCGACCACAGTTCGTTGTTCGAACCGGTAGAAATCGAAGTCATGCGCGAAGCCTCACCGCCTTCCAGCGTCACGGAATAAACTTGCGGCGTCCCGCCACGTTCGGAAATAAACGCAATCTCCTTGCCGTCAAGAGACCAGCGCGGACGCGTGTCACTTCCGCCATGTGTCAATTGTCGCGCAGCCTCTCCACCATTCACCTCCACCACCCAGATGTCGCGCACCGAATGATTCATCTGCAAATCCGGTGTGGACAAGGTATAAGCGATCCACTTGCCATCGGGTGAAAGCTTCGGATCACTGAGCCGATGCATCGAGATCAAATCCGCGAAAATTATCGGGCGCTTTTGAGTCGCCTTCCCAAGCACACTCTGCGCCTCGGCTTGTGCCACTAGCACCGGAGGCCCTGCCACTAATCCCCCAAGCAGCACTGCCAGCGTCGCCCCGGTAGCACTTGCGTCCCAATTCGCCATGATTCCCCCCCCAACACTCCGAATCCCGCCCTAAATCCGAAACGTGTGATGATCACACTTCCGGTTTTCATTTCCAAGAGTTAAGCTACCGCCTCGGAGAGTCTGCGGTAGCATACGAGGCCAGCTAAACGAGCCAGTGGGCGTCGGTTCCCATAGTAATTCCCATTTCCGTGCGCTCGGATCAGCGACGTAAAACGAGGTCACGTGGAAGACGCTCTAATAGCCCATCGTCTTCATTTTGCGTTCACGGTCACATTCCATTACATCTTCCCGCAGCTGACCATGGGCCTGGCGCTGCTCATACTGATCCTGAAAAGCGTCGCGCTGCGCTCGGGCGACGCCATCTGGAACCAAGCCGCGCGTTTCTGGGGCAAAATTTTCGGAATTAGCTTCGCCATTGGGGTCATAACCGGGATCCCGATGGAATTTCAGTTTGCACTAATTGGTCACAATTCTCCAGATCAGCCGGAGGAGTAATCGGCCAGACTTTGGCCATGGAAGGCGTGTTTTCATTCTTTCTCGAATCCACTTTCCTCGGCCTGTTTCTCTTCGGTGAAAAACGCCTCGGGCCACGCGTCCACTGGCTCACATCGTTGATGATGTTTCTCGGCTCCTGGCTTTCAGGGTATTTCATCGTTCTCACCGACGCTTGGATGCAGCATCCAGTGGGCTACCAGTTAGGCCCTAACGGCTCTTATAACCTGCAAAGCTATTGGGCGCTGCTCCTGAATCCCTGGGGCATCTGGCAATATGCGCACACCATGATCGGTGCGGTGCAGACCGGCTCTTCACCATGGCCGCCCTCGGTGCTTACTACGTTCTATCCGAGCAGCACGAAAAATTCGGCAAGCTCTTCCTCCGCGTTGGATTTACCGTCGGCGTCCTCGCCGCTTTTTTACAGCTCTATCCCACCGGTGACGGGCAGGGAATCATGATCGCGCGCCATCAGGAGCCGACTCACGCGGCCATGGAAGGTTTATTCCACACGCAAGCCGGCGCTCCCATCGCAATTCTCGGCCAGCCGGATGTGCCGAACATGCGCCTGGATAATCCTCTGCATATTCCGAATGCGCTAAGTTTCTTGACGTGCAAGAAGTGGACCGCAACAGTGAAAGGTCTCGATCAGTTTCCGCAAGACGAATGGCCAGACAATATCCCGCTGCTCTATTTCAGCTATCACATCATGGTCGGACTAGGTACGGTTTTTATCGCCATTCTGTTTCTCGCGGCCGTGCAGCTCCTTCGCGGAAAGCTCTACACCTCTCGCGTTATGCTGTGGACGCTGATGCTTTCGGCCCCGTTCCCGTTCATTGCCAACACTGCCGGTTGGATTACAGCCGAGGTCGGCCGCCAACCCTGGATCATTTACGGAATGATGCGCACTCGCGCAGGCGTATCGTCGCTGGTTGCCGCCGGAAACATTTGGTTCACGCTTCTCGGCTTTATGGGCATCTACTCGATCCTAGCAATTCTTTTTCTATTCCTGGTCTATCGCGAGATTGAACATGGCCCTGGCCCCGAGCCCTCTGCCGAATGAACGCCATTGCCGCGCCTGCAGCGGATTAGGAAAGGATCCCGATGGGAGCGATTTGGCTTTGCCTTGTCGCCGTAATGATCGCAGGCTACGTGGTGCTCGATGGGTTCGACATTGGTGTCGGTATCCTGCACCTCTTGATCGCGCATACCGACGACGAACGCCGCGCCCTGATCCAGTCCATTGGTCCAGTGTGGGACGGCAACGAGGTCTGGCTTCTCGCTGCCGGAGGCACGCTCTATTTCGCATTCCCAGCGCTTTACGCGGCGAGCTTCAGCGGCTTTTATCTCCCGCTGATGATGGTCTTATGGCTGCTAATTCTGCGCGGAGTTTCCCTGGAATTTCGGAGTCACGTAGGCGGGCACCTCTGGTCGGTCTTCTGGGATGCGGTTTTCGCGGTGGCCAGCATTTTGTTGGCGGTATTTTTCGGCGCAGCTTTGGGCAACGTGGTCCGCGGTGTTCCACTCGACGCAGCCGGCAATTTTTTCGAGCCGCTCTGGACAAATTTTCAACCCACAGGCCAAACCGGAATTCTCGATTGGTACACAATTCTGGTCGGTATGGTAGCTCTCGCGGTCCTGGCCTTTCACGGCGCGGTCTGGCTAACCTGGCGCGTGCGTGGCGAATTAAATGGACGGACGCACGCGGTGGCACTGCGCCTCTGGTGGGTGGCGGCGCTGACGATCATCCTCACGTTCGTCAATTTTCGCCTGTTGCCGGTCGGCTTGTACAGCTTCCGCGTTCATCCACTCGGTTTCATCTTCCCGCTGCTGGCGATCGCCGGCCTCGTAGGCGTGAAATTATTCCTGCGCGGAAACCAGGAAGCAGCTGCCTTCGCCGCATCGTGCGTCTACATAATCGGTATGTTGACCAGCGTAACGTTCACGCTGTACCCAAACGTCCTGCCCTCCACCGCGGGAATCATCAATAATCTAACGGTAGCAAATGCCAAAGCAGCACACTAGGCTGCAAATTTTACTGCGGCTTTAGCCGCTAAAGTTCCCGCGGATGGCCAAACCAAATAATTAGCTCTTGCCATGCGGACATTGTGCCACAAGCGCCGACCCAACGGCCCATGTATAACCGTCTGGATCAGCCAAAATGACATCACGCCACCCGTGCGGCATGTCTTGCGCTGGCTGCAGAATGGTCGCGCCAAACTCTCTCGCTCGGCGCTCGATTAAATCCGGGTCAGTTTGAAATAGTCTCAACTCCGCCCCCAGTCCACGCCGCTCGCCGCGTTCCAAATCCGCAAACCACGCATGGTGATCGTAAGCATGATCGGCATGCAGCATGAATTCCAAATCCTTCACCTTCAACGCCGCAAAATCCGCATCGGAATAAATCACCACAGCTCCCAGTACGTCGCGATAGAACGCCAAAGACCGCTGCAAATCGTGCACCAGCAAGTTCACAGTAAAGAAAGGAAGCGTGCGCCCATAATCGTGAGCTGTGCGCCAGGAATCGCCGGTGCGTTTCGTCGCCATATCTTTTCACCACGCAGGAGATTTTAAGTCCAGCTCAGACGCACACACTTGGACCCAAACAAAAATCAAATGGTTTTCTTCGCAAGCGATAAACAATCCAGAAGCGGGTGGCGACAAACTCCGCTCGTGCCGTACGCAAGCTCATCAAATCCTCGAGCGCACACGGCAAGTAAGAAATATCTGCCCCACCCCAGCAAGAATCAGCAACACACTAAACGGCCGCGGAAAAGTAATAATCCTTTGCGTTTCAATAATCGCCTTACCCTGGGCGACTTGAATCTCCTGCTTATGCGAAGGCAGCCCGACCTGTGGATGAATCAGCGCAGCAACACCCATCAGCACCAGCAAAATCCCCACAATCGCAATCGGATGAAACTTCATACGCTAATTCCAATATACGCGCAACCGCGCGCATCCACACCAAGCGTCTCCAACGCTACTGTGCCAACGGACGAGTGATGTCGCCAAGATAATCAGGCCGGCTGGCGTCGCGCACAACATGCGGATACTGCAACCCGTCATGATAGTCCACGGCCACAGCCTGAAACTGCGCGCCATTCGAAACAATCAATTGAATCGGCTGCGTCGCGGTCTTGGCGCTATCAATCGCCACACGCAGCGCATCTGGCCCGTATTGCGCTCCATTCACAGCCACAATCTTCATCCCCGGGCCGATCCCCGCATTGTAAGCAGGCCCGCCGTGCATCACGTCTATTACCAATCCGTCGTCGGAAGCCACCAAACCCACGGTGAAAGTAAAGTCCGCACGTCTGGCGAGTTCCTCTTCCAGCGTCAAAGTGTCGTTAGGCTGCTCGGTATAAATCAATTTCCATCCGCTGTTGGTCACTGCCTCTTCGGGCGTCTTGGTCGCAAGACCATCGAGGCGCGAACGCAAGAACCCAGTCCAATCGTAGGGAACTAGGCCATTCAATGTAGCTGCGACGTCCTCGAAGGTATAAGTCTTCAGTTCCGGCTGCCCGCCCTGCCCGCCATGAAAAATCTTGCAAAAATCATTCATCGATTTCTTGCCTTTGGTCAGCGAACGCAGAGTTGTATCCACGCCCAGCCACAACAACTCGCCTTCTTCATAAAAATCCGTCCCGCGCCGCCAGTTGGCCCAATCGCTGGTCGAATTGTAAAGAAAAGGAGCTGCGTCAGCCGTATCTTGCAGCGGACGCCAATCGCGACCGGACCGGTGCTCGTAGGTAGCCAACAAATAAGCAAGCTCGTCACGCCACTGTTCCGGAGTCTGCAAGCCGCTCCGTGCCGTCAAAACAACGCCAAGATATTCCGTCAGGCCTTCGTATACCCAAAGTAAGTCGTCCTTCATCGGCTGCTGATAATCCGGCGTAGCCAGGCCCACGGGCCGGCGATATTTCCCATTCCACGAATGCACATACTCATGCGGCAACAGGGTAGCGAACTCCACGCGCTCGGCATCGTCAATCAAGCTCCGCTCGGTCGTACGGTCATCGCTCGATTCGTGATGCTCAAGCCCAAAGTGCGCCACGTCATCGCTTAGCGTCAGCAGAAAATGATAATCGCGATAATGGCGAGCGCCGAAAAGCGCTCCAGCTTCCATTACCAGGTTGTGCAGTTGCAATTGCGTATCGGGGGTCATCGCCAGCGCCGCAGCGCTGTCCGCGGCAATATCAACCTCATGCGATGGCTTCTCGCCCGGGGTCAGCTGCACAACGCGGAAATAACGCCCCGAGAGCACTGGCGAATCAACGAGGGTCGTTAGAGCCGCAGGAGCAAATTCGATGGTATCGCCATCCTGCTTTGCGATCGGCAATGCAGTACCAAACTTCCAACCCGCGGGCAGCTTCAAACTCGCGACAAAAGTGAAATCTTTAGCAGGTGCACCTGCAGGGTAAAGCAGCACTTGATTCCAACTCAGCACATCAAGATTCGCGGTCGCAGAACCTCCAGCCGAGAATCCGGTGGATGCGGCAGCAAGCAGAAAGTCCAAATCAGCATCAATCGAAGTGACGCCAGCAGGAATATCCAAATGAATCGAAAACATTTCCACAAGATCGCGCCGCCAGACTATCGCTTTCCCGCCAGAGCTAAATTTCATCCCGGCCACTTCAATGATCGGCCCGTCCGGCATATGCTCGCCAGGAATCCATTCGGGGTAATACAAAGTAAGCGCCCCAGTGTGCACAGGAATTTGCAAATGCGCATGCAAAATCTTCTGCGGCGCCTGCGAAGCATCCACGCTCAATCGAATCGCCCCGGCCACGCCTTGCGCGCGCAACGCGCCAGCAGTGAAAGCCAGTCCCACCAGCGCAATCCTCACAATCCGAAGCGCGCCCCCGATCTTCGATCCCTTGGTGTTAGGTCCCTTGCCGAGAACTGCTCGCATCAATCCTCCTAAAGATTCATTATCAAGCACCGGCACTTTTTCGCAGCCCAGGGTTCTCCTAAGGCATTCACGCGGTTGCATTCGATGCCGCCATACAGGTCGCCTTTGTAGTGGCCACCTTTGGGCGGGCAATTGCTTTAGGTTTTTCGCTTCTCCGTTAGTCGCCATCCTGCCCATGCTGCTCGATAGTTGCGAAGAGAGCGGCAGCGAAGACCTTCTTCGATAGGAACCCAGCGGAGCGCGACCCGCATCTAGCCATTCCCACCTCGTTCAATCCCTGGCCCCACCTGCGAAAAAAGAAACGCCAGCACCTGCGTATCTTCCTCAATAATCTTGCTGACAGGCCGCCCTTCGCTATGCCCTAACTTCGTGTCATACAAAAGCAAAATTGGCTTGTCGCCACCCTGCGCAGCCTGCATCTCCGCAGCCATCTTTCGCGCATGCAAGGGAGCCGCCCGCGTATCGCTGTCACCGGTAATAAAAAGCACAGCAGGATACTTCCGCCCCTTCACCACATGATGGTAAGGCGAATAAGCAAAAATAAAAGGAAACTGCGCGGCATCATCCGAAGAGCCATACTCCGGCACCCAAAATCGCGCCACCAGAAATTTCTGATAACGCACCATATCCAAAAGCGGATACCCGCAAACAATCGCCCCAAAAAGGTCGGGGCGTTGCGTCATCGCCGCACCCATCAACAACCCGCCATTGCTCCGCCCGGTAATCGCCAATTTCTCGGGCCGTGTATAGTGATTCGCGATCAGCCACTCCGCAGCAGCAAAAAAATCATCAAACACATTTTGCTTCTTCTCCAGCATCCCGGCATGATGCCCGTCCTCTCCGAATTCGCCGCCCCCGCGCAAGTTCGGCAAAGCAAAGACTCCACCGCGCTCCACCCACAACACAGCATCGTCGCGATAGCTAGGAGTCTCACTCACATCGAACCCGCCGTAAGCAGTCATCAAAGTAGGATTCATGCCATCCAGCTTTAGCCCCTTCTTGTAGAACAAAAACATTGGCACACGGGTCTTGTCCTTCGACTCATACCAGACCTGCTTCACCTCAAAAGCATTGGCGTCGATTGGAACGTTAGGTTTTGCCCAGGTTTCCAGCTTTCGCGCCGGCACATCGTACTTGTAAATCGTAGTGGGAGTGGCAAACGATTGGAATGACACAAATACTTCGTTGTCGCTCCATCGCGCGGTGAATCCCTCAACGCTCCCCAGTTGAGGCAGCGCGATCTCGCCAGCCGCTGTGCCATCAGATCCGAATATCTTGATCTCGGCAGCGGCATTATGCGAATACTGCGCCACAAGTTTTCCACCAGCGAGCCGAAAATCCTCCAGCCGCGATTCGCTCTCCGGAATAACTTCCTTCCAATGCTCCTGCGCAGGCGCCCTTAACGGCACAGCCATCACTTTCCATTTGGGCGCCTTGAAATTCGTCGCCAGGTAAAGCGTATCGCCGGCAATATCACCCTGAAAACACCCATCGAGCGAAGTTACGACAGGGACGACTGGGCCACCGCCGTTCAGATCTTGAAAATAGACGTCCGACCTATCGCACGCTGAGCCATAAAACACAATTAACAGGGCATAGCGGCCATCATCAGAAATCGTCACACTGAGGATCTTGTCCGCAGCATACCCATCGCCAAAAATCTTTACATCCTGCGCGGTATCCGTGCCATCGCATGGTAGTAAGCGCGAGGTCCTTGGTCCAACAATTTCGAATAGTAGAATCCGCTCTTATCCGATTTGAACGCAGGCCCGGAAAGATAACGCGCGTGCGGCAACACGTCGGGAAGTTCCTTTCGCGTTCTCGTATCCAGAATATGAATGGCAATTTCGTCCTCGCCGCCCTTGCGCACTCCATAAGCGATAAGGCTCCCATCGTTCGCAAATCCCTCAAAGCTGACGCTGGTAGTGTGGTCCCTACTCATCGAGGCCGGATCAACCAGAATTTCCTCAGCTCCGGTCGCTCCGCGACGCATGTAAAGAACAAACAAATCAGCATTGGCTGTGCGCCTCGCATAGAAATATTTTCCGCCGCGCTCGGTAGGCAGCCCAATCGTGTCAACCTTAATCAATTCTCCCAGCCGTCTCGCGATAGCATCCTGCCCGGGAATCGCGCTCAAAACGGATTGCGTGCAAGAATTCTGCGATCCGATCCACGCGCGCGTCTCCTCGCTGTTCTGAACCTCGAGCCAGCGATAAGGATCGCTCACAACAACGCCGTGAATCGTCTCGTTAACATCGTTGACGCGCGTAGGAGGAGGACATTGCAATTTTGCGTCTTGAGCATTCACAGCCGGCACACTCACGATAAAAGCCAAAAATGAAAGTAAGAATATCAAGCGGGCCACTTCAGGTACGATTTTGTTCGCCGTTTTCTTCTTCAACCTCAACCCCGCGTTCAAACTAAATAGCGCCGAAGCTGCCAACTACTCAAGTATTTTAGCGGCCACCTTTAGGTGGGCGAATTGACTTCGATTTGAGCCGTTTCCACGCTCCCGCCGTTGCGCTGAAGATGCCGCACACCTAATCACGCGCTACGTAATCGGTGTAGCCATCTTTCTAGCAGGATTAAAAAACGGTAATTCCTTAGTCGTCGCCCGCACCTTGTGACGCACCGCCTCTACAGTCAATTCCATCTGCAGTTCCGTCCCGGCAGCCGCGTGGTCTCGATTCAAACTCGCCAGCGCGATCATCTTCTTCAATGTCGGAGACCAGGTGGTAGAGGTCGCCTTGCCGATCTGCAACCCGCCGCGATAAACTGGAACAGCGCTGCGTGAAGCGGTACTCTGCACTTGCGGTCCCAATCCGACCGCATCGTAAAGTCGCTCGACATCTTCCCAATGAATATCCAGCCCCATCAGAAGCCGCTTGGCCCCGCGATGATGCTCCGCAGCCAGAGCGTCGCGCCCGATAAAATATTCCTTCTTCAAGTCCACCATGCGGCCCAATCCGATCTCAAAAGGAGAATATTTCTGCGAATCAATCAGCGCCCGCTTGCTGCTGAAATAATCCACCTCGATCAATATCAACCCAGCTTCGATCCTCGCCACGTCGAGCGCCAGCATTCCGGCTGGATGCAAATCGAATTGCCGACCTTTCTCCATCAGCGCATCCCAAACACGCGGCGCATCGTTCCAGGGAATCCAAATCTCATAACCAAGATCACCGGTGTACCCAGTGCGCGAAATATCCACTTCCACGCCAGTAATTGTTCCGTGTGTAAACCGAAAATATTTCAGGTTAACGATGTCCGCTTCAGCAACTAACTTCAACAAACGCCCGGCAGTAGGTCCCTGCAGAGCCAAAGCCGCAAGGTCGTTCGAAATGTCTTCAAGCTGTACATCGAGCCCGAGCGCATTTTGATGAAACCAGCGAATACTGGGATCGGCAGCCGTCCAACGATAGGCATTTTCGCCCAAACGCGAAATTGTCCCGTCGTCGATCACCTTCCCCTGTTCATCGCACCAACAGCAGTAAATGACTTGCCCCACCGCCACTTTATTGATATCGCGCGTAATCACCCGATTCACGAACTTCGTCGCGTCCTTCCCAGTAATGCGGTACTTGTACAGCGGCGTCACGTCGATCAGCGCGCAAGCATTGCGAATCGCGTTGTACTCGTGCTCGTGATGCATCTCGTACACGCTCACGGCGTAGTACCCGGACCACTCGCGATAATTCATGCTCTCGCACAGCTTCGAAGTCCTGTCGTGAACCGCGGTCCCAATTGGCACAATCGCCCCCGTAGAACGAAAAACGCAAAATCCCGGCGCAGGATTATAGTTCCCGCATCGCGCGCACTGCAAGCCAGGTTCTACGAACCGTCCGTAGATACTCTTTATAGGTCGCGGCTCTAGCCGCGAATCAAACACAAAGAGACACAGGGCTCTGGCCACTGAAGTTCCGGCGGCGTGACGAAATTCGTTCCAGTTACTCACCGTTGCTTTTTTTGACTCGAAGTCAGCCAACCGCATCCTTCCTTCTTGTAGCTCCGCTCCCGCACTTGTAGAATGCATCGGCCTCGTCGTTCAATCGTCGAATCGCCGAGCTGCTACCCAAGAAAATATTTATGGCCAAAAAATACGACGTCATCGTAATCGGCGCTGGCCATAACGGCCTCGTAAACGCGGCCTATCTCGCCAAAGCAGGCAAGAAAGTCCTGGTTCTGGAAAAACGTTACGTCCTGGGCGGTGCGGCAGTAACAGAAGAAATCATCCCGGGATTCAAATTTTCAGTTTTCTCCTACGTTGTCTCGCTGCTGCGTCCTGAAATCATTCGCGACCTCGATCTCCCGCGCCACGGCCTGGAAATTTTGCCCCTCGACGGCACCATGACCCCGATGGAGAACGGCGATTACCTCTGGCGCCAGAACGACCACGGCAAAACGCGCCGCGAACTCGAGCGTCATTCAAAGCTGGACGCCGAAGCCTACGAGGAGTTCGGCAAGTCCATGGTCGCGATGTGCCGCTTCGTCAAGCCGATCCTGGGTATGATTCCGCCGGATCCCACATCCTTCGATCCGCGCGATTTGAAGAAACTCGCATTCCTGGGAAAGCGCTTCCAGGTTCTCGACGCCGAAGACAAATACAATCTCGTTCAACTGATGACCATGAGCGCCGCCGACTTCCTCGACCAATGGTTCGAGACGGACGTGCTGAAAGCGACGATGTCCGCATCCGGAATCATCGGCACTTTTCTCGGCATCCGCTCGCCCGGCACCGCGTACGTCCTGCTCCATCATTACATGGGCGAAATCGATGGCGCGTTTCGCTCCTGGGGATTCAGTCGCGGCGGCACCGGCGCAATTTCCAACGCCATTGGCTACGCCGCGCTGGAAGCAGGAGTTGAAATTCGCAAGGAAGCCGCAGTTTCGAAAATTATCATCAAGAATGGTAAAGCCACGGGTGTGGCCCTCGAAGGCGGCGAAGAAGTTTACGCCGATATTATTTCGTCCAGCGTCGATCCCAATCTCACATTCCTGAAATTCATCGACGAGCGCGAACTCCCGGCCGATTTCCTCGAAGACGTCCACCGTTACAAATATCGCGGCTCCTCCGGCAAAGTGAATCTAGCGCTAGACGGCCTCCCAGATTTTACCTGTTTGCCGGGGCCTGGAAAGCACCTCCGCGGTGCGATTTCCATTTCGCCCTCGATGGAGTACATGGAGCGCGCCTACGACCAGGCCAAATACGGTGAATTCTCGCGTCGTCCTTACATCGATATGGTGATCCCATCGCTGACCGATCCGTCCGTCGCACCGCCAGGAAAACACATCCTCTCCTGCTTTGTTCAATATGCGCCTTACAAGCTGAGCAGCGGCACGTGGGACGAGCAGCGCGAAGCCTTCGGCAATACCGTAATCGATACAATGTCGCAATACGCCCCAAACTTGAAGGATCTGATCATAGGAAAACAATTCGTCACACCTCTCGATATCGAGCGTCAAACTGGTTTGACCGAGGGCAACATTTTTCAAGGCGAATTGTCGCTCGAACAGCTCTTCTTTCTCCGACCGGCCGCCGGCTGGGCGCGTTACCGCACGCCAATCAAAAAACTTTACATGTGTGGCTCGGCCACACACCCGGGCGGCGGCATCATGGGCGCGCCCGGACGGCTTGCAGCTCTTGAAATATTGAAAGATTCGGGGAGAGCGTAAGGGTGGCCGCGAAGCGCGACATAATTATTCTCGGCGGTGGTCACAACGCGCTCGTCGCAGCATTTTATCTGGCCAAAGGCGGGCACCGGCCACTCGTACTCGAACGCCGCGATGTTGTGGGCGGTGCGGCTATCACCGAAGAGTTTTATCCCGGATTCAAATGTTCAACTCTCGCCCATGCAGGCGGTCCTCCGCTTCCCGCCATCCTGAAAGACCTGCAACTCGCGCGCCACGGCTTGCAAAAGCTCGAAGCACCCGTGCGTGTTTTCGCCCCCTCGCCTGACGGCCGCGCTCTCACGCTTTACAGCGACGCCAAGCGTAGCGCCGAGGAAGTCAAAAAGTTTTCGCCGAAAGACGGCGCCCAATATGTCGAGTTTCAGGAGAGCCTCGCGCGCGTTGCCGGAATCGCCGCGCAGTTACTCGGGTTGACTCCCCCGGTAATCGAAAAGCCTTCGAAAGAAGACATCTGGAAGCTTCTGAAGATCGGCCGCAAGGTGCGTGGCCTTGGTAAAAAGGAAATGATGCGACTGATACGCTGGGGTCCCATGGCCGCCGCGGATTTCGTCGCTGAGTTTTTCGAAACGGACCTGCTGCGCGGCACCATTGCCGCCCGCGGAATTTTCGGCTCCGCGCTTGGCCCATGGTCTGCTGGTTCCACTGCGCTTCTGCTCCTGCGTGCCGCCTCTGATCCTTATCCGGTAGGAAACTCGGCTTATCCGCGTGGCGGCATGGGCGCACTCACTGCCGCCATGGCGGCCGCCGCAAAAGAGGCTGGCGCTGAAATCCGCACCGAAGCGGAAGTACTTAAAATTATGGTTAAGCACGGTCAAGTAACGGGGGTCGCCCTTGCCAGCGGCGAAGAAATTCCCGCGAAGGCCGTGGTCTCCGGAGCCGATCCGCGTCGCACCCTGCTCGGCCTACTCGATCCCGTGCACCTGCCGCCAAGTTTCGTCGTCAAAATGCGGAACTATCGCTGTAATGGCACGGCAGCAAAGTTAAATCTTGCCCTGGACGCACTTCCAACCTTCACGGCACTGAAAAATCCCGCCGAAGCAAACGCCACGTTGGCCGGCCGCATTCACATCGGTCCGGGCATCGATTACCTCGAACGCGCCTTCGACGATTCCAAGTATGGCGATTTCTCGCACGCTCCATACCTTGATGTCTCAATCCCATCGATTCTTGATGATTCTCTTGCCCCTGCGGGTAAACACGTCATGTCCATCTACATGCAATTCGCGCCATACAAATTAAAAACTGGCACCTGGGCCCAGAAACGCGACTCCCTGCGCGACGTGATAATCAAGACGCTTGCGGAATACGCACCGGATTTTCCATCAAAAATCATTGCAGCCGAAACAATCACTCCCAAAGACCTCGAATCCACGTACGGCCTAACCGGCGGCCATCCATTTCACGGCGAACTAGCGCTCGACCAGGTTTTCACCATGCGTCCAATCCTGGGCTGGGCGCGTTACGCCACTCCGGTGAAAGGCCTATTCCTGTGCAGCAACGGCACGCACCCAGGCAACGGCGTCACCGGAATTTCCGGCCACAACGCCGCCCGCGAAATCCTGAAGCAGCTGCATTAAATTCGTCAGGCAGGCGACGGCAAATCTACCTGTATACGCACGCTGTCCCTAAATCCGACATATTGATGATTTTGCGCTCTCCTCAAGTTCATAGGTTATGCTAGACGTCTATGGCTACCCCATACGTCGAAAACGTTCCTGACGAGCTACCAAGCGCTTCGCGAACGAGCGCGCGAAAGCTGCCGCTCTGTCTCTGCCGAGGTTATGTCACTGCTCGAGCAAAGCATCCCTAACAAAAAGGAACTCCGCGAGCGGCGCGATCTTGTCCAGAAATTCCGCCGCCTGCATTCTGGCAAACGATCGAAGAAGTCCTATCCCTCGACCCAAGAAATGCAACGCGCGGGTAGGGCTCGTTGAGCCCGCTCGCAAGAATGCAATGGTTTGGCGCCATTTTCCGGGTGGCTGCCAGATGTCATCGCGAATTCGATTAAATTGCGCTGAGATTTGCACTGATCTCCTCTTCCGTGCAATCTGTCAAGGGTATGAGGCGCCGAGCACGCGAATTGGCTGCGGATTTTAATCGCAGGGGCGACCCCACAGGATGGTTCGAGGCGCTCTACCGCGAAGCGGAAGCGGGCGCGGCCGAAGTTCCGTGGGCCGACCTTAGTCCCAATCGTAATCTCCTCGATTTCTGGCAGGCGCATCCTCAAGACGCGCAAGAAAAATTCGCTCTCGCCGTCGGTTGTGGTTTCGGTGACGATTCCGAGCAACTTGCCGCCTGGGGATTTCGCACCACCGCCTTCGATATTTCGCCAGCGGCCATCAAAGCCGCACGCAAGCGTTTTCCCACAACAGCGGTTGATTACATCACCGCTGACCTGTTTGCCTCGCCGGCTAATTGGCGACAAAAATTCGACTTCGTCCTTGAGACATACACAGTGCAGGTACTTCCGCCCGCGCTGCGCAAACAAGCGATTTACAAAATTACAGAATTCCTGCGTTCAGGAGGACTCCTATTAGCAATTGCCAGAGGCCGCGATCCGGCAGACCCCGAGGGCGAAATGCCCTGGCCGTTAACGCGCGACGAATTCAACGAATTTGGTCGCGCGGGACTCCGCGAAATTTCATTCGAAGACTATTGCGATCCTGAAGAACCCACCGTGAGAAGGTTTCGCGCCGCGTACACCAGGTTGTAAACTTTATGAGCTGCATTTCGCGGGAATAACCGAGTTTCGCGCGGCCTAAAATTACCGCGTAAACTTGAACTTGAACCGCCAGGGACACTGAATGAATTCCGACCGTAGAAAATTTCTGAAGACACTGGCCGCAGCGAGTGCCGCTGCCGCTTTGTCGCAAGCAGGTCTTTTTAATCTGAGCGCAGTCGCATCCGAACCGCAATCCCCCGGCTCCTTCGATTTCATTTTCTTCACTGACACGCACATCCAACCGGAACTGGACGCCGCGCATGGCTGCTCGATGGCCTTCGCAAAGATCGCGGTATCGAAAGTGGATTTCGCGATTTGCGGCGGCGACCTGGTCTACGACGCAATGGGAGTCGACCGCATGCGCGCGATGCTGCTGTTTGATCTGTACCAACGCATTGAAGACAGTCTCAAAATGCCGTTGCACCATGCCATCGGCAATCACGATCTATTCGGCATTTTCGCCAAGAGCGGAATTGCGCCAGCCGATCCCGGCTACGGCAAGAAAATGTACGAAGATCGTTTTGGCGCGCGCACTTACTATTCGTTCGACCACAAGGGCTATCACTTCATAGTCCTCGATTCGGTTATGCCCACGTCCGATCGGCTCTGGGAAGGCCGCGTCGATGACGCACAACTCCACTGGCTCGCGCAAGATCTCGCCGCACTCAATCCAAGCGCCCCTGTTGTAGTCGTCACCCACGTTCCGCTCATCACCGGCTATCTGGCATACGGCCCGAAGCCTGATGGCACGCCGCGCTACGATACCGTCTCAGTCGCCAACTCGTCTGACGTGACAGCGCTCTTCGCGCAGCATAATGTCCTCGCGGTATTGCAAGGTCATCTCCACATGAACGAGTTAGTTCGCTTCGAGAATTGCCAGTACGTCTGCTGCGGCGCCATCTGCGGCAACTGGTGGCACGGCCCCCGCCTGGCATTCCCAGAGGGCTACACAGTAGTAAGCCTGCGCGATGGGAAAATCACGTGGCAATACAAAACTTACGGTTTCAAAAGCGTAGACCCGCGCCAGGAATTGGAACCAATATGAGAGCGACGTAATGCCCACATGGCGGTCTCCTTACTGGTACCACCTGGCAATCACTCACACGCTCCCACGTTCTCTCATCGCGTGCTAATATCTCGCGCGAACATGAAAACACCGCGCACCCTGCTACTCTTTGCCGTCTCGCTGATCTCGTGCACACCGCTCGCCGCGCAATCGACGCAACCATCGTCCGCCCGCCCGATTGTCCTCCATGCCGCGCGACTGCTCGATGTTGAATCCGGCCGCATCATCACACCCGGCGAAGTCCTAGTCCGAGGCGAGTTCATTCGCGAAGTCGGCGCTACAGTCACTCATCCGCAGGACGCGGAACTCATTGATCTCGGTGACACCACACTCCTCCCCGGCCTAATTGACGCGCACGTACACCTGTTCTTGCATCCGGGCGCGGAAGATCTGCAAACCATCCAGGAATCGGTCCCGCAGCGCACCATCGCAGCCACCCTCGCTGCTCGCGACGACCTTATGGCGGGATTCACTGCGGAGCGCGACATGGGGACGGAAGGCGCAGGCTCCGCCGACACCGCCGTCCGCAATGCCATCAACGAAAATCAAATTCCAGGACCGCGCCTGCGCATCAGCGGCAACGCCATCAACATCCTAGGCGGCCACGAAGACGCCATCGGCTACAACCCCGAGCAACGCGTGCTTCCCAACGCCGCATATGCCAACAATGACGCCGAACTGGTTAGCGTAATCCGCGAACAACTCAAGGAAGGCGCGGACTTCATCAAAATCTACGAAACGGGTCCGGATAAGCTACTGAACGGTCATCTGGAAACTCCATTCCAGTTCACTGAAGAAGAACTCACCACTGCGGTCCGCGAAGCCGCCCGCACAGGCAACCGCGTGGCCGTCCACGCCACAGGCGAGCCCGGCACACTCTACGCAGCTCGCGCCGGAGTCGAGTCGGTCGATCACGCCTACCAGCTAAGCGACGAAACCATGCGCATCATGCGCGAAAAGCAAATCTTCGCAGTCCCTACGTTCGCCATTGCTGAATATTTCGCAGACCATGCCGCGACTCCAGCGGCGGCCACCCGCGAACGCCAAATGCAAGCTCTGCACGCCAGCGAATTCAAAAAACAATTGGCTGCAGGCGTCCCCATTGCCATGGGCTCAGACGTAGGACCATTCCCACACGGCACGCAAGCGCGCGAATTCGCCCTAATGGTGAAATACGGAATGGCGCCGCTATCAGCTATTCAAGCCGGCACAATAAACAGCGCAAAATTACTAGAATGGCAAGATCAAATCGGCGCGCTTAAGCCAGGTTATGCGGCCGACATAATCGCGGTTCCAGATAATCCCCTGGACAACATCGAAGCGCTGGAAAGGGTAACCTTCGTAATGAAAGCCGGCATCATCTACCGCAAATAAATCGTGATCTACACAGTAGCACAAATAATCAGGAGTCCTGCAATCGGCACAGCGTCGGAATTTCGTCCCCGCATATTCAAAGTAGGCAGTTTTCTTACTGCTTACTTGCCCTGAGGCACGAAGGGCGCCCCGTCGTCCTTTCGCTGCGTCCCGCTACACCCGCTGTCAATTTACGCAACCACTGTTTCATGTCTGCTTCGATTCTTGATACTGTCACTCCATTTGATTTTATGAGAAAGACTTCCGATCTCGCGCCCGTGTCTCGGCGATTGATCGGTCATATAGTTGTTACAACGTTACAAGCACGCGAACTTCACAAGGTTAACCTTGGCTTTAAGGCACAGCCACGCTAATCCTTATTACAGATCACAGGGGGTACAACTTTGAGCTCATCTTCAGTCACCTCGCACATCGAGAACGGATTAAAGTCCAGCGCATTTTCCATACAGGATTACTCTCTGCTGGCTTTCCAGTCGGTCCGCAACATATTCACCAGCACGCGTTACGCCACCGACCTGCTCCAACAAATGGACCTCATCGGAGTGGGCTCACTGCTGATCGTAGTCATCGCTCTGGTGTGCGTCGGCGGCGTAGTCGTAATGAATTCGGCGTCGCAATTCAGCCGCTTCGGCGCAACAGTCCTGACTGGGGACGCCGTATCGCTAGCTCTTCTACGTGAATTAGGTCCAGTATTCACAGCGTTGCTGGTCGCCGGTCGCAACGCAACCGCAATGGCGTCCGAGTTAGGGTCTATGGTGGTCACCGAACAAGTCGACGCGATACGCGGCCTCGGCATCGATCCAATCCGCAAGCTGATGACTCCGCGCGTACTGGCAACAATATTAGTTCTACCGTTGCTGGTAACAGTCGGCGACCTCGCAGGACTGCTCGGCGGATTCGTCGTCGCAATTGTCACGCTTCACATTGACGCAGAACAGTTCTGGACCCGCGCAATTCACGCCCTCGCGTTTGGCGACCTCTTCATAGGTTTCTCCAAGCCAATCATTTTCGGATTCATCATCTCCACAGTGGGCTGTTACGAGGGGCTGCGTGTTGAAGGCGGAACAGCGGGAGTAGGCCGCGCCACAATCATGGCATTCGTAGTGTCCGCAGTAGCGGTCCTAGTTGTTGATTTGTTCCTCACCCGGCTTTTGCTGTTTGTTTTCAATCTGTGATAATCGTTTTCCTAAACTTAAAACGATTCCGTGTAAACCTCATTGACTGTATTAAAATTTCTCACTTTCGTCGGACTGGCAACCCATCCGATTCGGTTGGCCCCATCAAATTTTCCCCCTTGCTTACCGAGGGGAGCCAAAGTATCCTGCTCTCGGTAACCGAGGAGAGTCCGTGAGCAAACCATCCGACCTGCTTCAAGGCACGCTCGATCTGCTTCTCCTTAAGATCCTCGCCCTCGAACCCATGAATGGCTGGGACATCAGCCAACGCCTGAAACAAATCTCCAGCGACGTCCTGCACGTTAGCGATGGCTCTCTCTACCCGGCCTTGCACAAACTCGAACAGCAAGGCTGGATCACGGCGGAATGGAAGCCCAGCGAAAATAATCGCCGCGCAAAGTTCTACTCACTCACCAAACCCGGCCGCAAGCATCTGGAAAAAGAAACCGCCAACTGGAGCCGTCTGTCTGCAGCAATATCGCACGTCGTAAGACTCGAGGAAGCCTGAGGCAGCACGCACCCAAGGAGATCCCATGCGCCTTCAACACTGGCTCTACACTATCCCGCTTCGCCTGCGCTCCCTCTTTCGCGGCCGCCAGGCCGATCAGGAATTGAACGAAGAACTTCAGTTCCACCTCGAGAAAAAAACAGAGCAGGGCATTGCCGGAGGACTTTCCCCGGCACAGGCGCGCCGCGCGGCGATGCTAGTGATGGGCGGATTAGAACAACGCAAAGAACAAATGCGAGACGCGCGAGGCATTCATTGGCTGACGGATTTCTTCGACGACGCCCGCTACGCCGTCCGTAGCCTGCGCCGCACCCCCGGCCTCACCGCGTTCGTAGTGATCACGCTAGCGCTAGGGATAGGGATAACCTCGGGGACATTCAGCATGTTGGACGCGTTGATATTCAAACCATACCCCGTCCCGCATCCGAGCGGTTTGCTCAACTTGGCAGGCACCACACACGATAGCAGCTTCGACGATTTCTCCTATCGCGAATATCTCGACATCCGCGACAAGACCAAGAGCTACGACGGCGTGATCGCAAATTCAGATATGCAAGCGGTCGGCTTTAGCGCCGATTCCACCGCGATGCCGCGAATCAAGGGCGGAATGATGGTTTCGGGCAACTACTTCCACGTTCTCGGCGTCGAGCCGCAGCTAGGCCGTGTATTTCGTGAGGATGAAGACCGAATCGCCGGCCGCGATGCAGTAGTAGTTCTCGGCCCGGAGTTCTGGAGGCACGAATTCTCGAGCGACCCTTCCGTTGTCGGCAGGCATGTTCGCCTTAACGGCGTCGACTTCACCGTGATCGGCGTCGCTCCGAAAACCTTCCCGGGAATGCAAATCTTCGATTTTCCGGACTTCTACATTCCGCTAGCAATGGCCCCTGTGTTTTCCACCGACCGCCAGAAGAATTTTTTCGAGGACCGCGGCGATCGCGAATTGAATGTACGCGCGCGCTTGAAACCGGACGCAACGCTGCAGCACGCGCAAAATGAACTCGCCGTCCTCGCAAAAAATCTCGAAACTGAGTATCCCAAATTCAACCGCGGTCGCAACGCGGCGGTACACACCCACTTCGAAATGCGCACTCGAACCGACGACGGGAACTGGAAATTCAGCGTGATCTTTATGATCCTCGCGCTGGCGGTCCTGCTGGTAGCATGCACTAACGTCGCCGGAATTCTTTTGAGTCGTGCCCGCACGCGAACGCGCGAGATCGCAGTACGCTTGGCGCTAGGTGCCGGCCGTTTGCGCCTCGTTCGCCTCCTGTTGACAGAAAGCCTAATGCTCGCGGTCCTGGGTGGCCTGGGCGGCATCGCCATCGCCTACGGAATCGTAGAATGGTTCCACTCGTATCAAAGTGTAATCTTTATGACCGACCTTCCGTCCGCAATACCCTTTGAGATGAACACACGCGTACTGGTAGCGGCCATCGCACTATCGGCGCTGAGCGCCCTCCTCTGCGGTTTGGTCCCAGCGCTACAAAGCACGCGCGTAGACTTGGTGAAAGGGCTCAAGTCGGCCGACGTTGATCTTCCCGGACGCAAAGGCATGTGGGGCCGGAATGCGCTCGTGGTAGCGCAGGTCTCCACATCTCTGATGCTGCTGACAGCGGCCTTCTTAATGGTCCGGGGTTTCCAGCAAAATGCCATCGGCGGGCTCGGTTTTCCCAAAGACCATCTGCTGATGACCAGCTTCGATCCTCGCCTGGTGCAATACAACCCCGCCCAGACGCAGCAATTCTACAAGCTACTGGCCGAACGGATGCGCCAAGCGCCGGGGGTACAGGGCGAGGCCCTGACGCAAAACATCCCGCTCGGACTGGACGGCTTTGATCCGTTCGCTTTCGTGCCCGATGGTTTTGAGATGCCACGCGATCAAGAAAATTTCAATTCGCTGATGGATACGGTTAATGAAGATTACTTCAGCACAATGCGAATTCCGATTATCCACGGTCGGAGCTTTCGAGGATCCGATACTGAAGTCGCACCGCGGGTCGCCGTAGTGAATGAGCACTTCGCGAAACACTACTGGCCGAGTATGGACGCGGTAGGCCAGCACATCCGGCTCAATAGCCGTGACGGCGCACTCGTTGAAATTATAGGCGTTGCTCAGACCATCAAATATCAAGACAGCGCCGAAAAGCCGACGGATTTCCTGTACATGCCATTAAGTCAGCGTCCGACCCCGCGCATGACCTTAATGCTACGTTCAAACGGCGACCCTCTGCAATTGGTGCAAACGGTGAAGGAGGTTGTGCGCAACCTGAATCCGAATTTGCCGATGCTGAATACCAGGGCTTACGTGGAGTACTACCGTAATCAAGCGATCGAAGGACCACGCGTAGCGATGAAAATGGTAGGCGCCATGGGTATGGTAGGTCTGCTGCTGGCAGTTGCCGGTTTGTATGGGCTGATGGCTTACAACGTAAGCCGCAGAACCCGCGAGATTGCTATAAGGATGGCTTTGGGCGCGGAACAATCCGCGGTTCTACGCCTGGTAATGGGCAAAGGCCTGGTGCTGGTAGGAATTGGAACAACAATCGGTGTTGCAATGGGCTTCGGAGTAGAGCGACTAATGAATTCCATGCTATTCGACGCAGGCGGCATAGACACTCTAGCCTACATCACAGTAGTGCCGACCCTATTCGTAGTAACAATGCTGGCAGCCTACATCCCAGCCAGAAGAGCAACCCAAATCGCGCCTACGCAAGCACTAAGATACGAATAGAAAGAGTAGACGTCCAAATGTAACGGTCACTCGCCTTCGTAGCGTTGGCTTGCCCCGCGCTTACCAATTGCGCCTCGGCGCTCCTATCATGCAACGCTCATGCGGATGAACAGTTAATTGCAGCGGCGAAACCTTCACTCTGTGGCACGAACGGCGTCGCGGCATCCCGCCAAAGGCAGAACGGCGTAATTTCGGGGAACAAAGTTGACGCAGATTTCTGGCATGCGAAATTCACGCCTTCAGGTAAAGTATTAGATATGAATACCGTCGGTACAAATGCGGCCAACACTGCCGCGGCCTTACCTTCCGCGCCTCAACAACGCTGGCGCTGGTTGCGTCCGTTTCTCCCCAAAAGTCTGCAACCGACATTACGCGGACTGCGAAAACGCTATCAACGAATGTTCGTTAAACTCGATGAGCCCTACCGCTCGGTTTTTCCCTTCACTCAAGTTCATCCGATCCGCCAGCGAAATTTGGTGCGTCTCGCTGAACAGATCGGCAGGGAAAACATACCTGGCACTGTCGTGGAGTGCGGCGTCCTCGATGGCGGCACCGCGGCTCTGGTAGCTTGGGCGACTCGTGACGCCAGTCCCGCGCGCCCAATACATTTGTTCGACGCGTGGGAGGGTTTGCCTGAAACCAGCGCCGAAGACGGCGCCGAAGCAGCCGTATGGACGGGCCAGGTGGTCGGTAGTCCCACTCGTGTAATAGCGGTAATGAAAAGTCTGCGAGTAGCGAAAGAGCGGATAAATTTCCATCGCGGTTGGTTCGATCAGACCTTTCCTAAAGTCAATCTTTCTTCGGTAGCCCTGGCGCACATCGACTGCGATTTCTACGACCCTACCAAGCTATGTCTTGATAAATGGTATCCAGTGCTTTCGCCCGGCGCTTCTTGCAGATCGACGATTACGACGCGTTTGTGGGATGCCGCAAAGCAGTCGACGAATTTTTGGCGGTCCATCCGGAGCTGAAAATGGAGACCGTAGGCGAAAACGCCAAGGCTTACTTCATCCAAAAACCGTAGTCAGACTAATCCTGCCTCAATCTGAATCGAAATTGATGGGCGGCCGAATGCATCGAAGTGGCCGCCCATCAATGATTAATCAGCCCGGTCTGTGAATTCACCAGCCTGACGAATTTACGCTTTGGCCGCGGACGTCATCTGCTCCTGCATTTGCTTCATCATTCTCCGCATAGCGGCAATACTCCCGGGGTTGCGGGCCTCCATCCAGACTTCGTAGCGTTGAGCCGCCTTTTCCATATGAGCCAGGAATTGCTTGTTTACGAACATCTCGCGAGCCTGCGGGACGATGGGTTTCGCCTTCTCCCAAACCCCATAAAACTCGCCGCCGGTTTCAAAAAACAGGTCTTCGTGGAGCAACCCGTAATTCAAAAACGCGCAGGCCTGGTCCCAATAGCTAAGCACCATCATGGCGAAAGCGCCCTGTTCCGATCCCATGGGGGCTATGCGCTTTAAGTCCTCAAAACTCTCTACGAAATAGTTTTTGAAGAACCAATCGCGCGCTTGCCGGAGCCGGGCCTCGCGTCGCTCCTCATAGACCTGCAAATGTAGTCGTGCTTGTTCATGCGTGGGTTTTGTTTCCATGTTTTACTTCTCCTTTCATTTTGATTTCAACCGTTACCCAGCGCCCCATAGGGATTTTCCCACTGATTTTCCTTTGACGTATACAACAATTCTGTACCCGGGATGTGTGCCTGGACGCCATGCCTCGCCGAAATCCGCGCGCTAATCCATAAATCTGGGGTAAGATTCGGTCCCGCTGTGGTATCTCATGATTCGTCGCCGTAATCTGCTTGCGGATATCGGCAGCTATTGTGAATTACGGTTCATGACGATGGTGGGTTTACTCTCTTCCGCAATTGCGCCCAAATTCTGAGGAGGTCGCAGGAAAAATGACAGCTAACGAAGACACTCATTCCCAAGCTGGCCGGAGACAGTTCCTTCGAACGGCTTTTGCCGCCGCAGCGGTTGGAGCTGCAACGCAAGCTGGGATCGAACTAGCCGCGCCGGTAAGCGTCAGTGCCCAAGCCAATCTAAGTCCTGACGGAGCCCTGCAAGAACTGCTGGCTGGCAACCAGCGTTTCGCCGCAAACCAACTGACATCGATCGATCACGATCTGACCATGCTGAAAGAGCACACGGTAGACAAACAAGAGCCCTTTGCAGCAGTCCTCTCCTGCGCCGATTCTCGCGTGCCGGTTGAATTGGTGTTTGACCAGACCATCGGGCATATCTTCGTCACGCGAGTAGCAGGCAATATTGTGACGCCCGAAATCATCGCGAGCCTCGAGTACGGCGTCGCGGTCCTTGGGGTAAAAGCCCTTCTCGTACTCGGCCACAACAATTGCGGAGCGGTAAAAGCGACAATGAAAGCCGAAACAGTCCCCGGACAAATCAGCACGCTCTACGCGCACATTCGCCCAGCGGTGGAACAATCCGGCGGCAACGTCGAAAAAGCAATCGAAGCCAACGCGAAAATTCAAGCCGGGTTGCTTCGTACTTCTTCCACGGTAATCCGCGACGCAGTAAAAGCCGGCAAACTAAAAGTAGAAGCCGGAATCTACGATCTAGCCAGCGGCAAAGTCACACTGAGCTAGAATTCGACGCGGAAGCGTTGCCGTCGTGTGGATCTCAGATCTGCGATGTGGTCAGGCAGCAGGTTTATTTAAGATCTCCGCCAAAGCATGCAACCGTTTCGCATCCGCTGAACTCTTCGCTGCAGCCGCGCTGGTTTCCAGTGACGCGGCCATATGCTTCAACTTGGCCACGCTGCCTTTGTTCATGTGCGAGTTTTCCGCGTTGCGAATCGCTTCCTGCAATGAGGCAATTCGTTCCGCCGGCAGAGCCTCCGAACGTTCCAGTTGATCCACATAGGCTTTAGCGACTACCAGATTCGCGGGCCACACGATTTTCTGCTGGTTCTGCACGTTCTCTTCGGACACTTGAACCGTCTTGGCCGCGTCAATTTCGTTCTGCGTCAGGAATTTTGTCGGCGTCAGTTCGAAAATATCCAAACCACGGGCAATTTCCGAACCGTAGATGTACCCGTTGTACCAATATGCCGACCAGTCCCCACCGAGCACCAGAGTCGTGGCATCAATCGGTCCGCGGTCGAAGTAGGCAATCTCAAAAGGATGCGCCGCGTCGGTGAAGTCCATAACAGAAACGCCGCCCTGGTACCACGCCTGCACTTCGATATCGCGGCCGGGAACAGGAATCAGCGACCCGTTGTGCGCCACGCAGTTTTCGGTATCGCCTTGCGCAGCCGGCAGTTTGTAATAGCTGGCCAGGCTCAGTTTGTCATCCTTCAAATGAAAAATTGCATCCGCGCCCCACTTGTTCGGATCGTTCGGACGGCACCGCGCCCCCAGTCCGCCGCCCCACTCGTCGGTGAAAACCACTTTTGTGCCATCGTTCGAAAACGAAGCCGAGTGCCAGTAGGAATAATTAGGATCGTTCACCGCATCCACACGCTTGGGATGCACCGGATCCTTGACGTCCAGCAGAATTCCATTGCCCGAGCAGGCCCCCGCCGCCAGTCCAATCGCCGAATACACCGTGATGTCGTGGCACTGATTCGTGTCTTGAGGTTTCTGTTCCTCTTTGTCATGGCTGCCGCCATTGCTCAATCCATTCATCGCTCCCGTTCGCGCATCCATGAAAACGCGGGGACTAGCGACCACCTTCGCGTCTTGCGGAGCCGCCACCGGAACTTTGATCACCTCAATGCGGAACAGCGCCGTATTCGGATCCTTGTCTGGCTGCTCGCCTGAACATCCAGTCAGCTCTTCCGGTTGGCGCACAAACGAAGTTCCCGACACATAGATATAGACGTTGTCTTTATCGTTCGGATCCACAACCAGGGTATGGGTATGCGAACCGCGGCAGGTCTGAACGGCGGCTACTTGCTTCGGGTTTCGAATGTCCGAAATATCGAAGATTCTCACGCCGCGGAAGCGATCTTTCTGCGCCGACGGTATGGGACGCTTTTTCTTCTGCCCAGGAGGCGGCGGAGGCTGGGGTGCGGCTTCCGGATCCGGCGGAAATCCTTCAGTGCCGCAGTCAATGCGTCCGTTCGGCATCTCCACGGACATGAACATCAGGTTCTTGTAAACCGACACATCGCCTTGCCCGCCGGGGCAGACCATCGTTGTAAGCAAAGAGGCCTTGGCGGGATCGGAAATGTCATAAATAGTCATGCCATAAAAGTTTCCCTGAAAAAGATGATTGCCCTGAAACGCAAGATCCGAATTGGAAAAGGCCAGCTGCGCAATCACGAGCTGCAAGTCCTTTGGCATTTTCATGGCGTTACTCATGCCCATCTGCCCGAGCATCTGCTTGACCTTCGGATCGTCCGGTTGATCGGCACCGAGATGAAACGCGTCGGGCTTTTTGATCAGTAAAACGTGCTTCAGGCCCACTGCGGCCTCACCCGCGTCATACAGTCCGGGTGTCAGCTTGAAACGCGGATCGTTTGCATCCGATCCGGTCATGCCCGCAGGCAGCGGCGGAGCAGGCGCTGCTGCAAAAGGATTTTTATTGTCGTCGTCCGGCGGCGCCTTGTCCTCTCCCGGCGCGGGGGTTGCGGGTGCGGAAGACTGCGGCGCGGACGATTGCGGCTCAGCAGTCTGTGCAGGCTCCTGATTCTGTGCAGGAGTCCGCGCTTGCGTCTCACTCACGCTAAAGCACAATGCAATCGCAACCGCTGCCACACCGGCAAGACGGAAACCAAAGCTGCCCAATCGATTCATCGTTTCTCCTCGAACTGCTTTTTCTCCAACATGCCCTGCATAATCCTGATCTCTGCGCGCTGAGTGTTATCGGCATCGGTGGCAAAATTAAAAATATCGGCATCCTGGCCCGCGCCGGCGGTATCGAACAAATCCTTCACCATGATCAGCGCCCCATTGTGGTGCTGAATCATCCCAGTCAAAAACAAATAATCGAACTCAGCGCCTTTTGCTTTGCGCAACGCCTCCATCTGTTCAGGCGTCAGCATGCCGGGCATCAGAGCCATCGGCGGAGCGATCGCTTGCCCGTGTTTATCCGCATCGGAAGTTCCGGATTTCGATTGCGACTTAGCCTCGCCCGGCATATCCCTGCCCGGCATATCGGACATGGGCATCGACAGCGATTGGCCGCGAGCGGCTAGCCAGCGTTGCATGAAGTTAATTTCGGATGACTGCGAGCTGCTGATGCGCGCGCCCAGCTCCCGCAGTTCCTTGTTCTCCGTGTGAGAGGGAATCAGGGCGGTCATCTCCACGGCTTGCGAATGATGCATGATCATGCCCTGCATAAACTTCACATCGGCCCGCGACAACGGAGGCAACGTCCCTCGAGTGGATGCCGACAGCACTTTGCTGGGCTGGCCCGGAGCACCGGGTTGCACCACAACCGGTGGGGCAGAGGAACCCGCGTTCTGCGCGCCCGCAGGAGGACAAAACGCAGTGAATAGAATGGCTGCGGCTAGGAACAAGCGCGCGGCGGCGCTCGCGGCGATGAGCAATTTGATTGGAGTGGAGGTGAGCACGCCAGCGGCCCCTATCAGGGAGCGAGTTTTGCGCGTGCTTCGAGAATCGCGGAACTTCAAGTTCAGCGGGTAAACAGGCATTTTTGACGAACTCAAAATATCACGAAGTGACGAGATGCATGAACGAAGAAAACGGCCGCTTACGTGGGCTCCGTTGCCGGGTGCAAGGCCTATCCCAAAGGTTTTGAAGTGGAGTTGGGTTGCGAAACAATTTTCCTGGGTCAGGGCGGCAATAGTCGAGGTATAAATGGCCATAAAACTTACGATTAGAAAGTGGCGCGGGTGTTTGTTTTCTGTGAGTTACAGCGAATTCTAATCGGCCGCAGTGACGATTAGAAATTCGCGCGATATGAGCGGACGCAATGGTCGATTCCATCCTATGGATAGGTATTTCGATCTTCCGGGCGCAGTTTGCGAGGGCAGTTTTATCAGTGCCTTGGGGAGAGTGAGGGAAGGCATACCGCTGAGGCGCAGAGAACGCTGAGAAATCGGCGTGTTCTCTGCGGTCGCGCGTGGTCCGCGTTCGTGCCCTGGTTCGCAATGATCGGGTTCCTATGCTTCGCCTTTGTTCCTTTGCGAAGAACTCCCTACGACGTTAACATTTTGTTGCTGTGTATTCAAGAGTACACACACAACCTGGTGGGTCAGTTCTATCTCACATAGGGCGCTCCGGAGTTCATTGCAGATCCACCGATTTGGTTTGGGGCGCTTACGGCCGTCGACCTGGTTATATGAAATATCAAAATTCGGATATAGTGGCGCGGCTTGCACGTCCCAAAACGGGAATCTGGTGTGTAATCCGATATTTAGATTGTGATAGGAGGTTTGATTATGAGTGGTGTCCGTGTCACGTCTTCGATCCTAGCGGTTGTCCTTCTTTGCATGTTTTCTACCACGATTGTTTTCGCAGCGACTTCATCCGCGCAATGTACGCCCATGGCTGTCAGCCGTGTCAGAGGTATACGATCAAGGGAAGGCCGATGACAGCTTGCCGCTGGAGCACATCGTGCTGCTACTGAACCGCAGTCCGGAGCAGGAACTTGCGCTGCAAACGCGCATCGACCAGATGCACAATCAAAAATCGCCTCTGTTCCAGCAATGGCTGAGAGTCGACGAGGTGGGCGCCTGCTACGGCGTAGCTGACGCGGACATCGCTGCCGTCAACGCATGGCTGCAAAAACATGGATTTGCGATCGAAGCCGTTCTTCCCGCCAAAATGATGGTGGTATTCAGCGGCACTGCCGGGCAGGTGGAAGAGGCGTTCCACACGGAGATGCACAACCTGAAGGTGCGCGACGAGAAGCACATTGCCAACATGAGCGCGCCGCAGATTCCGGCGGCGTTAGCGCCAGTAATCGCCGGCGTACATTCGTTGAATGATTTTTTCCCGAAACCCATGTTGCACAGAATCGGAGTGGAAAAACGCGACGCCAAAACCGGGAAAGTATACCTAGCCAACAATAATGTGGCGTCGGTCAGAAAGTCCGCGGGCAAGGATAATTCCAACTCTCTGGTTACATATCCCGACAATCGGGCTTGTCCGGGAAGCAGCTGTGAATGGCTGGGGCCAGGAGACTTCTATACGATTTACAATGAAAAACCGCTGCTGACCGGGAATTTCTGCGGCGGCAGATCATGCGACGGCGCCGGGCAAACGATCGCGGTACTGGAAGAAACCGATGTGTGCGCCGGCCAGAGCGGCAGTACGCCCGATGACTGTGCCGGAGCGAATGACCTGGCGATGTTCCGTTCGCAGTTCGGCTTGCCTGCAGCGAAGGTGAAATACTATTTCGGCATTCCGCATTATTGCGCGGACCCCGGGGTACAGGGGCCGAATGGCAGCACCGAAGAGACCGAAGCCGACATCGATTTGCAATGGGCGGGAGCAGTGGCGCCTGGCGCAAACGTAGATTACCTGGCTTGTGCGTCGACCACGACAACCGCAGGCGTCGATCTGGCCGCGATATATGCGGTAAACAAACTTGCGTACCGGATTTCCTCATTCAGCCTGAGCTATGGTGTTTGCGAAATGGGATTGGCCGAAGGGGAGTACGGCGGCATTTTCCTGAGCAATAAGTTCTACAACAATCTGTGGCAGCAAGCGGTGGCCGAAGGGCAGACCGTGAACGTTTCCGCGGGCGACAGCGGAGACGACACTTGCGACCGCGGAGCGATGGCGGCAACCTCCGGCTGGAATGTAAACGGAATTGCCTCCACGCCGTATGACGTGGCCGCGGGGGGAACGGATTTCACCGATAGCTACACGAACAATTTCGCAGTTGCACCGACACAATACTGGAATACCAACGATGCGCCTCCGTACGAGTCCGCGCTTTCGTATATTCCGGAGGTGACGTGGAACGAGAGTTGCGGAAGCACTCTGCTGGCCAGCTACGTCAGCGCTCAGGCAGGCACCCCATACACCACGGAAGAAGTATGCAACGGAGATACTTTTCTGGGCTTGGATTTCACCTACGTAGATGCCAGCGGAGGTGGAGGGATCAGTTCGATTTACCGGCTGCCCATATGGCAAAGCGCCTACGGTGTTGGAGTGGTACCTCGCGGAGCATGCGCAATTTGCCGGATGTGTCTCTGTTTGCGTCGGCAAATTTTTGGAATCATGCCCTGCAGTTCTGTGAATCGGATATCTTGACTGGAACCGGCGGCGGCACACCCTGCGATTACTCCAACACGAACGAGGGCGGAATTATGGCGGCAGGCGGTACCTCGTTTGTGGCGCCTCAGTTCAATGGCGTGATTGCGCTGATCAACCAGGCTTCATCGAGGCGGCAGGGCCAGGCGAATTACAAGCTGTATGCCATGGCCAGTCACGAATACGGTATTCCCGGATTGCCGAATATTTTGCCGTTCGTGCCGAGCGTGGTTACGTGCGAATCCAATTATCTTTCGATTGCCGAGTTCAGCCGTGTGTTTCCGTCGTGCGTCTTCTATGACATTTACCGGACGCCGGACATCGGGACCGCGATTTGCTCCGGCTTTCATAACAGCAATTGCGTGGTTGACGGTAACGATATGGTCTGCGCGACCGGCAGCACCGATTGCTTCACCGGGACTGCTGGCGATGCGTACAGGCTGCTCTCGATTTCCACCTCGAAATTCGAGCCGGCGTGGTACCAGAGTGCCGGGTTTAGCGATGCCGTGGGATTGGGGAGCTTTAACATAACGAATCTGGTGAAGAACTGGAGCAAGCCGAGCTGGTTTGTTCCGTTCGTCAGCTCGACTGCGGTTTCCGCAAGTTCCGGCACGATTACGGCGGCAGGAAAGAGTGTCAAAACCACAACCTTGACGGCTACGGTTACCGCCAGCGGCCGAGGCAGCTTGGCGCCACCGATGGGAACCGTCAATTTCTATGCATCGGAAGTGGGTGCATCCGATGTTGCGGCGGCTTGCGGTGAAGGTTTGCAGGGGCTTTTGAACCTGCTGGGAGCTTCGGCGCTGGCGCCTGGCACCGGCAACGCGACCGCCGTGTTATCCGGGCTCAATTCCCTGCAGCTTGGAGGATTTGGGACACACACGGTGATTGCGTGCTTCAGCGGGGATGGAGCTAATGATGCGCCGTCCGCCTGTGTAACGTCGGTAACGGTGGATGAATAATTTGGCGTTGGGTTGTAGATAAAATTAACGAGGCTCATGCGTTCGCCGAGAGCCGCATCCTGCGAGGGATGCGGCTCGGCGTGCGCAATCACGCTGTGGAAACGTTTAGGGCTCCTGCCCCCGCATAAATGCGAGGGCTCCCGCCGGAAATGCAGGTCTGGGCGTACCGCCTGGAAGCAGGCTCCCCCTTACTGCTCGACTTCCTAGCCGGTATAAGTTCGAAGGCTGGCGACCAACCTTTCTCCGCGTTTGACGTTGATTGAACGCTGTTCGATTGGCACAATCCCAAGTGTGAAGTGTGATTCAAGTTTTGTTGCGCGCAATTCGTTTTGTGCGGCAGAGTTTAGCCGCGAGCGACATTGCAAAGGGGCGTCACAATGAAGTCATCGATAGTTACGAGCGCATTTTTAGCAGTGTTACTCATCGCTGGATGTAGTACGGCGCCAGCGCCGCTACCCCCAGCAGCCGCAAGCAACCCTGACAGAGACCGGGACCACGATCGAGAACTGCGGGAACACGATGAGCAGGTCCGAAAGGATCAGGAGCGGCAAGATCAGATGCGCGAAGACCAGTCCCGACGGGATCAACCGCCGCCATGTCCTGGCGGCCAACACTACGAAAACGTGAATGGAAGGCCGGTGTGCGTCAGAGACAGATAACGCGCGAGAGTTTGGGCGGCGGTGAAGCGGAGCGCGGACCGTACTTATTATTTGAATTATTTTAGTCCAGAAGATAAAGGCCGGCTTGGCCGCCGGAGCGGGACGGACTACCGCGGTTACGTCGCTATGTTGCGCAGCGGGCAGCGGCGCATGCAGCGCCGCGCGCGGAGTTGCCACAAGGCCGCGATAAGTGGCGCCCTACGATTCAAAGCACTATCGCGCCGGCATGGACCCATTTGCCGGGCGATCCATTTACCTGTTTACTCTTCCACGGTTATAATCGGGGCACTTTGCCCCTCGCCAGCGGTGTAAAACTCGGTCCTTATGAAGTGCTCTCCCTGCTCGGCGCGGGCGGAATGGGGGAAGTATATTGCGCCCGGGACACGCGGTTGGGGCGCAACGTTGCAGTGAAGGTGCTGCCAGAACGCCTCTCAAAGAAACCCGATCTGCGGCACCGCCTGGAACAAGAAGCGCGCACCATCTCGAAACTCTCTCATCCTAATATCTGCACGCTGCACGACATCGGACATCACGAAGGCATGGACTTCCTGGTATTCGAGTTTGTTGAAGGGAAAACGCTGCGCCAACTTTTAACTTCGAACACTCCGTCTATCGGGAAGATTATTTCGATCGCGGTGCAAGTGGCCGACGGCCTGGCCAAAGCGCATGAAACCGGCATCATCCACAGGGACTTGAAGCCGGAGAATGTGATGGTGTCCGCCGACAGCGTCAAGATTCTGGATTTCGGGTTGGCCAAACTCGCGGTTGAAGGAGAAAAGTTCGATGAAACTCTGACGGACCCTGGCTTCCAAACTCAGCCGGGAATGATTGTAGGTACCGTGGGATACATGTCGCCGGAACAAGCCAATGGCCAGGAACTCGACTTCCGGTCGGACCAATTTTCGTTTGGGCTCATGCTGCACGAAATGGCAACGGGAAAGCGTCCTTTTCAAAAGGCCACCGCGGCGCAGATTTTGCTGGCCATTGTGAAGGACGAGCTGGAACCCGTGGGTTCGTTGAACCCGGAAATTCCGCCGCCGTTTTGCTGGGTGGTGGAACGTTGCCTTGCCAAGGAGCCTGAGAAACGTTACTTCTCGACTCGCGATCTGGCTCGCGATCTGCACGCGATTCGGGACCGCCTCTCGGATCTGCAAGTAACGCGCCCGATCAAAAGCCAAAGTAATCTGCCGGTTCCGATCACGGTGTTTGTGGGCCGCGATAAGGAACTTGCAACGGTGAAGGAACTTTTGCTACGGCCGGAAGTGCGGCTGGTGACCGTCACCGGTCCCGGGGGGATCGGCAAATCCCGTCTGGCCATCGAGGTGGCGCGCAACGCGGCGGAACATTTTCCGGGAGGTGTTTATTTCGTTCCGCTCGCCACACTCAGCGACCCTGGGGCGATCGTGTTTGCAATCGCCCAGACGCTGGGACTGCGGGAAACAGCCGGTCAATTGACGTTCGATGCGCTGAAAGAATACCTGCAGAATTCCTTGAGCGTGCCGATGCTGCTGCTGATCGACAACTTCGAACACCTGCTGGAAGCGGCGCCGGCTGTGGCGGAATTATTAACCCTGGCGCCAAGTTTGAAAATCCTGGTGACCAGCCGCGCGGCATTACATATTTCGAACGAACGCGAGTTCGCGCTTCCGCCGCTTTCGCTTCCCGACGGCCGCTCCCTGCCTGCGCTGGAAGCGCTGTCGCAGTACTCGGCGATATCTTTGTTTATCCAACGGGCCGCGGCAGTGAAGCCGGATTTTAAACTCACCGAAGAAAACGCGGCTGCTGTGGCCGAAATCTGCTCGCGCCTGGATGGGCTGCCTCTTGCCATCGAACTTGCAGCAGCGCGGGTGAAAATTCTTTCGCCTTCCGCCATGCAGTCGCGGTTGGCCAGCCGGCTGCAGTTGTTAACAGGCGGCTCGCGCGACTTGCCCGCACGACAGCAGACTCTTCGCCACGCCATCGATTGGAGCTACGACCTGCTGAGTGAGCCGGAGCAGAAACTTTTCAGGAGGCTATCCGTTTTTGTGGGCGGATGCACCCTGGAGGCGGTGGAGTCGGTTTGCGACACGAAGCAAGATCTCGGTTTGGATGTGCTGGATGGCATGGAGTCGATGGTGGACAAGAGCCTGGTGCGGCAGATGGAGCAAGCGGACGGGGACCCCCGCTTTGTACTGTTGGGAACGATTCGCGAGTACGGGCTGGAAAAAATGTCGGCCAGCGGAGAAGAGCCATTCATCCGGCGGGCGCATGCCGCCTACTGCCTCGTTTTGGCGGAAGAGGGGGCTGCAGACCAGGAGGTGGCGGAGCAGTCCAGATGGCTCGATCGCTTTGACCTGGAAAACGATAACATTCGCGCGGCCCTGGATTGGCTTACAGAAACCGGGAATGCAGAGTGGGGATTACGCCTGGGCATCGCGCTCTTTCGGTTCTGGGAGTCGCGAGAATTTCTGGCTGAAGGACGGGACCGGCTGGGGAAATTGCTGAAGCTGCCAGCCGCAGCGCCGTTAGCCAATGCGCGGATGCGAGCGCTTTTTTGCGCCGGCGTGCTGGCCTCGGAGCAGGGGGATTACATTTCAGCGGAGACACAAACAAAAGAGAGCCTGGAGATTGCATGGCGCCTGGACGACAAGCGGAGCATAGCGGTCTCGATGAACGCGCTCGCAGTGATGGCCCGGGATCGGGGCGATCTGGCAACTTCACGCGGGCTCTTCGAGGACAGCCTGGTGCTATGGAAGGATCAGCAGGACACGCTGGCCGTGGCGCGCGCGCTGAGCAACCTGGCAAGCATGGTGAATTTGCAGAAAGACCATACGCGCGCGCACGCTCTGTACGAGGAATCTCTTTCGATTTTTCGAGAGCTTGGCGACACAACGGGCGAGGCCTGGGCCCTGAATCACCAGGGAGATGTGGCGCGGGATCGAGGCGATTCCGTGGCCGCGCGATCGTTGTACGAGCAGAGTGTGGCAGCCTTCCGGCTACTGAATGACCGTTGGGGCATCGCCGGCTCGCTTGCCGATTTGGGGAATCTCGCTCGGGAACAGAAAGACTATGGCGCCGCGGATTCTTTTTATCGTGAGAGTTTAACAGTGTTCCAGGAACTGGAACAGAAGCGAGGAATAGCGCGTTTGTTGGAGTCTTTCGCCTGCTCCGCGGCGGGGCAATCGCATTTTGAACGCTCGCTGCGGCTGGCGGGGGCGGCTGCCGCGCTCCGGCAAAGCTATGGCGTTCCGCTGACATCGGCCGATCAAGCGAAGCTGGAAGAAAGTTTGGATCCCGCGCGGCGGGCGCTCACTACCGCGACGAGTAGAACAGCATGGTTGGAAGGCTGGGTGATGCCTGTGGAAAAAGCCATAGAGGAGGTACTGCGGCCAGGCGCCGAGCGAAGTCACCGCTCTACTCAAGAGCCTCCCAACGCCTGATTTGAAAAACAGGCTTAGTTCGCAGGGTGTCGATTCGCTTGATCGACAACAAAATGTGAGATTTTGATTTAAAGGGAAAAGGCCGGAGCTATTCGGCGCTTGTCGGGTCGAGGAGACGGCGTACAGCGGAGACGCGATTTGCCGGGATGCCCGCCCTTTTTGCGTGCTCCCGGATCATGGCTTCGTCCGGGGCAAGGTACACGCAGTATACTTTGTCGCCCGTGACGTAGCTTTGAAGCCACTGGATGTCAGCTCCCAATTCTCGAAGAGCTTTCACCGACTTTTGAGACATTGCTTTCACTTCGGCATCGGTTAAATTTCCCGCGCCGGGGACGTCGCGCTCGATCACAAACTTGGGCATGTGTTAATCTCCGTTACGCATGCTAGCAAGCGCGCTGGCTTGCTTCAAGACCGGCCTTGTTACGCCGCATCCGGTTTCTATATCATCGGGAACCAGTTTGGAGCTGGCCATGGATATTAAGCCGATTCAAAAACCGTTGAAAGAACAATACCGCGACGATCCTGCTTCGTCGCAAATCACTCTGAAGGCGAAAGGCGGGCAGACCGAAACGCCGATTGCATGCTCGGTGGCCATCGGACGGGCTCTGTATCATGCCGAAGCCCACGCGGGCGTCGGGGGCGCCGGGACTGGGGCTTGTTCGGGCGATATGCTGCTGGGAGCGCTTTCCGCGTGCGCGCAGATCACCTGCCAGATGGTTGCGTCGTCGATGGGGATACCGGTGGAAAGTATCAACGTGACGGTGGAGGGCGACCTGGATCTCCGCGGGACGTTGGGGATTGAGAAGGATGTGCCGGTGGGTTTTAAGGATGTGCGGCTGCGATTCGATATAGCCGCGCCGCTTGCGACGCCGGAACAATTGCGCGCGCTGCGAGAGAAAACCGAGCAATATTGCGTGGTGATGCAGACGTTAGTCCAGCCGCCGAATTTGCAAACCGAGTGGGTGGATGGGCGATGACTTTGGGGCGGCAGGGGCCAACACAACTACGCATCGCGGCTTACAATTCGCGAGCGGTCTTCGGTCCGGGCGATATGCGACGGTTTTATTTTTGGCTTAGAAGGTAAAGGTCGGCGTGGCCGCCGGGGCGGGCGTAGACTACCGTGCTCAGGTCGCTTGAATAATCGTAGGCGTTGCCGCCGCTGATGAGAGGGAAAGCGAACGGGAGCTTGAGGGCAACCTGTGGTGCGCCGATAAGTTTTCCATCCTGCCAGCCTTGGCGGTAAATTGTGACGTCGTGCTGCGAGGGGACCGCGTAGGTGAACGATTTCCCATCTTTGGCCATGACGATGCCGAACGTTACGATGCCGGTCACGAGAGGCGCGCACTTTCCATCGGCTAGAGAAATCTGGTAAATTCCGGGCTTGCCCTCTCCGCCCCGCAAGGTCAGCAGGTATTTCCCGCCCGGAGGTACGCTGAAAGCAATCCCGCATGGCTCGGCGAACTTCTCCGGAGTGGAGCCCTCCACATTTTCCTTCCAGATATGGGCGGCCGCGCTTTCGTAGCTATTCAGGTATACAGTTTTCTGGTCGGAACTCAACAACACGTTCTGAATGCTAGCGCCCGACCACGTCAGGGGCTCCAAGCCCGACCCGTCCGCCGCCACGATATAGGGTTTATCCGTCGCTCCTGTTTTTTCGGACACGAAAGTAAAATGAGAACTGTCTGGAGACCAAGTCCCCGTGGATAGCGATTCCCCTGCGGCGATTTTCGTTTTGTTGCTGCCGTCAATGTCCGCTACCCACAGTTCGTTTCGGTCCCTGGATGGGATGGTGATATAGATGATTTTCTTCCCGTTGGGCGAAACGCCAGGCTGGGTGGCGTTTTCCGATGCAATGTCGGTGGACTGCCTAGTATGGGTATTGTAGGCCGTTAAGAATCCGGAAGACTTGCCGTTGACGATGTAGAGACCTTTATCTCCCGGGGCGGCCATCGGCCAGGTGTCCGGTCCGGTTCCCTGCGTAACCTGTTCCAATTTTTTGTCCGAAAATCCGTACTTCCAGATGTTGGTCAAGCCGTTTACCGTTCGGCTGAAAAGGATGGTGCTTCCCGGATCGGCCCACACCACACCCGCCGCATCCCCGGGAATCTCGGCCAAATCAATTGCTGTCTTTTTGGCTATATCCACCTCATGGGCGTGGAAGCCTTCCAGCGCAGAAACCGGGTCCGAGGTGAGCACCAGCAAGTGGTTGCCGTCGGTGTAGGGCAGGATGCGAGCGATGGGAAGTCCGATAGTGCCAAAACTATAAATCTTTTCCTCGTCCAATCCGGATTTGCTCGCGCGGACGATGTCTCTGCCGTTATTTGTGCTGTAGAACAGGAAAGCGCCATCGGGAGAGGGTGAGGCAAGCTCGCCCGCGACGACGCGGGTCGGCTTTCCGCCCAGCGTCGGCACCGCCCATTCTTCATTGCGCGTCTCGGATCTAAGGTAGTAAATCTCCGCTCCGTCGGGAGAGAAGCTATCGACTAATTTGTCGCGCTCGTCGTCGGTTAACTGCAACGGTTCGCCGCCGGAGGTGAGCATGACGAACACCTGCGCGATGCCTGCGACCGGCGAGCTGAATGCCACCGTGTGGCCGTCCGGTGAAAGCCTCGCGGAATCCATTGGCTTATCCCAGTGGCTGATCTGCGAGATTGTCATCAGGCCGGCCGGCGAGTGTGAACCGCCCAAAAAGCGATACGCGGCAAATCCGGCCGCCGCCAGCATTAGAACAACGCAAACCGCCGCGATTGCGTATTTCGTGCTCGCGTTTCTCGCGACGGGTTGTACGACGACCGCGGCCGACGAGCCGGTGGCAGCCTCTACAATTGGAATCTGAGCAGGGTCCTGAGCGGCGCGGCCGCTGGTGGAAGAAATGCGCCCTGAGTCGGTGTCGCGCCGCAGGCGTTTCAGGTCCGCGCGGAGTTCCGCAGCGGATTGATAGCGAAGGTCGCGATCTTTCTCGATCGCCTTATTGATAATGTCTTCGAGTTTCGCCGGAAGTTCCGGGTTCAAACGCACCGGAGCCGCGGGCGCGCGATTCAAAATCGCATCGGTAATTACGCCGGAAGTTTCGCCGCGGAATGGGACTGTGCCGGTGGACATTTCATACAGCACCACCCCAAACGAAAACAGATCGGTGCGCGGGTCGAGCTCCTTTCCGCGAACTTGCTCAGGCGACATGTACGCGACGGTGCCCACCGCGACGCCCGGGCTGGTGAGATCTTCGGGACGCACGCCCGCCGGCATCTGCGCCATGGTTGCGTCCTGCGTCATGGTATGAATCGAAGCGAGGCGAGTCTGCTTGGCAAGCCCGAAGTCCAGAACCTTGGCGTGCCCGCGCTCGGTGACGAAAATGTTGGCTGGCTTGATGTCGCGGTGAACGATGCCCTTGGCGTGGGCAGCGTCGAGCGCGTCGGCAATATCGATGCTGAGATTGAGCAGCAGTTCGAGATCAAGCGGCCGCCCGCTGATGGAATGTTTCAGAGTTTTGCCGTCCAGGCATTCCATGGCCAGGTAGGTCTGGCCGTTGGCTTCGCCGATGTCGTAAATCGTGCAAATGTTGGGATGATTTAGGGCGGAGGCGGCGCGGGCTTCACGGCGGAATCGTTCCAGGGCCTGTGCATCTTCGGCTAATTCGTGCGGGAGAAACTTCAGCGCCAAGAAACGGCCGAGATTCGTGTCTTCAGCCTTGTAGACGATGCCCATTCCACCGCCGCCGAGCTTTTCGACGATACGGTAGTGCGAGATGGTTTGGCCGATGAGCGAGGAGTCAGTCATTCCGTCTGGGATCCTAAGTGGGCCGGAATCAATGCGCATATCTTAGGTGGCGGGTGGAAGCAAGTCAACGGAGACAGCTTGCACGACGAGGTGTTCATTTCGGAGCCACGCATCCGCAGCAAGATGTTGCGCTGCCATTCATTTTTCAGGGTAAAAAGCACGCGGCGCTAGATTAAGACCTGTTTACGTTGCGCGGTTCGTCGGTAACGTCTCGGTCTGATTGACCTCCGCTTGATCTACCGGCATCGGAAGTTCGCGACTCACATCTAATGTGACATCGAGGAAGGGAAGGGGTAACCATGCATCATGAAACAGATCAATTGCCGGTTTCGGTGCTCGACCTGGTAGGTATGCGTGCTGGCGAGACTGCGGGCAGCGCCATTGCCAGATCGGTGGATCTGGCGCAGCACGTTGAGCGGCTCGGGTATAAGCGCTACTGGCTTGCAGAACATCACTCGATTCAGGGGCTGGCGTGTTCCGCTACCTCGGTGCTGATTGGTCATATCGCCGGAGCGACCAAGACGATGCGCGTCGGCAGTGGTGGAATTATGCTGCCGAATCACGCGCCGCTGGTGGTTGCTGAGCAGTTCGGAACGCTGGAAGCGATGTATCCCGGAAGAATCGATCTGGGGCTGGGACGGGCTCCGGGCGCTGACTTCCAGACAATGCGCGCGTTGCGACGCGACCTTACTCAAAACGGAGACGATTTTCCGGAGTTGCTGGAGGAGTTGCGGAAATACCTGGGGCCGCAGAGGCCGGGGCAAGTGGTGAACGCGATTCCCGGACAAAACAGCAACGTGCCGATCACGCTGCTGGGTTCGAGCGGCTTCAGCGCGCAGCTCGCCGCGAAGCTCGGCTTGCCTTTTGCGTTTGCAGCGCACTTTGCTCCTGAGTATTTATATATGGCGGCGGAGATGTATCGGGAGCAGTTTCAGCCGAGCGATGTGCTGCGGAAGCCCTATTTCATGGTCGCGGTGCAGGTGATCGCGGCGGAGACCGATGCGGCGACGAAGCGATTATTTACCACGCCCCAGCAGCGTTTTCTGCGGCTGATCAGAAATCAGCCGGTAGAGTTGTTGCCGCCGGTGGACTCGATGGAGCACCTCTGGCGAGACCGGGAGCGGGAAGCAGTTGAGAACAAGCTACGCACGGCGATCGTGGGATCGAACGCCACAGTAACGGCTGGCCTGGAGAAACTAGTGCGCGATACCGGCGCGGACGAAGTGATTGCTGTGACCGACACGTATGAGCATGCGGATCGGCTGGAATCTTATCAGCGGGTAGCTGGCATTGCCGCTGCGATCAAGGCAAAAACAGGCGTGCCGGTGGGCGCTTAAGAATTTGATCTTTGCATCATCTTTGCATCGGTTTTCGCGTTTCGGAAGGTCCCTCACGACTTCATAAGCATTAGATTGATTGCTTTTTCGGGGCAGGCTACCACGCACAATCCACATGCCTGACAAAGGTCCGCGTGGGGTGTATATGAGGACAGCCTGCCATGGACCCGGCTTTTGAGTTTTCCCGCGAAGGAAAGTTTTGCGAAATCCTCATCGGCGATTCGCCTGACCTCAAAAACATTGTAAGGGCACACTTCCACGCAATCGCGTTTTCCTTCGCATGCGTTGCGATCCACGACCGGCACGTAAGCGCCGGGCGCTGCTCCGCATTTTTCTCCAGGGCGGTCGGGGTCGTTGGCGGCCCGCCGAGCCTTCTCTGTATTCAGGCTCGGCGGGCTGGCCGCGGAATTTCCGGGCGCGTGCGGACTCATGACTTCTTTTCGCGGATTTCTTCGATAGCCCGGCGGAGAATCGCGAAGACTCTCTTTCTCTCCTCCGGCGTGGCATCGAGTTTTTCGTAGAGCGCGGCCTTCAATTCAGTTCGCAGCTCGCGAAATTCCTTCTTCGTCTCGCGCCATTCGGCTTTGATGCCTTTTGCGGGATCGTCGTCGCGGTCTTCTCGCTCTTCATTTTCCTGCTCGGAAAATTGCTTCTGGAACTGCGCCATCTTTTTTCCGAAGCGCGCGAGTTGATCGAGGGTTTCTTCAACACTGGCTCGGTTTTCTTTCAGGTGCGCGGTGCCTGCTTCCGTGATTTTGTACAACTTCTTGGCGCCGTCGGCTTCTGAAGCTGCGTAACCCATTTCTTCCAGGTAGGTGAGCGCGGGATAGACCATTCCCGGGCTCGGCGAGTACATTCCACTCGAATGTTCTTCGACCTGTTTAATGATTTCATAGCCGTGACGCGGCTTCTCGCTGAGCAGCGCCAGAATGATGAGTTGCAGGTCGCCTGAAGCGAGCATTTTTGCAAACCGCATTCCCGGACCGGCCATAAATGCCCCGCCAAAACGTTTAAAGAATCTTCCCCGACGCCCAAATGGGCCGTGGTGGCCACAACGGTCGAAGGAAGAGTAATGGTGATGTCGATGCATACGAAGCTCCTGTTAGGTATTTGAAAACTACTCACACGTATATATCATGAGATATGTCTTTGGTACGACAACGAAAATCTCGGCCCGAAGTAACGTCTGTAAACGTATGGATTATTGGAGCTTATTGCCTCAATATCTATCTTAGCAATAGTTTGTGGCACCGGCGACTTTAAGCTTAACAGTTGTCTTCCTCGATGAACGAACGCTATGAAGCTATCAATGATGGCTGCAGTAAGACGGGGTTTGAGGGACACAAGGGGAGCTCTAAGGCGCGGGACGCGTAGTCGCACTTCGGCGCCGCTAGCGGAGACGCATTCATAGAACACAGAAAATGACTGGATCGGCTAATGCGTGATGAAAAAAGCGCGGAAATCGAATTCCGCTGCAATTGTAGCGCTTCATCTCTCCCAGCGACCTGGATGTCGGGAACAGGGGGCTACCTTACTGAAACTCGAGGACCACAATTTCCGGATTCGATCCCAATCGCAGCGGGGGGCCCCAGGTGCCCGCGCCGCTCGATGTGAAAACCTGCATCTTGCCGATCCAACTTAGGCCGTACACAAATTGGCGGTAAATTCTCTGCGCCATCCAGCTCCACGGAATGAACTGGCCCAAGTGTGTATGCCCGGATAACTGCAAAGAAACGCCCGCGGCTTCCGCGATTTCCGGACGGTCCGGCGCATGCGTCAGCAAAATGCTGGCGCGGTTGCGATCGATACCTATGCGATGCAGCACTGATGCGAGATGTCCGTCCATGGTCGCATGCAGGTAGGGTACGCCGATAATCTGTAATCCATCCGCGTCGACCTTTTCATTGCTGAGGACGCGCACGCCGTTCGCGGCAATGGCTTGCAAATATTTACTGTCGTCCCGAAATTGCTCGTGATTTCCCGCGACAAAATAGACGCCGTGAGGAGCGGTGAGCTTGTTCAACGGTTCGGCGGCGCGTCGCGCGTCGATTGCCGTGCCGTCAAACAGATCGCCAGCGATAAAAATCAAATCCGGCTCTTCTTTCAAGATTTTGGCAACGATACGCCGTAGAAAACTGCCGTTGCGCACGTGCCCGAGGTGCAGATCGCTGACCAAAGCAGCCTTGCGCCCATGCCAAGCCGCAGGCAAATTAGCAAGGCGCACGGTGGTGCGCGTAATGCGCGTGCAGTTCGCATTAAAGACTCCATACAGCCCGGCAAGCGCAGCCGCGGAGTACAAGACGACCACAATCGGATGAAAAGGAAGGCCAAGCCCCGCAAGCCGCACCAGCCCAAAAATAGTCCACGACGCAACACTAGCAAGAAACAAAAAGCTCACCAGACCGACCCACACGGCAGCCACCCTGTAAAACACACGCACCGCAGCATTCGTATAGCGAAACGCAAGCAAAGAGGCTGCAACAAAGCTCACAGACAAGAAGCCCAAAAATATCCTGATCCAAAGCAACTGACGCGGATGGCTTCCCGGCAGAGAAAACGTCCACGTTTCATAAAACAGAAAATGCGTGAAAAAAAGAACAGACTGAATCATGGCTATGAATCCAAGAAGACGTCTTGGGATGCGCATAAGGAATTTAGACTCCCCAGTCCTTTCGCTCGTTCGCCTTTGGCCGGCAACCGTGATGCAATCCCGCGTGTTTTAGACGACCAAGCCAAGCCGACAGGGCGCGCTCGGACAATTTTCTGTGGCTTGAATGAACTCAGAAGGCTCACAGATTGGATGCACGCGAGCGGCGCAACGCTTCGTCCAGATACATAAACGGCGCTCAATTTCCAGGGAGTGGCCAACCACGGTTATGGAATCCGGGAAATGAGCTGCCGAAGAAATCGCTCACTTATTCGCGCCCACTGTATCCTTGTCCGCCGCCTCGGCGGGAGCTAAAATAGACCATCGATCAAAAGCATACCGATGCACGGAGCGAGGCTTAAGACATGACGTCTACGATCACCACGGGCTCGACAAAACTATCCGTCGACCTGCACCGCGGCGAATTTACCAACGAGCCCTTCCTTGATTTTTCTCAGCCGGACAATCGCAAATCCATGGAAGCTGCGCTGGCGCAGGTGAAAGGCATGTTTGGCCGCGAATATCCGCTGACTATTGGCGGACGGCGCGTGACCACTACCGAGAAAATCCAATCGTACAATCCTTCGCAGCCCGACCAGATCATTGGTATATTCCAAAAAGCTAACGTGGCCATGGCCAACGAAGCGGTGGAAAAAGCCCAGGAAGCATTCCTGCGCTGGAAGCGTGTTCCGGTGGCGGAGCGCGTGTCCTGTATCTATCGAGCCGCGGACATTCTGCGCAAGCGCCGCTACGAATTGAATGCATGGCTGTGTTACGAAATAGGCAAGACCTGGCCGGAAGCCGACGCGGACATCGCCGAGCTGATTGATTTTTGCGAATACTACGGCAGGGACGCGTTGCGTTTGGGCGCGCCGCAGAAGCTGACGCCGATGCGCGGCGAGAAAAATTATCTGAAATATATTCCGCTGGGAGTGGGCATCGTGATTCCGCCGTGGAATTTCGCGGCCGCCATCATGGGCGGCATGACGGTGGCTGCCATCGTGACCGGCAACACCGTGGTGGTGAAGCCGTCGAGCGATTCACCGACGATTGCCTCAATTTTTATCGATATTTTGTATGAGGCGGGAGTGCCGGGCGACGTTGTCAGCTTCTTCACCGGACCCGGCAGCACGGCAGGTGAAGCGCTGGTCACACATCCCAAAACGAGATTTATTGCTTTCACTGGCTCGAAGGAAGCGGGATTACGTATTGCCGAACAAGCTACAAAAACGCAGCCGGGGCAAGTGTGGATCAAACGAACAGTGCTGGAAATGGGAGGCAAGGACGCGATCGTGGTCGATGAGGAGGCCGACGTTGAAGCAGCGGTGGAAGGCGTCGCGCTCTCAGCTTTTGGATACCAGGGACAGAAATGTTCGGCTTGCTCCCGGGCGATCGTGGCTGAAAAAATTTACGACGAGTTTTTGAGCAAGCTGGTCGAGCGGGTGAAAAAAATTAAAGTAGGGTCGATCGAAGATCCCGCGAATTACATGGGTCCGGTGATTAATAAGGCCGCAATGACGTCGATTCTGGGCTACATCGATCAGGGCAAAAAAGAAGGCCGCCTGGTAGCGGGGGGGAAGCGCGCTCCCGGTGACGGATATTTCATCGAGCCGACGATTATTGCGGACGTAGACCGCAAAGCTCGTATATTTCAGGAAGAAATTTTCGGCCCGGTACTGGCCGTAACCAAAGCTAAAGATTACGACGAGGCGCTATCGATGGCCAACGACAGCGAGTTCGGCCTGACGGGCGCCGTGTATTCGAAGAATCCGAAGAAAATCGAACGCGCCGAAGAGGAATTTCACGTGGGCAACTTGTATATGAACCGCAAGTGTACCGGCGCAATGGTAGGCGCGCACCCGTTTGGGGGATTTAATATGTCTGGCACGGATTCAAAATCCGGAGGGCAGGATTATCTGCTGCTTTTCGTGCAAGCCAAGACGGTTTCGGAAAAAATAGGCGCAACAAGCCAGACAACGCAACAATAGTTCCGGCCGCCTTCAAATACCAGGCGCGATTTCCGGCCGTGACTTTAGTCTGAATCCGTAGCGCAAGATCAAATATGCCAGCGGTCCGGAAGCCAAAAGCCAGGGGGCGTACTTCCAGACGTAGTCCTCGCTTTGCGCGATTTTTAACACGCACAAAATTACCGGAAATATCAGAATGTAAGCGAGTCCCATACTTCCGCCGGGGATTCGGAAACTTCGTGGCGCCTTGGGGCGTTTACGCCGCATCTGCCAGGCCGCGAACACGGTCAGCAAGGTGGTTGCAATGCGCGTCCAAATATAAATGTTGACGAGATCCTCGACGTCATATTTCGCCAGGATGCAATAAACGACAGTGGAGAGCGCAATCGCGCGGACCGGTGTGCCAAACCGCGGATGTATTTTCCCCAACCAGGCGGGTAGATAACCATCTTCAGCCATCGTCGCTGGAACGCGCGTGGTGTACAGGATGGTGCTATTCGATAGCGATAAAGTACCGATCATCGCAGCGATCAACATCGCAGCCCCAAGCGCAGGGCCGCCAATCAATCGCGAAGCGGTGACAATGTAATCCGTCCGCCACTCCTGCCAGTTCCCAAGGACGGCCAACGCAAGCGTCGTCGGCAGAATGTAGGTCAGAATATTCATCGGCGTATTCCAGGCCAGAATTCGTACGAACATTTTCTGCGGCTCTTTCATTTCGCCAGTAGAACTGGAGAGCTGTTCGTAGCCGGCGTAATTCCACATCGCCAGGGCGAGGCCGCGGCCGAACACGCTGCCAAAAGGAGCGCCCGGCGGAACAAACGGCACAACCGGATTGTGATGCATATGAAACAGCGACACAGCGCAAAGCCACGAAACTGGAATCAGAACCGCAACCAGCAGCGCCACGGAGAGCCAGCCAGCCACCTGAATTCCGCGCGCATTCAGATAGGCAAGCAGGATCAATACCAGACAGGCACCCGCCCACTTCGTATAGCCAGTAATGGAAGGCACATAAATGCTGAGGTAGTCCATCACCAAAACGCCGTAAAGGCTGTTGAGCAAAAACGTGCCGGTCCAGTTCCACCAGCCACATTGAAATCCCCAGAAGTCTCCGAATGCGGCGCGGCTCCAACGATAAAAACCACCTTGCACGGGAAGAATGCTATTCAGTTCGGCGGAGGCGAACGAAATGGGAATACTCCAGAAGAGCGGGACAAATCCCAAGAACACGAGAGCCATTCCCGGCCCGGAATCGCGGAAGATCTGCTCGTAGCCGAAGGGTCCGCCAGCGGTATAGCCATAAAAGATGGCCAAAAGCGGCAGGAAACCGATCTGGCGCAAATGGGACGCTTCAGAAGGAACCGGCTGCCGGGTTGCGGAGGACGCTGTTGGCATCAGAGGGCTGCACAGAGATGCGAGAAGCGCGGCATCATAGTTAACTAGCACGTTCTTTTCAATCGGAATCAAAACTATCGCTTGACGGGCATAGGTCTCGGGTTAGAGAATTCGCGCTGGATTTCCCCGCATTGATGGAGCCCGAACGAGGAGTGTTTGCATGCGAGTACTGCGCGCCTATCTCTTTATAGTTGCCATCTTTATATTGTGTGTCGTACTCGCCCCGGTGACGGAGGCTTTTCCGCAGCAATCCGCTGCGCCACCGGCTACCAAGAGTTCCGTTGCCGCGCCGCCGAAAAGCAATCAGGGCGGTTGGGATCCGGATTGGGGTCCTAAGAAGGTGAGGCCGGCGCAGGCTGCGGTAGCTTTCACCGGTCCATACGCTCCTGGTGAAGTTTTCGTCTCTGACGAAACAGGCTTGGTCGACATTTACTTGCCGAACGGGACGCTTCTGGGCACTTTGGACAGCGGCCAGAGTCTGACGGCGGGAATGGCGTTCGATCGTTTAGGTAATCTGTATGTGACTACTTTCAGCGGACTGGAAAACACGCCCGCAGTAGGGGTGGTAAAGTTCGGTATAGACGGCAATTTGATTGGGCCATTTGGGGCGTTCCCCGCGGGCGCCGCTGGAACTGCATTTCCGGAATCGATTCTGTTCAACCAAGCGGGAGACGCGTATGTGGGCGCTGCCACTGCGACGTATGGCTGCCCGTCAGGATCCGTCAACGCCTACGAGTTCAGCGCGACTGGAACTTTGCTTGATACTTTAACGGTGATGGGACAATGTCGCGGGACCGATTGGGTGGAGCTTCTCCCAGACCAGAAAACCCTGTTGTACACCTCGGAAGGCACTTCGGTATTCAGTTACAATACCAGCACAAATACGCAGAATGCGGACTTCGCTGACAATTTGCCGGGCGAGGTCGCCTACGCATTCCGCGTGCTTCCGAACGGCGATCTGCTGGTTGCGGATACAACCGAGGTAGTTGAACTGAACCCTAGCGGTGTGCAGGTCATGACCTATACTCCGAATCCCGCTTCCGATGAATTGTTTGCTCTGAATCTAGACCCTGACGGTACATCGTTCTGGACTGCGGATCTGGCTACCGGAAATGTTTACAGGTTTGATATAGCCAGCGGAACGCAACTGATCACGTTCACTACACCGTCGGGCGGCGCGTCTGGAGTGGCTATCTTTGGTGAGAAACTCGTAGGACAGAATAACGTGATGGTGACGGATGCGGGAACCGGAACGGGAACCGTGACCAGCACGCCAGCCGGCATCAGTTGTCCGTCGAGCTGCCTCGCAGCTTTTCCGGACCATTCCAACGTGACGTTAACCGCTACGGCGGCGGCTGGATCGACGTTCGCAGGATTCAGCTCCAATTGCGTGCCTGCAGTCCCGCAGACCAATCCGCCGTCCTGCACCATTCCAATCGTAACTTCCGACGTGACGGTAACCGCAACTTTTAATGGGGGAACTGGGGTGGCCGTCAGCGTAACGGAAGCGGGAACCGGCAGCGGCGCGGTGTCCAGCGCACCGGCTGGCATTACTTGTCCCAGCGCATGCTCGGCGGATTTTGCCAGCGGCACGCACGTCACTTTGACAGCGACTCCGGCAGCGGGCTCGAGCTTCGCTGGGTGGAGCGGGGGAACCTGCACGGGTACGAGTACCTGCACGTTCACAATTACAGCAGCCACGACGGTAATTGCCAACTTCAACAGCGGAACTGCAGGCAATTTCACGTTGACGGTGACAGAAGCCGGTGACGGAACCGGTACGGTGACGAGCGTTCCGGCAGGAATAACATGCCCGACTACTTGTTCAGCCAGCTATGCGAGCGGCACTCAGGTAACGCTGACTCCTTCTCCAGCCGAGGGATCGTCCTTCGGAGGCTGGAGCGGGGCGTGTAGCGGGCAAAGCCCCTGCGTAGTAACGATGACCGCTGCCAAATCCGTAACAGCTACTTTCAATTTAGGAACTTCGGTAATCATCACGATTCCTGCGGGGGGGTCCACAACATCCACGACAACGCCTGGTGGAGTGGCGAACTACGGGCTCTTGATTACTGGGGCTCCGGGCGTGACTGGCGTAGTTACGCTGGGTTGCACGGCGTCGACGCCGACGATCTCATGTACTGTGATTCCAAGTACGGTGACGCTGACCGGCGGCACAACCGAAGTGGCCTTCAGCATTCAGACTTATTGTCAGGGCGCGACGCCTTTCAACGTGGAATTTGGGCCGGGCGGGACCGGGACGCTGCTACGGCTGCTGCTCTTGTCGACGCTGCTTTGTGGGGGCGTATTGATGATGAAGCGAGACAGGCGCGTGGCCCTGACCTTCGCGGTTCTGACTTTGATGACCGTCGCGATGGGTACGGCTGCGTGCGGCAACCTGGCAAAAGGACCGAACGGGGTGACTCCGGCGGGCACCTACACGCTCACGCTGACCGCAACCTTTAACGGCCAAACGCAAACGCTGCCGAATTTCCTAACGCTGGTGGTGAAATAGCGGGGATGGTGGCGCTACGCGCCTCAGCGCGGTTCCCTACTGCAGGTTCCAGCTCGATTCACGATGGGTTCGGCGATTTGCGTGAGCGAAGCGTGCAAAATTGTTCGCGCTACCTTCGTGTTTCACGCCAGGAAGGCCGCAACGCTACACTTAAACCTGAAGATCTTTGCATTACCTCTATTCTCCGGCGCCATCCACTGCGCAGTATGGGACGGCTTTAACGTCGAACAAGTGCGCCTGAAATCCTTCGCGGCGGATGAAAAAACCCACGTAGCAAAGCTCGGCGCCGTTTCTGGCGTAATGCACATCGTCCAGTTCATCGTGAAAATCATATTGGCTCGAAGCGGAGATACGATCGGCGAAGCGCACGCGCCCTTGTGAAACATCTGCTGTAATGTTCACAGCGATGACTTTCCATGCGGTGGCCGAACGCCACTCGTAGACAATCAGGCCTTCGGTGGAAACATCACCTACAGCCGCTACTTCGAGAAGGTTCCACTCGCCGTCGTGAAATACATCCTGTTTCGTGATCTCGAGAATTTTCTGAAAAAGAGCGAGACTGGCCGGATCGAGTGGTTCATCCGCCGCAATTCGCAGAGTGATGGGGAGGTGAATTCTGCGGCCCTCGAGCTCCCCTTGGTGATAAAAACGCATCCCGGGTAACGTGCCCATTAAAGTTCCGGCAGAAATAAGCCTGTCATTCCCAAAAACTTCGGGGCGGCGCGCCTCGTCGTGATTTTCCATGAAGCGCGCAGAATGGCTTTGCTGCCGCGGGTCGCTTCTGAGCCGATCGCGCACTTGCAAAACGTGAATGTCGCGCACTGCATCGTAAAGGGCCTTATCGTAGGCGAATGAAAAACCCAAATCGAGCAGTCGTTGCTCAGTGCCCCAATACGCTTCGGCTAGCAGCACTAAATTCGGCAAGGCCGCATGTGCTTCCGCCCAAAATTCATTGGCTGGGGCCTGCGTATTGCCCAGCAGATGGCGCCAGCCGTTCGCGAATATATCGCTGAGCTGGAGCATGGCCATATCGCAACGAACGCCGTCGCAGTGCTTCGCTATGGTGTGAAGTTCGTTGATTTGAGCCGTTCTTAGAGCTGGGTCGAAATAATTCAACTGCGCGACGTCTTTCCAGGGAGGGAAGTACGGGTCTTTTGCGAGCGCGATGAAGCGAGTACCTTTCGTGGTCTTCGACGAATAATAAAGCGAAGGATTCCTATCGTAATCCTGTTGTCCCGCCTGAACGTAATATTCCGGATGCGCGCTTATCCAGGGATGATCGAGCGCTGTGTGGTTGCCGACAAAATCCAGAAATAGCGCCATGCCTCGGGCGTGCAATTTGTCTCGAACCAGGTCGAGGGAATCCCAGTTGCCGATCCGCGGGTCCGGAAAATATTCGGCCACGGAATATGGGGAGCTTATGACGTCTTCCGGTTTCCAGCCGGGCAACGCGCGCTCGAATTGAGGAAAATTCGCGGGATCTTCCACCATGATGCGGCGGGATTCGGCGCTGCGCCGCCACACGCCCATCAGCCAGATAACGTTAAAGCCCATCTTCGCCAACGCGTCCCACTTGTCATCTGGGACGTCCGCAAGTTTGGTAGCGTGGCCGCTCTGCGCGGAAAGTTGTTCGAGCCAGGTCCACGTATTAATCTCAAAAAGATGCGGGTGGGGGCGCAGGCGAAAAGCACCGATACCGCGGTAGGCGGTGGACATTGAAGCGAGCGTAATTGTCACGCCAGTGCATGTCAATGGAACCAGCGATGATTGCCGAAAATACTGAGAACGCCGTTTCAATCCGACACATTTCGTTTTGGCTTCGCTAATAATATAAACAGCCGCTTTGAGTGTTGTTGAAGAGAACTGAGCTTGACGAGGTTGTCGGCGGGCCGAAGCGGCCACCCTTACGTGCTTTATTGAACCCATTGAGCGAAGAAGAACGCCTGCAAAAAACTCCGACGGCTATACTCAATGGTGCAGGTAAACATGAAAAATAAAGCTATTGCGGTGTTCGCGCTTTTCGGATTTCTCGCCTTCTCGTTTTCCGCGGCTACTTTCGCCCAGGAAGATCTGACCAAAGTGAAGGGCGGCCATCAGCTCGGAGAAACAGCGGAACAATTTTTTTCTGAAGGTCACGAAAAAGATGCGCTCACGACATGCTCGGCCAGCGAGCTAAAAAAGGTCGATCGCGCGACCAAAAAAAAGGTAAAAGAAATCTGCGAGCATCTGGCCGACTCGCGTGAGCAAGCTATCAGCGGCAAGCACACAGACTTCACGCCAGCCCCCGACCCCAAGGATCAACGGGAGGACACATTCACTTTCGAAGGCGACCGTCTTGTAAAGGTTCAGTTGATCTACACCGCGCCAAATCTGGAGAACAACTTTAAGGGCCGTTCGTACGAGGAAATTTCGAAGGGAATGAATCAATCATACGGCCCGCCGAGCAGTGAAAGTTCCGAGCAGACGCAAGACCCCTACGGGGTGCAGTATACGGCGCACCATGAAACCTGGCTAACCCCTGAGGCCGAGGTTCTGCTCACCGAGCATCCAGGCCAACGCACCACAACTTCACTCGTAGCCTATACGCGCGCGGAATACGATCGCACAATGACCGGCACCAACCCTAAGATCACCAATCCCCTGAAGTAGAGTGCGGCCCCCATCACCGAGATTTAGCGCGTCCGACTTTTCCGCTATCGTCTGGGTTCACTTTGCGGCATGTTCCGCGCATACGGCTAGTTTCCTCGTATAAGAAGTTGGCGCCAAGATTTTGATTAGCCTCCCGGCGAATACGCGGGGTTGCACTACATACTTGCTCAGCAACATTCCCAAGCCTTCTGATATACTGCGCGACCGCGCTCACGATTCAGATTCAGAAAGGTGCCTGCCATGAATTTTTGCATGCGACTTGCGCTGTTTGTGTTTTTGGTCACGACGGAGCAGGGAATCGCCGCCCAAGCCCAGAACGCCACCGGCTTAAGCAGTCCGCAGGGTTCCGCAGCCTCCGGTAAACGCACGCTCACCATAGACGACTATTTCCGAATTAAGGAAATAGGCGACCCGCAAATCAGTCCTGACGGCAAATGGGTCGCATACACGGTCCGAACGCCCAATTTGAAGGAAGACAAAAACGAAGAACGCATCTGGATGATCTCGACAACTGCCGGAGCAGAGGCTATTGCGCTGACGGCTGAAGGGGTTGCTTCTTCGCATCCACGATGGAGCCCGAACGGGAAATTTCTGGCGTTTATTTCGGCACGCCCCACAACCAGCGACGATGAAGAGAGCGGCAAGAAACAAGTGTGGATCCTGAATCGTGAGGGCGGCGAAGCGCAGAGACTGACCGACGCTGTTCAGGACGTGGAAAGTTTCGCATGGTCGCCTTCGAGCGACCGGCTGGTGCTGCTGCTTTCGGATCCCAAACCCGAAGACATCGAAGCGGCCGAGAGCAAGGCCAAAGAGGCCAAGGCGAAACCCAAGCCGCGTCCGTGGGTGATCGACCGGCTGCATTTTAAGGAAGACGAAGTCGGCTACCTGGACCGGCATCGCACGCATTTGTACGTTTTTAATATTGGCGATCACAAGGTGACGCAAATCACCTCGGGCGATTATGACGATTCCGATCCGGCATGGTCTCCGGATGGCACGAAGCTAGCATTCGCCAGCAACCGCAGTGAGGATCCAGATCGCAACTACAACACGGATATATGGACGGTGGATGCGGCGAACACGGATAAAGGCAAATCGCTGGTGCACGTGACTATTGGCGCGGGACCCGAAGGCGCACCGGCGTGGTCGCCGGATGGAAAATGGATTGCGTTCACGACACAATTGGACGCGAAGCTTTTTGATTACGCGACGTTCCATATTGGGGTTGCTCCGGCCGAAGGCGGTGAACCGAAAATTTTGACGCTGGCGCTGGATCGCAACTCAATCGAGCCAAGATTTTCCACCGACGGGAAATGGATTTATTTCATTACAGATGACGACGGGACGCAGAATTTATTGCGCGTGCCGCCAACGGGCGGAGAAATTTCGCGACCCATCGGCGGACGCAGGATGGTGGAATCTTACTCCCTTGCGAAGGATGGCTCGTTGGCGGCCGTGGTCGGGGAACTGACGCATTCGTCCGAAGTGTATTACTTGCCCGCCCATGGTGAGCTTCACAAACTCACCACAACGAACGATGCGTTGATGGCCGAGTTGCGGTTGCCGGATGTTCAGTATGTTCATTTCAAGAGCAAAGACGGGACGACCGTGGCGGGTTATTTGTACAAACCTCCCGATTTCCAGACGGGTGTTCGATACCCGACGATTCTGAAACCGCACGGCGGGCCAGTGTGGGCTTACTACGCGGAATTTAATTTCGATCCACAACTGTATGCCGCGAATGGGTACGTTGTGTTGACGCCGAACCCGCGCGGATCGTCCGGTTACGGCGTGGATTACGCCAAAGCGATTTTCGCGGATTGGGGAAACAAGGACTTCGCCGACGATATGGCGATGGTGGATTACGCGATCGCGCGGGGAATTTCCGATCCTGACAAGCTTGGCGTGGGCGGCTGGTCTTACGGCGGAATTTCGACGAATTTCATCATTACGCAGACCACGCGTTTCAAGGCGGCAATCTGCGGCGCGGGAAGTTTTCTGAATGTCACCAACTGGGGTCACGATATGTATTCGCGTGGCTGGGAATACGAACTGGGACTGCCTTGGGAGAACCGCGCGCTGTGGGAAAGATTATCAGCATTCAATTCTGTCACGAAGATCACAACCCCCACGTTGGTCATGGGCGGCGATCAGGATTGGAATGTGCCGGTGATTAATGGCGAGCAGATGTATCAGAGCTTGAAGCGGCTGGGGGTGCCTACGTTGCTGGTGGTGTATCCGGGTGAGTTTCACGAATTCACGAGACCGTCGTTTATCAAAGACCGCTATGAGCGATATCTCTATTGGTATGGGCACTACGTTAAGGGCGAAGGCCCAGCGATCCCGCCGGAATCGAAGGTGGGCGATTAACAATCGACCCACACCCTAAAATCCGGCGGGACGCCGGCGCTACGGAATCCCGCCGGAGTTTGCGCCGGACTCCCGAGGGCGGATGAGTTAGTCCGCAGCGATTTTCGGTAAGGCAAAGTTAACGAGCACCGGCGCGCCAAATCGCCGGCGTTATTTTGATCCGGCGTCGATCAAAGCAGCTATGTTCGACTTCAACTTTGCCAGATCTTCATCGTGCAAGTACATCATGTGGCCCGCCCCGTAGTATTCCAGTTGGATATTGCTGCGGAGATTCCCCGGCAGGAACAGGTGATCCATGGTGTATTCGGCGGCGAAGAAAGGCGTAGCCATATCATAAAATCCGTTTTCCACCTGTACGTGCAAGTGCGGATTGGTTTGCAGCGCTTGAATTAAATCGCCTCCCACATTTGCCGAACCTGGGAAAACTCCGGAGTCACCCGGGCCGTGATGTTTCCAATCCCAACTCCTGCTGACATCCTCGTTCAGAACCTCGTACGATCTGTCGATCGTGACTTTTAAGTCTTCGCGCACGTAGCTATTGATAGCCGCTGTGAACGCGCCGCGCACGGCGACGTACGAGGGATCCTCTTCGGCATATTCGGTGAGCAGATCGTAGGTGGGCATGGTGTAACGCGCGTCGTAGCGGCCGGTAGTCAAACCGCGAGCGCGCCCCAATTCCACATTGAATTGTGCCAAGTTGACGCGCAAATTCGCTTTAACCAGGTAGTCCTCGCTGAGGCCCGTGAAATGCGAGAGTTTTTTGGCGACGTCGGATTTTTCGGCGTCGGTGAGGTGTGAGCCTTTCATCAACGCGTCCGCGTATTCCGTGGTGGCAAATTTGCGCGCATCGGACAGAAAAGCATCGAGATCGGAAGGCGGCTCTTTCAGAGCTTTTTGATATGCGGCCGCGGCAGCGTAGCTGGGCAGATACAGAACGTACGAGATATCATCGCCCGGGGCGAAAACAATCGTCTCGAGATTCAGAACCGAAGAAATCAGAACAATCCCATTGATGTACATGCCGTCGTGCGATTGCAAATAATTCCCGAGCGCCACGGAGCGAAATGTTCCGTAACTTTCGCCGATCAAAAATTTCGGTGAATTCCAGCGATTATTGCGGCTGGTGTAAATGTTTATAAACTGCGCGAACATTTTGACGTCCTGGTCGACGCCCCAGAAATCCTTGTTCTGCGCTTTGCCCACTGCGTGGCTGAAACCGGTGCCAACGGGATCGATAAAAACCAAGTCGGCTTTATCCAACAGGGAATTCGCATTGTCCTCCAACTTATAAGGAGCGGGTGGAGTGAAGGCGGCATTCGAATTCACCACGCGCCGCGGACCGAATGCGCCCATGTGCAGCCAAATTGAGGATGAGCCCGGGCCGCCGTTATAGACGAACGCGACTGGACGCTGGCTGAAATCTTTCACATCGCTGCGTGTGTAGGCCGTGGAATAAATCAGGGCGGTAGGTTCGCCCTTGTCATCTTTCAATAGAGTTGTGGACGCGGTGGCCTTGTAGGAAATAGCCTGACCCCCGATGTGCGTGGTGTGATCGGTGACGAATGTTTCCTCTTTCGGCGGATTCGGCTCCGGCGGTTTGGATTCGCCACCCGCCTTGGCATCGGCCGCGGGTTTCGTATCCTTATTAGGATCAGGCTCCTGCGCTGCCAAGCGCGACGTTTGGACGCAGAACATCAAGGACACAGCACACACTGCGACAATCCTGTTCATCTTCACTCCCATCTTCCGAATAGCGCCCCAATTATCGCCGAGGGATTCTACGCAGTGGGGGAAGGGCAAGTCAATCGCGGCAAACTAATTGCAGGGTGGTCGAATGAAGGTCAACGTGATGTCGCTGGTGCCGGCATCGGCCCCATCCAGGGTGCGAACGTCCGATTCGATGCGCGCCGGAATGGTGCAGTTGGCATCGCCATGGCGCTGGCTCAGGCGCTGGGGGTCCAGATCATCCCACGCGGAAAACGTGTAGCGGCCGGATTGCAGTAGAGAGAATTCGTAAATGGCGTCGCCAGTTTTTCGCGCGGCAGGATTCTCGCCTTGATCGGCTTTGGCCATGATTGTCACTTCGCCGGGCGGCCGTCCGTCCAGCCATTTCAGTAGAACTTTGATGTTGCGCGTGGGATAGCCTTCCTTGAGTTTGATGATCGCGTTCAAGAGCTGTTGCCCGTCTTTCATCTTTATTAATCTTGCCTCGGATTGTTCCGCAGTGCCGGGATAGAAAGCGCGAGGGAATGGCGTGTTAGGGTCCATGCGATTCATGCGATTGAAGACCAGCAAATATTCACCCGGGCCGATGTGATCGAATTCGAATTTGCCGGTGTCGCCCTGGAAGCTCCACAGACCCGGATTCGCTGGTTTGAACTGGTCAGCGCGATATAACTCGACAGACGCGATTTTCAGCGGCTTGCCATCGGGACCGAGCACGCTGCCGTGGATTTTACCCGTGGGCAGTGCATTGACGTTGTATTCGTAGCATGCGCCATTCGGAATCTTGAACGGTGGCAGGCCGCCCTTCAGAGTTTTTTGCGTGAATTCGAATCGCGCCGGCAGATCGGCGGTGTATTGATACTCGCCCGCATGCACATCATAGAAAGAATAGACGCCGTCGGGACCGGTGCTGGTTGCGAAACGGTCATCCTTCGAACGCAATTTCAGTTTGATGTGAGGCAACGGATCATCGGGATCGTCGGTGGGAGCGAGCAATGGCGGATCGGCGCGCCGCAGCACGCCGTATACGGAAGCGACGCGGGTGTGATTGCGCATGGCGCGCAGTTGCGGCAGCAACGCACGGCCTTCGCCGACGGGCCGAGTACCGCCGCAAATAATCGCGAAGAGCCGCCCTTCGGTTTCCTGTTGCGTGAAAACGATGTACTGGTCGCCTTTCTTGAAGTTGTAGGCGCAGTCGCCATCATCGCCGCCGGAAAAAACGTCGAGGTCCTTCGTATCGGGGCCGGCAAATCTTTCATCAATATGAAAATGATAGCGAGTGACGGGGGTGACGCGCTGCTGAGCGGCGGCATCGTTGGGGTCCGCAGCTACCGCGGATATATCTGTTACGGTGCCAAGAAAAACGACGTCGTCCGACTGAAGTCCCGGGCACTGGCCCGGCGGTGCCTTCGAACAAGTGCAAGCCTGCAAGCCCGACGGCAGAAGAATGAAGAAAAACGCGACAACAAAAAATAGCCGATAGATCATCGCTAGATATCCTACATGGTGACACGCGCATAAATCGAGGTTTGAGCCGGAAATATTGATAGGAATTGCTAAACAACTGCACGAAGTATCCAGAAGCCGTGGAGGTGCTTGTCTCATTATGAAACGAATTCGTGTAAAGTCGGGGCTTTCTCTACAGTCCCACATCGCGAAAAATCAAGTTAGGACCCTGTGTTGGGCCTTGCATTGGGACCAGTGTAAAGGGACAATTACGATTTAAACTGAGGAGAATCCAGTCCATGAATATGAAAAAAGCAGCACTCGTTTTTAGCGCCCTATTCCTTCTGCTTCCAACTGCAGGCAACGCCCAACAGGAAAATCCGCAGCACGACCAATCCATTTATCACGTCACCCTGGTGGGCAAGACGATTACAGCGATCAGCTATCAACATCGCATGGGATCGACCATGGTGAATTTTCAGGGCACGCCGCTGATGCCGCTGGCAAAGGGTAGCGCGAAAGTTGATAGCAAACGCGGCTCCATCCTCATAAGCGCCGATTTCAAAGATATGCAGTCCGCGCAGATGTTCGGCAAGGAATATTTGACGTACGTGCTTTGGGCCATCACGCCTGAAGGCAAACCCAGCAACCTGGGCGAGGTGGTGCTGGACGGAACCAAGAGCAAATTGACCGTGACCACAAATCTTCAGTCGTTCGGCATGATTGTTACCGCGGAGCCGTATTTTGCAGTGAACATGCCCAGCGACGTGGTGGTGCTGGAGAACGTGGTTCGCGCGGATACGACCGGCACGTTTCAGCCAGTGAACGCGAATTACGAACTCATCGAGCGCGGCCAGTACACCTATGACGTAACCAAGGCGCGGGAGCCGATCACAGAATTGTCTTCAAGGGTACCGCTGGAAGTTTACGAAGCGCGAAATGCGATCAGTATCGCGGTGGCCTCTGGAGCAGAAACGCTGGCACCGGAAGCTTTTCAGAAGGCAGTCGCTTCCATGACCAACGCCGACGCTTTGCTAAATCGCAAGGCCAACAGGAAAGAGGTAATTGCTGCGGCGCGCGATGCGGTGCAGACGGCCGCCGACGCCCGAACGATAGCGTTGAAGCGTGCGGCGGACCAAAGAGCGGCGGCCGAACGAGCGGCGCAGGAAGCAGCGACTGCGGAGGCGAATGCCCGGCAGAGGCAGGAACAAGCCGCCCGTGAGCAGGCTGACATGCAAAAACTGCAAGCGGAGCGTGACGCTGCGCGGGAAGCACAAGCGCGCGCCGAAGCCGATGCTGCTCGCAATAATGCGGACGCAGCCGCATTAGCCGCGCAGCAACAAGCGCAGAGCGCGCAACAACAGGCGCAAGCCGCTCAAGATGCCGCGGCAAGATCCGAGGCTGAAAAGCAGGCGCTGCGTGCCGCGTTGCTTGAGCAATTCAATCGCATTTTGCCGACTACCGACACGCCTCGCGGTTTGCAAGTCAATATGGCCGATGTGTTGTTCGCGTTTGGCAAATACGATCTGCAGCCGCCTGCGCGTGAAGCCCTGGCGAAATTTTCCGGCATCGTACTGGCTCACCCGGGATTGCATTTGTCGGTAGAAGGCTATACGGACAGCGTGGGTAGCGATGCATTCAACCAGACCTTATCCGAGCAGCGCGCTAATTCAGTCCGGGCCTACCTGGTGCTGCAAGGTCTCGATCCTTCGCAGATCACCGCGACCGGCTACGGCAAATCCAATCCAGTGGCAAGCAACGACACGGCGGCCGGGAGGCAACAAAACCGCCGCGTAGAAATCATTATCTCCGGCGAAGTGATCGGCGCAAAAATTGGCGCGACGCCGAATCCGAACGCACCGCAGCAGTAGTAAAGGACGCGATTTGCCGCACGACGTTTGAATCGTGCGGCAATTGCGGGATGCCGCGCTGAAGGCCGACACGCTAGCTTAAAATTTCCCGGGTTACTGTGGCGCTGAATCTTAGCGGTGGGTTCAATTCCCACGCCTTACTTGTTTTTTGTGTGAATCGTCTTTGCTTCGTTCTGCGCGACAGCGGGGCTGCCGTCGTCCTTCCACAGGCGGAATCCTCCCTTGAATGCGTTTTCGTTTGTGCCTAATGTCGTACCGGGAGGCAGGTGCTTCAACTTTTTGGCGTTTCCTCCGCCCAACACGACGTAATCGGCTTGCAAGGCGGCTTTCAATTTCCGAACGATCTTGGTCACATCGTGGCGCCATTTTTTCTTGCCTTCTTTTTTCAAACCGCGCAAGCCGATATAGTCTTCGTACGTTTTCCCGTGCCTGTAGGAAAGATGCGCGAGCTCCATGGGTTCCAAAACACCGTCCACAATCATCGCGGCTCCCAGGCCTGTGCCCAAGCCAAGGAAGAGCATTCGTCCGCCTTTGTAGCTGCCGAGCGCTTGCATAGCGGCGTCGTTGATTATTTTTATGGGGCGTCCAAAGGCCGTCCGAAAATTAAATCCCACCCAGCCGCACGCCAAATTGTGCGGCTCGAGAAGCGGGTGACCGCTGGCGACCGGTCCGGGATAGCCCATGGAAATACAGTCATATTTCCAGCCACGCGTAGCCTGCTTGACGAGCCGGACCATCTTGCCAGGGGTCATTTTGGGGCCCGAGATTATTTTCACCGGCGTCTTCTGCCCGGTCATCAGCACTTTGATGTGGGTCCCACCCACGTCGAGGGCCAAAACCTTTCGCGTCTCGACTGGTTTGTTCGATTGTTCCCGCAGCATGTAATTGAAGTTATACCGCGCTTAGGTCATCAGTCAAACGTGGAACTTATATCTCCGGGTTCGTCCATTGCCTGGCGATGAAGGGCGGAGGCCAGCAGCGCCCCTGCGATTGCCGATCTATTTCCATTGCGATTCTGGATGCGTCCGCTAACAATAGGCAGGTCCGTTGAAACGGAATTCACAGCGCAGTACAATTTCGCGGCTAATTCAAACGACCCGAGCGGACTACTTAAAGAAATTTCCGGGAGGTTCAGCCACTGGTCTGTGCCCCTCACGCGACTCGGAAACCTATTTCATGCATATGCAACTGACGGGAGCGAAAAATGATTGTTCGGTACACGGCAGGAATATTGCTGGCAGCGCTTTTTTTGCTGGCCTCACCCAGCCGAACTCGGGCGCAATATGATGGCGCCGGTGCGAGGCCGGGCAGTTACCTGGTGACATGTGAATCCAACAAGCATCGGCAATACTGCCCGATCAAGGACCCGCGTTCGCAGGTTGACCTGGCAAAGCAATTGAGCGCCAGCCCATGTACCCGAGGCGTCACCTGGGGCAACGACGGGCTGGGTATTTGGGTTGATCGGGGTTGTAGCGCGCAATTCAGCGTCACGATGTACAACGGAGACCCTGTGTGGTGGTGGGATTCAGGGAAGGGGCGCCGTCCGACGGATCAGCCACGCATTGGCGCTTGTTTCTTCAAAGAAGCTCACTTCAGGGGCGACTATTTCTGCCAACAACGAGGAACCAGCGTCAACGTGCCGCGCGGGTTCAACGACCAGATTTCCTCGATCCAGGTTTACGGCAGGGTCACGACTATTATTTACAATGATGCAAATTTCGGCGGCGCCAACGCTTCCACTCGCCGCAGCATCTCAGATCTGCGCACATGGAACCTGGGCCCTTACACCAACAAAACCTGGAACAATCGCATCAGCTCGATCCGTCTGAACTAGTAGCTGCTATGCTAGAAGAGATGGACAGGCGAGTCCCGAGTTTCAAATGTAGCGGCGCGGACTGCAGGGCGGCACTGCGTGCCCGACCCGATGCGGTGAGGCACAAAAACAGCTTCGAGCCGCGCCGGGTATTTTGCGCAGTGGCACTGCGCGTTCGATCATTTCTGGGAATGCGGAGAAATCGGCTGGCGGTGCGTGGCGCATTGTTGGCTTGCGCCACTATAACGGCGGTAGCGGCTCCGGCGATGTCACCTCGCGCAATTCCGGCTGAACGAATTCATTTGGTTCCGAAATTCAGCACAGGCCAATCTTTCCGCTACCAGATCGAAACACGCACAACGACGACGGGTAACACCACCACCCCCGTCGTAAATCCCGAAGCAGCTTCAAAACTGAAACAAGTCTCCGATATGCAGATTCGCCTTGACGTGCTGGAGGCACAACCGGCAGCAGCGAACGGCACGCCGGAAGCGGTGCGTCTGCGGGTAACCTACGAGAAAGCCAGCGCCACGTCCGAAAGCGATGCTTACGATCCGGCAGCTGACGCGCTGCAGGACCAGTACAGTCGTCTGCAAGGGCGTTCGATGGAATTTACAATCGAGCCCAGCGGAGATGTTTCCAAAGTCACAGGCTTGGATGACGTTCTATCGAATCCTTCTGCCGCAGGAACGGTTCGCGCGTGGATCAATTCTCTTTCGGCCAGCGCGAAATTACCGCACGAAGGAATCGCCATCGGACAGAAGTGGACCAGCGAACGTCCGCTCGATGGCGCACCGCTGTCTGGACTGGCCACACGCACGGAATCGACATATCTCCGCGACGAACCGTGCCGGACGTCTGACAAAAATTCCGAGAGTGCTTCTGGCGACTCTTCCGGCAAAAGTTCCGGGGAGGCCTTGAGCGAATCCACAACCAAGCCATCCGGCAAGGTGCAGCCAGCGGGGTCACGTGAGAGCCTTGCGAAAGACAGCCAAGTCTGTGCTGTAATCCTGACGCACTTTGAAATCCTGCGTCACGGGGCGTCCAGTCCCGATTCTACTCCCGAAGATTATCGGCACAACGGCCTGCGCACGTCCGGCACATGGACGGGTAGCGGCGAAAGTCTGGATGCGATTTCACTGCAAAATGGCATGATCACGCGGTCCACGCAAACCGGCGAGCAAAACATGGATTTCGAAATTGCCAGCGCGCTGTCTGGCTCGAAAATGCACTACGTTGGGCATGTAGAAACCCAATCTGAAATCACGCTGCTGCCGCCGACCCCTCCGACACAATAGGGACGAGTGGAAGCGCGAGAGATTGCGGGCTGGGCCCTTGGCCGGAGCTCAGGGCAGGCAGGATGACGAATTTTCGCTGCCACAGGCCTCTTCAGCACGCGCCGGCAATCTGCGTTATAATTAAAGTTTTCGACGCTGCGCATTTTGCGCCCTGAGGACCCGACTGTGAATTTCAAACTGGCCAGCGACTACGATCCGCGGGGCGACCAGCCCCAAGCTATCGAGCAACTGATTCACGGTGTGACCGATGGCGACCGCCACCAGGTCCTGCTGGGTGTCACCGGATCGGGTAAAACCTTCACCGTCGCGAAGGTCATCGAGAAAATCAATCGCCCCACCATCGTGCTGGCGCACAACAAAACGCTGGCTGCGCAGCTGTTCCACGAGTTCAAATCCTTCTTCCCCGACAATGCCGTCGAGTATTTCGTCAGCTATTACGATTACTACCAGCCGGAAGCGTACGTCCCGTCCAGCGACACCTACATCGAAAAAGAATCCACGATCAACGACGAACTCGACAAGCTGCGCATGAGCGCCACACGCTCACTCTTCGAGCGCCGAGACGTGATCATCGTCGCGTCGGTCTCCTGCATCTATGGTCTGGGTTCGCCCGAAGCGTATTACGGAATGATGCTGCTGCTCGAAAAGGGCATGTCCATAACGCGCGAAGCGATTCTGCGCAAGCTGGTCGAAATTCAATATGAGCGTGGTGAAGATCTCCGCCGCGGTACGTTCCGAGTGCGCGGCGACATGATCGAAATTTATCCGCCGTACGACGACCTGGCGGTACGCGTGGAATTATGGGGCACTCAGATCGAAGCGATTCGCAAAATCGATCCGCTCACGGGCGAAATCCGGCTGACGCGTGAAGGCGAGATCACGCGTCAGCCGATCTACCCAAAAACGCATTATGTGTTGCCAGCCGACCAGAAGGAACGCGCCATCCAGGGCATCTACGAAGAGCTGGAATGGTGGAAAGGCGAACTAGGGCGGCAGGGAAAAATCGTGGAATCGCAACGCATCGTGCAACGCACGCATTTCGATATCGAAATGATGCGCACGATAGGCTATTGCCACGGCATAGAAAATTATTCGCGCCATCTTTCCGGGCGCCTCCCGGGCGAAGCCCCCCCGACGCTTCTGGATTACGTCCCGTCGGATTATTTACTGGTAGTCGACGAATCGCATCAGACGGTCCCGCAGCTGCACGCGATGTATCACGGCGATCGTTCGCGCAAAACGACGCTGGTTAATTACGGTTTCCGCATGCCGTCGGCGCTCGATAATCGTCCGCTGACGTTCGAGGAATTCGAGCACCGCACCAATCAGGTGATCTACGTTTCGGCGACGCCCGGGCCATACGAGCTGACGAAAACCGGCGGCGTGGTAGTCGAGCAGGTAATCAGGCCGACAGGCTTGGTGGATCCCGAAGTCGAAGTCCGCCCGGTGAAAGGCCAAGTCGACGACCTGCTGGAACAAATTCGCCAACGCACGGCGCGAAACGAGCGCATCCTGGTGACCACGCTTACAAAACGCATGGCCGAAGACCTGGCCGAATATTTCGCCGAAGTCGGCATTCGGGTGCGTTACCTGCACTCCGAAATTGACACCTTGGAGCGCGTTCGCATCCTGCGCGATTTGCGACGCGGCGAGTTCGACGTGCTGATTGGCATCAATTTGCTGCGCGAAGGACTGGATCTGCCGGAGGTCTCGCTGGTGGCAATTCTCGACGCCGATAAAGAAGGTTATCTGCGCAGCGCCACGTCGCTGATTCAAACAATGGGCCGCTGCGCGCGTCACCTGGAAGGCCGCGCCATTCTGTACGCGGACAATATGACCGATTCCATGCGCCAAGCCATCGGCGAAACCAGCCGCCGCCGCGCCAAACAAGAAGCCTACAACCGCGAACACAACATCACGCCCCAATCGATCATCAAGTCGGTGGACATGCAGCTGGCGAGAATTATCGAAGCCGATTACCACACAGTCCCAGCCGAGGACGCAGTAATCGGCGAAATCACCAGCGAAGCGCAATTGGTTCAAGCCGTAGCACAACTGGAAGCGCAAATGCGCGAAGCTGCCAAGAATTTCAATTTCGAACGCGCGGCCAGTATCCGCGACAGAGTTCGCGCCCTGAAACAACGTGACATGGACGCCATTCTCTCGACGGCGTCAGCGATAGAGATCGGCGGCTCCAAGGATGCGGGCAATGCGCCAGTGGCCGCAGAGACCTTGGCAACTCCTGATGCAACGACGGCAACCGCGACCACAAGCGCGGGGGCTGCCGGTACCAAGGGTTCTTCTGCTGCGTCGACAGGGACTGCGGGGGATCCCGCGAAGCCGTTATCGAATGCGGGCGCCGCCAGTCGGGCAGCAGGCGCAGGAGTTCCTGAACAGCGCGAAAAGTTTATCCCCCGCCGCAGGCGCGGCAGAAATTGACCCACCGTTGCAGAAATAACCAGAAGTTGAGATTGCGATAAGGAACTCGAGTGCCTCGACGGGCTTTCCTTGCTCGCAGCTTTACTGCAAACTGGAGCAAGTACAAAAACCAAATGACAAGTATTTCAACGATTGTGGGAGACCGGAGCTTCGGCTGCGACATAAGGCGTGGCGCGCGACGCTCCCCATTGACGGTACCTTTCCCGCGAGCTTTTGGGATCTTCAAATTTTCGCTCTTACTGGCAGCTTTCGTTGCATTTGGCTTCGCGACGCCGGCAATCGCGCAAACGTCGCCCGCAGACCAAACCGCTGTGCAACCCCAAACCAGCGTTCAAACGCGGCCCACGCCTCCGGTCTACCCGCCGAACAATGAATTCGGGATTTGGGGAGGATACTCCGTCGGAAACTCGCACGTGTTTGGCACCACATCCGACCGGCAGCTGGGCGCTTTAGGTTTCCGTTATGGACGAACGATCTACGACAGACCCTGGACGTCGCTTCAATACACTCTGGACATTGTGCCGGTGGAAATACTCCGGCAATTCAAATATCAGCCGTGCTCGCCATCGTCGGGAAATAGCGGCTATTGCACAAGCGGGCGCGAGACGATTTACGGCGGAGGCATCAGCCCACTCGGCCTGAAACTGGATTTCAGGCGCGAACACGCTTTTCAGCCGTTCATCGCATCCACAGCCGGATTCGTGGCGTCGGTCAGACCAGTTCCCGTTGACATACCCGGTGGCACACAATTCAATTTCACTTTCGATTTTCAAACCGGAGTGGACTTCTTCAATACTTCGCGCAATCGCGTGTGGCGGCTGGGGTACAAATACCAGCACATCTCAAACGCTTATCGCCACAACTTCAATCCCGGCGTCGATGTACACGTCATTTGGATTGGATATTCTTTCCTGAGGTAGCTCTGCGCACAGTTTCTATATCCAGTCAGCCCGTCACCATTACACAACGCCTCTCCTTAATTCTTCCAACGGATAAAACGTCCCGCGCCACTCAATGCCGCCTTGGCGCAACGTGACAATCGTGGACCGCACCAGCATCCAGGCGAAAATCAAAGCCCCGATCGGATGCGTCAACGCATAAATCGGCGAAAGATCAAGCTCAAGAGCGACGCCGCCTTCGGCCAGCACCGAACACACTACCGCGACACACGCAAACACGCGCGCCCAGCCATGCACAAACGGCAGCGCCATCCAAGGCAGCAGGCTCAACATCAAAAGTCCTAAAATTTGAATACAGACCAGCCACAATCTGAATCCAGTGGTGGCAAAAAAATTCTTGGTGGTCCCGCGAACGATATTACGAACCCCGGAATGCCAATAAACACTTACGGCCGTACCCGCTTTTGCAAGTCCAGATCGGAAACCGGCTTCCTTCACAAGCTTCCCCAACTTCACATCGTCCACGACTTCCATAGCCAGGCGGTTGTGCGCTCCAATCTTTTGGTATGCGCTCCGCCGGATGAGTTGGAACGCTCCGATGCCGACATAACTGCTGGATTTCGGATTGCTCACGCGCCAAGGGCGCATGCCGATCAAAAACGCCATCCCGAAAAACGTCATCGCGATTTTTTCGCCGACGCTGAACATTTTCGTCTCGCAGAGCATGGGCATGTGATCCAAGTTCTTTTTTTCGGCCAGCGCAATCGAATAGCGCAGCACTTCGGGGTCGAAGTGGACATCGGCATCGGTGAAAATCAGCCATTCGCCGTTCGAACTCTCAAAAGCTTTTTGCAGCGCGTGGGGTTTGCCTAGCCACCCAGCGGGAAGGGAAGTAATGCTTAGGATTTTCAGATTCGAATTCTTTCGGGCGGCTGCCTCCAGAATGCTTTTCGTTGCATCTCCCGAGCGGTCGTTCACCGCGACGACTTCATAACCCGGATAATCTTGTGCGAGAAATGTATCCAGCGCGGCCGCTAGTTTTTCTTCTTCATCGCGCGCGGCAAACAAAATGGAAACCGAGGGGCACTCTTCATCTTTTAAAGGCGCTACGCTCTTTAACGCCGGAATCGCCAGCGCTCCAAACGCGATATCGATGGATTCTGCCAGCCACAAAAACGCGGCCAAACCGAGCAATCCCGTGAAGAACCAATGCAAGGTACAATATCCCCCGGCGATAGTAAGACGATCACGCTATGCTATCACCTCGCATGGCGCGCTCCGTTTCCATCGTCGGCCCAGAACGTCTGGGCCGCACGTTAGCTCGGGGCTGAAGCGGCGTGGATGGCGCATCGGGCGGTAGTGAACGCGCTCCAAAGCGACTTCGCGCGCGGCCGTACGCGCGATTGGTGCAGGTATGGCCGGTGCAGAACTCACGCTGTGGGCACGGATGCCGATGTTATTCTGTTGACCGCGGCGGATGGCGCGCTAGCCGATGTGGCGCGAAAGTTGGCGTAACCTGCAGGCGAGAAGTGCCGCGGGAAAGTAGTGCCGCACGCCAGCGGCGCAGTGGACAGCACGATTTTGAAAACGCTGGCACGATGTGGCGCGTTCATTGGCTCGATTCGCGGCTCGATTCATCCTATGCAAACATTTACTGCCCATTCGCAACCCGCACTGAAGGGAGTTATCTTCACGACCGAAGGTGCTGGCTGCAAACCCGGCACAAATGCCGACGCAGCTTGAGCCCGCGCGAAAAATTCCCAGGAGGAACCAGAAGTGAAGAATCTGCACATTCCATTTGAGCACACCACGCTGGCTAATGGCCTTCGCGTAGTGGTGTCGCCGGACCGTTCCGCGCCGGTGGTCACCGTCGGCGTGTATTATCAAATCGGGTTTCGTCTTGAGCCGCACGGGCGCAGTGGTTTTGCCCATCTCTTCGAACACATGATGTTTCAAGGTTCGGAAAACGCGGGCAAGATGGAACACATCCGTTTGATCAATTCATCCGGCGGTCTGCTGAACGGCACCACCAACTATGACATCACCAACTATTTCGAATCGGTGCCCTCGAACGCGCTCGAACGCGTCCTGTGGCTCGAGGCCGATCGCATGCGCGCGCTGAAAGTAGACGACGAAAATCTGCGGAACCAGCGCGACGTAGTGAAAGAAGAAGTTCGCGTGAACGTAATGAATCAGCCCTACGGCGGCTTCCCCTGGCTCGATCTGCCACCGGTTGCATTCCGCAACTGGCCTAACGCGCACAATTTTTACGGCGATTTCTCCGATCTGGACGCTGCGACGCTCGCGGATGTCCAAACGTTTTTCCACACTTATTATTCTCCGAACAACGCAGTACTTGTGATTGTTGGTGACGTAGATCCCGCTCAGGGCATCGCACTTGCCAAGCGCCACTTCGAAAATATTCCAACGCATCCGCTGCCGCCGCACGCCGACGTGTCGGAACCGTCGCAGACCGAAGAACGCCGCGGCGAAGTTTCCGAACAATTTGGTCCACTTCCGGCGGTCGCGATTGGCTACACCATGCCGCCACGCGGTGATTCCGATTGGTACTCCGCGTCGATTCTGGACAACGCCTTGCACGGCGGACGTGTGGGACGCGTTTATCGCCGCATGGTGCTGGAAAAGCAGATTGCCGTGGAAACCGCCGGGGGCGCGGACTTGATTGAAACCAACGGTCCCACCCAAATGGTAACGCGGATTTTTCACAAGCCGGATTTCACAACCGAGAGCACGATTGCCGAATTCGACGAAATCATCGCGGAAATGCAGCAAAAGGGAATCGCGGAAGAAGAGCTGGCGCCCGTGAAGGTAAAAGTTCGCGCCGATTACTACTCCAATCTTGAAAGTGGAATGGGAGCGCACATGCCGCGGTTTGGTTTGATGCATTGTCTTGCTTGTTTCACGCTGTTTGATGGCGACCCCGGGAAAATCAATACGATTCTTTCCGGCTATGAAGCCGTAACTCCGGCGCAAGTGCAGTCCGTTGCGCAGAACTATCTGGTTCCACGAAACCGCGCGATCCTGGTGAGGCGTCCTGTGGCGAAGGAAGTAGCGGCATGAGCGGAACCACTGTGAAACCGGTAACTACCAGCACGAGCACCGTCGCGAATCCTAATGCGAAGTCACAAGCGAGCGCGGTTCCACCGCTCGGTCCAGAACGCCAGGTCGCGTGGCCGAAGCGGTCGGTTCACGCACTGGCTAACGGCATGAAGGTGGTACTCGCCGAGTTGCGCACGTTCCCGAAAATATCCGCGCAGCTTTTCTTTCGCAGCGGGAACGCCAGCGTTGCGCATCGCGCTCCGGGCCTCGCTGAAATCACGGCAACAGTGGTTCGCGCGGGAACTGCAACACACTCCAGCCGCCAGATCGAAGAGGATCTTCGCCGCATGGGCGCCGACCTTGGCACGCACGCGGGCGCCGATTCCAGTGTAATTTCGCTTTCGGGCCTGGCCGAATTCGCAGAAGGGATATTCGAGTTGATGGCCGATCTTGCGCGCAACGCATCGTTTCCGGCCGAGGAATTCGAGCGGGAACGCCGCCGCAAAATCGAGGGTCTGCGCATCGAACGCACCACGCCCTCGTTCCTGGCGAATGAACGCTTCCGTCAAGCGATTTTCGGGCAGCATCCTTACGCCATTATTTCGCCCAGTGAAGAGCAGGTGGCGTCCTATAAGCGCGAACAGCTTGAAGAATTCTATCGTCTGAATTATTCGCCGGCGAACGCGTTACTGATCGTCGTCGGAGATTTCAGCAGCGACGCAATGCTTGCCCAAATCGAGAAAGTGTTCGGGACCTGGCAAGCTCCGCAGCCGCCGGCGCTCCTATCGTCGGCCCCGCCGCACAACACCGGGCGCAAAGTACACATGGTGCATGTGCCCGGAAGCGTACAGACACAAGTGCTGATCGGTAATCTGGCCATCACCCGTCGCGACCCTGACTGGTATCGGCTGGTGCTGGCGAACTCGATTTACGGTGGCGCGTTTCATTCTCGCCTTGTGCTGAATATCCGGGAGCAGAAGGGGTACACGTACAGTCCGCGGAGCGGCCTGAATTCGCTGCGCCAACATGGGTATTTCAACGTGCATGCAGCGGTGCGCAACGATGTAGCCGCGGCAACGCTCAGCGAAATGTTCTACGAACTGGACCGCATGCGCTCGCTTCCTGTCAGCTCCGAGGAACTGGAAAGCGCGCGCAGTTATCTTACCGGCGTTTTCTCGCTCGGTGTGGCCACGCAGGATGGTTTGCTGGGCCAGCTCTCGACGATTTATCTCGATCGCCTGCCCGAGGATCATCTGGAAACGTATCGTGAGAAAATCCATGCGCTCACAGCCGACGATGTGCTCATTGCTGCGCGCCGCCACTTCGATTCGCCCAACGCGCAGATTGTGCTTGTCGGTGATCGGGCCCAGATCGCCGATCAAGCTGCGCTATTCGGCGAAGTAAGCGAATACGATGTACAAGGGAATCGAGTCTAAGCGAATTTCGCGGATTTTTTTTGGCGAGTAATTGCAGCGGCGACGATTTTTTTCGCGTGCAATTACGCCGTGGCACAGAAGAAACGTCCGCCGAATCACCCGGTCGATCTAAACTCCGCGAGCGTCGAACAGCTTCAGGCTGTTCCCGGCATCGGCCCCCAGACGGCGCAGGCCATAGTTAATTTTCGCCAGAAAAGCGGGCCGTTTCAACGAGTCGAAGATTTACAGGCGATCAAGGGCATCAGTAAATCCAAGCTCGAAAAAATGCGTCCTTACGTGACAATCTCCCCGCCGAAACCTCAATAACAGCCACCAAAATCCGAGTAGCCGTCACCGCAGTCCCGACAGCCGCCGTTCGTTTTTTTTTCTGCCGACGTAAACTCCGCCGCGACCCCTTGTACCTCGTCGCGGCGCATTCAGGTTCGCGATTTTGCCGCATCCAGCGCCAGCGGCACTTGCTCCACGATTTCCAGGCCGTATCCATCCAGTGCCACTACTTTGCGCGGATGATTTGTCAGCACGCGAATGCGCCGCAAGCCCAGATCGATCAGGATTTGCGCACCGATTCCGCTTTCGCGTTGTACCAGGCGCTGACGGTTTGCGTCGTGCTCAATTTCTTCGCGGGCGTGAAAACGGATGCGCGGCAATTCCGCGGCTTCCGCGTCTCGCGACGCCGCATCGATTTGAAATCCGCGGCCGGTGTGATGGAGATAGACGAAGACGCCACGGTCTTCTTTGGCGATGGCCTCCAGCGAGCGGTCGATGATCGCGTGGCAATCGCATGCTGTCGAGCCGAAAACATCCCCTGTCAAGCAATGCGAATGGACCCGTACCAGGGGCGGTCCGGCCTTACGACTACCGCTGGCATCGGTTCCGCTGCGGTCCGACTGCGTGCGGTCGCTGGGGGGCTCAGCACTGAGCCGATCGCTTGACAGCCGGTCGGCGCCGATGCGGTCACTTTGTGCGATGTCACCGCGTACCAGCGCGACGTGCAGTTCATGGTCCGCGTCGTTTGAGTACGCGATCATGCGAAAATTTCCGTGGCGGGTAGGGAGTGTGGATTCGGCGATGCGCCGGACGTGACGTTCGTGCTGCATGCGGTAACGAATCAGGTCGGCGACGGTGAGCAATTTCATGCTGTGCTGGTGGCAGAATTCCACCAGCTGAGGGATTCGCGCCATGGTGCCGTCGTCGTTCATGATTTCGCAGATCACGCCGGAATGATCGAGGCCGGCGAGGCGAGCGAGATCCACCGAAGCTTCGGTTTGCCCTGCGCGCACCAGTACGCCGCCATTGCGAGCGCGCAGTGTGTAAACGTGGCCGGGCCGCGCCAGGTCTTCGGGACGCGTGTCCGGGCTGGTTGCCGCCAAGATTGTGGTGGCGCGGTCAGCCGCGCTGGTGCCGGTGGTGGTGCCGACGCGCGCGTCAATTGGTTCGCAGAATGGGGTGCCAAACATGGATGTGTTTCGCGGAGTGATGGGTGCGAGGGCCAGCGCGTCGCAGCGCTGCTCGGTCATTGCGAGGCAGATGAGGCCGCGGCCAAATTTGGCCATGAAGTTGATTGCTTCCGGCGTAACTTTTTCAGCCGCGAGGGTCAAGTCACCCTCGTTTTCGCGGTCTTCATCGTCCACCAGGACGATCATGCGGCCGGCGCGGATCTCGTCCAGAGCTTCTTCCACAGATGCGAAAGGCGCTTTTCGGTCAGTCACTGGTGGTGCTCCTGGCTTCCTGCGTCGCTCTCGAATATATCACTGCGGAGGGGGAGAGGCGGGAGCGGTGAGTGGTGACGAGCGATGACGCGAGCCGGGAGTCGTGGCGGGTTTGCGGCAAAGCGTCCAAAAGTTTCGGGTAGAAATTTTGGCATCGTTTGTTTTTAACGAGTTGCACGAACTTCCACGTTTTCATAGCGTCGAAAAGTTTCGGCTAGAAATTGGTGTTGGGCAGCGTAGAAAGGGGGATTGTAAAGGCTAGACGGCTGGTTCCGATTTGGGAAATGACAAGGGAGGTAGGCGTCCTCAGCGGGCGGGGCCTCGCTGAGGGGACGTTCATTGAGTGGAGGATTTGGATTGTGAACGATGTGTATCTACTGTTCATCGTCGATTATTTACCGGGACGATATCAATGTCAAATCGGGCGAGTGTACAGCAGGGGGCGAGGGACACGGGCTCGACGGAGGCGGGTCGAAGGGACGGCGTCCGTCGGGTGAGCGTTGGCTTCGCCTTTGTGTGAATGAGCCCGCTGGGCGACGGTAACGACAGGGCTCCATTTGAATCAAAGCCGCCCAGCTACAGGTGGCCGCTACAAAGGCAAACAGGAGGGCAAAGCCGCGGTAGCGTCCGCCGCGGCCTTTTGCTTTAGCTGGGTTTTACTGGCATTGGGCTACTGTGTTGTCGTATGAGTCTGAGGTGCATAGTGGCAGGCGGAAAGTTTCGTTGTGCTTGATGATCCACAGGCCTTCGCTGTTGGTTACGTAGATCAGCTGGCGGCCGTCGTCGGAATAAAGGCTGGTGACGCCGGTCAAGGTCTTCACGGTGTGCGGCTTCTTGGGGTCGCTCAGATCCACTAGTCGCACTGTTTGCGTCGAAACATTGTCTTGTGACGACTTGTCTGTTTGAACTGAGATGGCCAAGCCTGCGCCTACTTCCGTCAGTTTACCCTGGCCTGCGGTGCGATCGACGATTTGGGGATTTTTGGCATCGGTTACGTCCACGACCGTGAAGTGCGTGTTTTGTTGCAGCAGAAGGTACTGTTTGCCCTTGTCGTTCTGCATGAATATTTGCCTGACTGCCGAGCCCGGGAGGGGAATATGGGCTACTACCGTGACTTTCTCTGTTGCTACGGTTTTATTATCCTGGGCCGCGGCGCGCGTGAGATTCGGGAAATAAAACGGCGAGGCCAGGATTAGCGCGGCCGCAGCCAAAAATCGAACGGTGATCTTGCGTGGTGAATTTACTGCGTGGTCTTTCATCATCTGTCTACTCCTTTGAGTCGAAAAAAAATTAGGCAGGGCCGTTTGAAGGGAGCCGACGAATCGGGAGGTTGTTTATCAACACGCCCATCGGCCATTGTGGTATTTCGTGCAGGCGCTTGCCATAGGCTAAAGCCTGTAGATGCTTGTGGCCACGACTCTATAACTCATCACCGAATTCGAGGACTGTGCGTCAGTTTTGCGAGCGTGCCTCAATGTAAATTCACTTTCGGTGGTGGATTGCTTATAATTCCCGGCAGGTCAGCCCTCCCAGTGTGGAGAACTCAAACAGTGAGAGGAGATCCTGCTATGAATGGAAAGCGCAGGGATTTCATGAAGGACACGGGCGCGATGTTTGCTTTGGCGGTGACCGCCGGGCTACCGTCAGACCCAGGGGCGACAAGATTGGCGTCGAGGCAATCGCGGGGTATGGCGCGGGGACTTACTTTGGTAAATATTCGAAGCGGCGAGGAATGCCGCCTGGGCGTGAAGAACGACAGCGGGATCCTGGATGTGACGGAAGCGGCGAAGATCCTGCGCATGCATGCGCCGGCCACGATTGACGATTTGCTGCAGAATGAAGATGGGCCGAGCCTAAATGCGCTGGTGGATGCCTGTGGCAAGTCGAAGGCGGTGCAGAAGGCTTATTTGAAGGAAGAAACGATCGATTACGGGCCCGTGGTGACGCGGCCGCAAAAAATTGTTTGCGTGGGGTTGAACTACCGGCAGCATGCCATCGAAATTGGCGTGCCGATTCCAAAGCAGCCTGTGCTTTTTAACAAGTTCAACACGGCGCTTAACCATCACAATGGGAAGATAAAACTTCCCGTTGAATTCGCCGCGAAATTTGATTACGAAGTCGAGTTGGTGATGGCGGTCGGGCGCGAAGCCAAGGTGGTGAACGAGGCGGACGCGCTTTCCTATATCGCGGGTTATGCCACCGGCAATGATTTTACGGCTCGCGATTTGCAGCTGGATACCGGCGGGCAGTGGATGGTGGGGAAGACGCCCGACCAGTTCGCACCGATCGGGCCTTATTTCGTGACCGCGGATCAGATCGATCCTGACAGTCTCAAGCTGGAGTGCCGGGTGAATGGGGAAACGCGGCAATCATCGAATACCAGCGATTTTATTTTCAATACGCGGAAGATGATCAGTTACATTTCGCGCGTGATTACGTTGAAGCCCGGCGACATTATTTTCACCGGGACGCCGCAGGGCGTGATTCAGGGGAAGCCAAAGGATCAGCAGGTTTGGCTGAAGCCTGGCGATAAGATCGCTTGCAGCTTGGAAAAATTGGGGGAGTTGAAGTTTGAGCTAGTTTGAGGTGGGGCGAGCTTTCGCGATCGGCGGATACCCTCGCGGGCGCGCAATCAGCCCCGTAGGCGCGACACAAGCTTGATCCGACGTGCGTGCTACGCGATGTGTGGGACCTACGGCGCTCGGTTTGTCGCCTGCGGCGGTTCTGATACCGACTCTTTTACTCTTTGTCGTCTACGTTGCAGGCATCTTCGACGGACTTGGAATCTGGGATTTCAAATTTCATGGTGATTTCGGAGCCGCTGTCCTCGTTCACAGTGATGTCAACCGTTTGCGCGCGAAGGATTTTCTTGAAGGCATCTTTAGGGACGGCGACCGCGGTCTTGTCGGAGCCTGGCGACCATTTGTCTTCTTCGTCCTTTGCATCGTTCACGCGATAGTGGATCAGGACCATGGGGAAATATGATGTTCCGTGTATTTCCTCCGGCTCAACGTAAATAATCTTCAGGTTGGCGCCGATCAGAAGACTTGCGGATTCGAATTTTCCCTTGTGAGAATCCTTTTTGGGGTTGCAGTCCACTACTAAAGCCGGACGATTGGAAATGTCGCCGCCGTGCTGCGGGGCTTTCAGGAATTTGCCCATCAGGGTGAATTGGGCGAAGGTTAAGCCGCGAGATGCGTCTGTTTTTTGAGACTGACGCCACACGTGGGGGGTCGAGTCCTGTGGTATTGCGTTTGAGACGCCTAACGATACTAGGAGCGGCAGAAGCAGAAGTAATGCAGATGGTTTCATGATTTATCTCCTGTTGCGATTTGGCTTAGATTGCCGCGAGTACGCGTCCTCAGGGCTTACGCCCGTTTAGCCTAACATTGATTGTCGGAGCTAAAGCTCCGACCCCAAAACGCAACTTCTTCCGCTGCGAGTTTTTGCGCTCCTCGCGAGCCGCGTCCCAACGATGCCGCGCTGCCCTTTGTGCCGCGGGGTGAAACATGCTGCGGCGTTACATTTAAACCTTGAGCGTTTGTCGCTAACGTATTGTTCCTGCGCTATACCGGGCGTCACGCGAAGTCTGCTTTGACTGCCGAGCGGCAGGCTTGTAAGATTCGCGACGCTTCGAATCGAGGAGCGTGACGATGCGAAATGTTTTCTTGTGTGTATATTTTGTGCTGGCATTGCCTCAGTTTGCTCCAGGGCAACAGGGCGCTGCTACGGATAAAGCCGCTCAGCACGCTACGTCAAAAGACACACCTGCCGACCCAAAGCTGGCCGGATTGCTGGAAGGCAAGGTGCGAGCCGCGTGGGCGGCGTTCCAGAAAAAAGACAAAACCGGCTATGGTGCGTTGCTCACCGACGATTTCCAGGCCGTGGAGTCCGACGGCGACGGCGAGCGCACCAAGATGCAAACGTTGAGGGAGGTGGAGCATCCTCTGTACACCTCATATTCGCTTCAGCTTTTCCAGGTGCAACCGCTGGGACAGCAGTACGCGTTCGTGACCTACGAGAGCACGATGCAATTTCCCAAAGGTTCGATCGTGCGTTTCAGGCGGGTCTTCGTTGGCGAACTGTGGACCAACCGTGACGGAGACTGGAAGATGATGCGTTATCAAGAGACGGTCGTCCGGTAATTTCGCTGTTGCCAGACGAACTGAACGACGCGAGGCGTCGTCGAGCGCGAAATGATTATTGCTATCCTGGCGAATCTTTTCGTCGAAGTTTTTCCAAAAAAAGAGCCCGAATTGAGTGAGTGAAAACGGACTCCCGATTCAAACGCTGCCAGTTGTCAATTTACTGCGACGCATATACTCCAACGCAACCGTCGGCCGAGGCCGATTGACAATTGGCGCTGCTGCCCGAGGGCAAGGGCACGAAGATGTGATTGTTGATCGGGTCGGCTGCGACGCTATGGGCGTTGCCATTGGTGGAGACGTTTTGCAGCCAGAGTCTGGACTTGGCGTTGATGACGCCGAGAACCGGGCCGGTAGGCATGTCTCTGGCTGCCAGGTAGTAATTGTTGTCGCCGGGGTTGTACCAGGTCTCGTCGACGAAGCCGACGTTGTTGATGGTGGTGAGAATTTGGCCAGTGGTGCCATTGATGATCACCGACGACGGAGCGAAGGCACGGCCATCGTGATCGGCGCAACCCACTAAGACGTCGGTGCCTGGGCCGGGATTCAAACCGGTGGGCATGCACATCGGGATCGGGAAACTGTTGATGATGGCTGGACCATAGGTAGTGACACCGCCCACTGTGAAAGGATGTAAAGGATCAATTACGTCCACACTGCCGACTGTGATGTCCGTGGTCGCGTTACCATTTGTCATAAGAAACATGTGGGTGGGCGGGTAGAAAATCATGCCACCGAGTCCAGCAGGCGCGACGGCTCCAAAACAATCCGGGAAGGCACTCGCTGTGGGGCAATAGATACCATTCGTGGGCGTTCCGGGTGCTGAATTGCGGAGCATCGGCCCATGATGGCAAGGAATGGTTGGGTTGAAACCCACTGCGTCACCAGAGGCGCCGGTAGGAACGGCTGGGCCGGGAGTGCCGGGCACAGTGCCGAAGAATTGCAGAGACGGATCGGGACAAGCGAAACCATTATTCTCGTCAACCACGACGGTGTTGTCGGTTGGAAGAGCGTTGTCGTAATAAATCTGGCCGACGATGCAGCTGGAGAAATTCGCGGCAAACGTGGTCATCGGGCCACCGGGGCTAAAGGGATTGGGAGCCGTCGGAGTTGCCACTTGCGAGTAAGGGAGGCAATGTTGCCGCGCCATGGTTCCGGTCTTGGAGACGACGCCAGTAGCGTCGATGATGCTGACGAAAGGAAGGCCCGGGTCGCCGTTGATTATAGCGACGAGATAACGCGAGGAGCCATCCTGGGGGAAGGTTACAACGGTGCCGGTGGTGGCGAGTTCGTCGCCGCGCAGGTCGCCGCAACTGGGATCGGAGAAGGCTCTGCCGTTTGCGGAGGCCATGCAGCCGCTGATGCCGGTGGGACCGTCATAGTCGGGAGAAGCGCCGGTGGGGACCACGGCGGTGAGAGTGGGCGCCGCGGTGTAGCCGCTCGAAATCATGCCGGACAAATCGAAAATCAGCATTTCCGAGCTGCCATTGCCGACGAAGAGAAAATTTCCGTCGCCGGAGATTTCGTTGCCATTAGGACCGGACAAGGGGTTCAGGTTATTGGATCGAGATGCACAGCACTGGCCGCCGACAAATCCGCCGAAATGGCCATTGGGACCAAAGAAACCCGGAAGGCGGAAACCGTAGGTCTTACATCCAAAGCGTGTGAAGTTACCGGACGCAGTGGTGATGGGAGGAATGGTAATCGCGGCGTTCGAAGGGTCAACCCAGCAAGAACTCGCGTTATTACCGGCTTCGGCCACGGAGTTGTCACCGCCGATGGCCCATAGCGCTATGTTGGAGACTGTGTTGAAAACCGGAACGTCCAGACCGACGCGGTCCGACACAATGTAGTTGCGGTTGACGGGATCGGCCCAGCTGATATCGAAAATGTTGAAGGGGCCGCCGGGCTCGCCGTTGGGGTTGTGCTCGGGCACCAGCATCACATCGATCAAGCCGATGGTTCCGTGCTTATCGGTGCCGCAAACGGGGCAGCTCGCGGGACTGCTTCCGCAACTGTTCGTGATCAGAATCATGCCGAACAATGCGATGAAGCCTAGAAGGGGGTACATTTTCGATTTCATCGAATTTCCTCCAACGATATTTGCCGGGGGCCGAAATTCAGATCAAACGAACAATACTTCGTGAATCTGCGGCACTCTCGGGTTCGTTTGCGCCGGCCCCCATTGCTAACCAGCACTTGCGCACTCGAGGCGCTTCAGTTCGATTAGAACCGGAACTGAATACCTTCCAGAAACACAAAATAATTGCGGGGCAGAATGCCCTGGACGCTTGGATCCTTCAGTTGATTCAGGTTGAAATCGGATTTGACCAGAACCCAATAATTCAGATACCAGTTGAAGCCGAAGGTCCATTGCGCGGTGTGATCGCTGTAGGTTGGGAAGATCACAGGCGTAATGGGACAGGCTGGTATCGTAGTGGCATCGCAAGTGGAGCCGCCAGCGCGACCCTGCAAGTAAGCGTAGCGTGCCTTGATGCCAAATGCGCCCCATCCCGGGGGACCCGACTCGCCCGGGGAATTGGGACCGATCACCGGATGCTTGACTCGCGGTATAGCGTTTTCTGGTTCACGCTCGCCGGTCACCAAATATGTCGCCGATACATATGCGCCTTTGCCGACGATGCCCGGGAGAGTGTTATATCCCGCACTGCCGAGCTGGAACGAGCCAATATTTTCGCGTTTCTGAAGCAGTTGGGTGTATTCACCGCGAATACCCAGCGGCCCCCGCAGCCAGGCGAAAAACCCGTTATAGCGGTCCACATCGCCGTTGATGCGGAACTGCGGGAAAATATTGTAGGTGCCGTCATTGATGACGCCGCTAAAGCTCAGTTCGTTTGCAAGAGCCTTAGAGCGACTGTGCTCGGCAGAACCGCCGAAGGACAGCCCCTTCAGCAAAGTGTTGTCGGAATGTACCCACGGTGCGAAACGAAGCCTTCCGGTCACTTCCACTTCGTTGGTGGTGGCAGCCGCTAGAAGACCCTGGCCGTTGAAAATGCCGACCCAGTACTGCATGCGTTCGTGAGACACATCACCGTGAATATCGACGCCGGGGGCACGGAACGCGCCACCTGCGTCCGGATACAGAACAGTGTTAATCGATCTCTCGGCGAACTCGACGTTGGTGTCGCCGGTGCCGACTTCCATGGAAAACGGCACTTTGTATTGGCCGGCCTGGATCTTGAAACTCGCCCAAGGCTTGAAGTCCACATAGGCGTCGCGGATTGTGAGCGAGGAGGCGGTCTCAAACAGGAATGCGTAGTCGAGTTGGCTTCCGTAGGTTCCCTGTACGCCGAAGCGCGCGCGCCGGATAGCGAATGTGTCCGAAGGAGCTCCGTCGCCTTTGTAGAAAGTGTATTGGGCATTTAAGTATCCAACCGGCATCAGCGTGAACTGGCCATCGGGACTCTTCAGGAAGAAGTGCTCGCCATTCCACCCTGCCGTTATCGGGGGACCATCGCTGGCTTTCTTCTGAAGAACGTCGATTTCTTTTTGCAGGGCGTCGATGTCGGCCGGAGAAGCTGCAGGCGGTGTGGCGCTGGAATCGGTGTTGGACGCGACAGCCGCGGAGGGGGCGTCCGTGGCGGAGGCCGACACGGCGTTGGTCTGCACCAGGTGTGCGGGACCGCCTTGCGCCAGCGCGCTCGTTTCGATCAGCCGGTGAAATTGCGCTTTTAACTCGGCGACCTCGCGGCGCAACTGCTGAACTTCTTCCTCGGACGCAGGTTTCGCCGCGGATTTCGACTGTGCAGCGTCGTCCGATGGATTCGAGCTCTGCGCAAAAGCTGGCGGAGCGGATGAGACACAAAACAGGGCGACCAGCACACACCACCACTTGGGCGAGCGCATAATTATCCTCTCCGCCGAGAATTTTCGAAGCATGCCGCGCGATCGCTTTGGACGTCGTTGCGGCCCGTGCTGGCAGTTAATCGATCCCAACTCCAGAGACTGAAAATACGGGCGCAGCGACAAAGAAGAGCAGAAGATGCAGCCATCGGCATAACTCCCTATCGCCGCGCGAAAAGCTAGCAGCGCGCCGGCAGAACACACTTATCCGCAGGATTGAGCCCGATACAATTCGCTTAAAAGTAACGATCCCCAGAGCCTTTGCTACTGGTCCGCTTATCGAACCAATTAATTATTCAAAGGCGACGACGCTCTTAGCATGGCCGGAGAAGCCATGTCAAGGAGATTGTTGATTTCCGGGCTTGCGCACGAATTATCCGGTTATGCGGAGAGTGCAGTAATCGTCGAGGAACGAGCAACCGCAAGCGAAGGAGCAGCCGATAGGATCATTCGGCAGCGCTCTCTGCCACGGTCGGGGTGTTCATCGGAACGGCGCACAAATCCAACCTCGATGGCGCCGAGTATTTTGGCAGATTTTCTAAGTCAGCCGCAGCGTAAGAGAGGGCAGGGAGATTCCTTCGACCACGGCAGTCCAAGAATCGCCCTTGCTGGTGGGATGACCTGCAGTGAGTGTGCCAGAACTGACAATTTCTCCGGCGTTTAAAGGATGAGACGGAAACCGCGTGGCGATGGCCGCAGTGAGTTCCGCGAGGCATAGGGCGGGGCTCTTCAGTGAGTTTTTGCCGGATCCTTCTTCTACAAACTCTCCATTTTTTGACATGCGCACTTTGAACTGGGCTAGCTCGTTTACAAGCGTGGCGATGCGTTCCGGTTGCACCGGAGTCTTCTGTCCGATTATAAGCGCCGCGTGTAGCCCGAAGGAGGCCACGAAATCGCTGGCTTGAAATTTCCAGTCTGGAAAAGGGCAATCGATGATTTCGAAACCCAGTGCCAGCCAGTGCACGGATGCCAGCGCAGAACCGGCATCCATGCACTCACCTGTAATCTCCTGTTTCACGCCAAAAACAATCTCTGGCTCGACTTTCAGCGAACGTGGATGCGCGAGCGTGAGCGTCGCGGAGTTGCTGTCCGCATAATGCACTGTGTCGTCGTACATGTGCGCCCACACTAGAGTTTCCAGCTTTAGCGCACGCCACACGGCTTTATTCGCGTAGCCAACTTTGCGGCCTACGGCTTTGTGTCCCGCGGATTCGCGGAATCGTCTGAGCTTTGCTTCGACTTCATACGCGGCGTCCAGATTGAACCCAGGACCCGCTGAAGGAGGCGAGTCGATCATCCGGCCTGTCTCATACGCGGACAGCAAATCACGCGCCAGGCTTTCGATTTCATTTTGCGGAATGGAAGTTTTCGGCTCGGCGTCTTGCGACATGGCGTTTGGCTCTTGCCGTTCTCCTCGCTGGTTATGGTATTCGAGTTTATCGTGCGTTGGCCCGACCGTGTAACGAAAGAAGCCGCGCTAGAGTCCGGCGCGCTATATTTAAGCCTCGGGTCCAGCCAGGACGCGATTCGAGCGGTTGCTCGCGGCGGTGAGAAACAAAGCCAAAACCCCGCAACAACTGCTTGTTTCGCGGGCGTTCGTGAGTCATATTTCGCTGCGCAGTAATACATTCGGTTTGTGGCAGCCTCATCATTTGGTCTTCTGTTATTTCATGACATTTCAATTCAACCATGCTCTCTTTCTGTTTCTAGCCGCGGGAATTGCTGGAACTTTGAACGCACTGGCGGGCGGCGGAAGCTTTATTTCGTTTCCCGCGCTGCTATTTACCGGCGTGCCGCCGGTGCAGGCGAATGCCACCAATACCGTCGCGCTCTGGCCTGGGTTGGCGGCCAGCACGATCGCTTACTTGAATCGGCTGAGGGCGCCTTCGCGACTTCTAATTCCTTTGCTGGCGACCAGCATTGTTGGTGGTTGGATGGGCGCGCTGCTCTTGCTGAAAACTCCGCAACGCACTTTTCTGCATTTTGTTCCGTGGCTGATGCTGGGCGGGACTTTGCTATTCGCGTTTGGCAATAAAATTGGCGGGCTTGCAGGTGCGAGCGCGGTGGTGGACGATCTGCGGGCGATATCATGGCGGGCAATTGCGGCGAGTTCGTTTCTGGAGTTGCTGGTCGCGATCTATGGCGGATATTTCGGCGCAGGGATCGGGTTTATTACGCTAGCGATGCTGGCGGCGCTGGGGATGCGGGACATTCACGCGATGGGCGCGATCCGGACGTTGCTGGCGGCGGCGATTAACCTGGCGGCAGTGGTCACTTTTATCTTTGCCGGCGCGGTTTTGTGGACGCAATTCGGGGTGATGGTCGCGGGTGCGCTGATGGGCGGGTGGTTCGGAGCGCACTACGCGCAGAAAGCCGATCCCGCGAAGGTGAGGGGGATCGTCATCAGTATCGGCCTGGCGATGAGCGCTTACTTTTTTGTGACGACGTACTAGGCTAGGTACTAAAAGAAGTGCCGCGAACTCGGTATTTTTGGGTATTTGACTCCGTATTCCGGGCCTGCCATGATGTCGGCAAGCTGGGTTTATGCTTCGCGGCTGCCCGGCATTTACCTTATTGTCGACGCCACCTCTGAAACCTATGAATTACGCGCCTGCTAATTTTGATCCTCGCAAGGATTTGCCTGAGGGCTTTTACGATTTTTTGGTGCCTTTGCATACGCAATTAGCGCCCTGGCAGCGGAAGTTAGTTGCTCGACGCGCTGAGGTTTTGCAGGCGTCGCATCGCGGGCATGCGCCGAATTATTTGCCGGCTTCCGGGGCGACATCCTCCGATTGGCGGATTGAGGTGCCCGAGTGGTGCGCGGATCAGCGCAATCAGATGACCGGGCCAGCCGACGATGCTGAGTTGACTGTGAAACTGCTGAACTCCGGGTCGCCTGCCGTCATGCTCGACGTGGAAGATTCGACCGCCAACACCTGGGAGCACGTGATGCTGGCGATCCGAAATATTATTGCCGCTTACAAATATGAACTGAGCTACGACGATAAGAAACGCGGCAAGAAAGTTTCGGTGCAGCAGTCGAAAACCGTCACATGGGTGCGGCCTCGCGGGTTGCACATCAGCCAAGGCGGCGTGATTAAAGACGACATCACGCCGGCTTCCTTGTTCGACCTGGCTTTGATCTGGTACCAGATAGATCCGGCGGCTTTGCCGCACAATTTTTCCGTTTATATACCCAAGAGTGAGTCCGCCGATGAGGCGTTCTGGTGGCGCGATCTTTTTCAGGCTCTGGCGAAAGCGAAGGGATTGCCGAAAGACTACATCAAGTGCATGGCATTGGTGGAAGCGCACCCGCTGGCGTACCAGATGGAGAAATTTCTTTTTAATTTGCGCGAACATTGCCTGGGATTAAATCTGGGGCGCTGGGATTACATGGCGTCGCTGATCGATTTCATGATCAACGATCCCAACTGGGTTTTGCCGGACCGCAATACTATTCCGCACGACGTGGCGTTCTTTCAGAATTTTCGCACGCTGATGCCGGAGATTTGCCACAAGCATGGAGCGCTTGCTATCGGCGGAATGACCGCGCTGTTTCCCAGCCGGTCGGATGCGGAATTAAACGAGCGGGCTATGAAAGTGCTGAAGCAAGACAAGAAAAACGAGGCCGATTGCCTGATGGATGGGGCGTGGACCGGGCATCCCGACCAGAACGAGATTGCGGTGGCGCAATTTCCTTATCCCAATCAGATTGCTAGGCGACCCGAGCTGGCGAATGCGCATCCCGATTTGCGGCCTGTGCCGAAAGGCCTGGGGCAAACCACTCTTGCCGGGACGCGAGCGGCCGTGCGCATCGTGATTCGTTATCGCAACGGAGTGCTCAACGGGAAAGGAGCCAGCCTGCTCGATGGATATATGGAAGATCTCGCTACCGACCGCATTTATCGGCTGATGATCGCGCAGCGCGTACGGCACAAAGTGAAAGTGCCTGGCGATAATGGCGATACGGTCGAGCACAGTCCCGCTCTAGTGACCCGCATATTCGACGAGGAACTTGCTAGAATTGAAGGCGATTTGCCGAGCGAGATCGATCGTAAAGCGGCAGCTACTCTCCCCGAAGCGCGCCGCATCGCCGAGGAAATGATCGTGCAGGAACGCCACTCGCCGATTTAGCCTGCAAGTTTCCGGCGGAAATTCAAGCAGCAAAAATCTGCCAAGACGAAATGCGTAATTGTTTCGGGACGCGCCAAGGAACTGGAAGGAATGACACTCAAGTCGGTCGATACTCTTCTTGACGTCTTACAATTCGCCGACAGTCATACGGCTGTTGTGGTTCCCGAGCTTGGAATCCGCGTTACCTACGATTCTTTGCGACAGCAGGTTCTAGCCATGGCGAAAGTTCTGGCTGCCGCCGGCATTCGCCGGGGTGATGCTGTGGCGATCGCTTTGCCGAATGGACTGCCTGCGATCGTGAGTTTTCTGGCTGCATCCATTGCTGGAACTGCCGCTCCCTTGAACCTGACGTACCCTTACGAGGAATTTCTTTTTTTTCTTGGCGACACTAATGCGCGGATTGTGATTTGTCCGCCGGTCGGCGCGGAATTTGCGCGCAGCGCGGCTGCCGACCGGAAGATTCCGGTGTTTTCGGCTGAGATGAGCGAGCGGGGGGACGTGCAACTTGCGGGCGCTCCCGGAGGGGAATCCGTAAACGCGCCGATCGCCGAGGATATTGCATTGGTCTTGCACACCAGTGGAAGCACGGGGCGGCCGAAGCGCGTTCCTTTAAGACATTTCAACCTGGCGGTTTCTTCGGCGAATATTGCGAACACTTATTCACTGACTCCCGACGATGTTTCGCTGTGCATCATGCCGTTGTTTCACGTTCACGGGTTGATTGCATCGGTGATGGCAACTTTGATTTCCGGCGGAACTGTGGTGGTCCCTACGAAGTTCAACGCGCTTTCTTTCTGGCGGACCGTTCGGGAGCATCGCGTCACCTGGTATTCTGGAGTGCCTACCATGCACCAGGTGCTGCTGGCGCGCGCGCATCAGAAACCGCCCGAAGCTGAAAGCTTGCGCTTTATTCGTTCGTGCAGCGCGCCCTTGTCGTCGTCGCTGATTGGCAAGATTGAAGGGCTTTTTGGCGTGCCGTTCGTTGAGGCTTATGGAATGACGGAAGCGGCGCACCAGATGACTTCGAATCCTTTGCCGCCGCGACATCGCAAGGCTGGGTCTGTGGGCGTGGGCGCCGGGCTGCGGGTACGCATCATGGATAAAGAAGGGAATGACGTTGGCAATAACCAGAGGGGCGAGGTTGCCATTCAAGGCGCGAATGTGTTTCGCGGATATGAGAATAATGCCGAGGCGAATGCGCGGGCTTTTGTGAATGGATGGTTTCGCACCGGCGACGAGGGGATGCTGGATTCGGACTGCTATTTGCATTTAACCGGCAGGATTAAAGACATCATCATTCGCGGAGGCGAGAACATTGCGCCGCACGAAGTGGACGAGATTTTGCTGCGGCATCCCGCGGTTGCGGCGGCGGTCACATTTGGCGCCGTGCATCCTACTTTGGGCGAAGAAGTGGCCGCGGCGGTGGTTCTGCAGGAGGGCCAAGAGGCCAGTGAATCGGCGATCATCAAACATTGCCGCGAGCATCTGGCCGATTACAAAACTCCGAAGAAAATTTATATTGTGAAGAGTATTCCTACGACTGCTACCGGAAAAATTCGGCGTCGCGCTGTTGCCGCCGTGCTCACGGATTCGCCGGAATGAAATTTTTGATCGCGGGAGCGGGAGCGATTGGGGCTTACATCGGCGCGCGCATGGCGAATGCTGGATTTGACGTGACGCTTTTTGCGCGCGGCCCGCATCTTCGCGCCATGCAGGAGAATGGCGTGCAGGTGAAAAGCGCCGACGGAGATTTTGTGGCGCGGCCCAAGATTGCCGGGTCGCTTGAAGAAGCCGGGCCGGTGGATGTGGTGTTTCTGGGGGTGAAGGCCCACGGGCTGGTACAGCTTGCGCCGCAGTTGCGACCGGTGCTGGGGCCTGAGACAACCGTTGTCAGTACGCAGAATGGAATTCCCTGGTGGTATTTTCAGGGTTTTGGGGGCGAGTTGGAGGGATTGCGGCTCGAGCGGATCGATCCCGGCGGCGTGATTTCTTCGGCTATTGAAGCGCGGCGTGTGGTTGGATCCATCGTTTATTTTTCCACCGAGATTTCGTCGCCGGGCGTGATTCAGCACATCCAAGGGAACCGCTTTACTCTTGGCGAGCCGGACGGGTCGCGCTCCGAGCGTTTGCGGAGAATCGCGGAAGCGCTGATTGCTTCTGGGTTACGGTGCCCGGTTACCACCCGCATCCGGCATGAGATCTGGGTGAAGGTTCTGGGCAATAGTTCGTTGAATCCGGTTAGCGCGCTGACTGGCGCTACCGTGGTGCAGATGATTCGCGATCCTGGGGTTTCCGTGGTGATCCGCGGCATTATGGAGGAAGTGGAGGCGGTTTCCAGCAAGTTGGAAATGGAACTGCCTGTTTCCATCGAACAGCGGATGGCTGGCGCGGAGAAAGTTGGCGAGCACAAAACTTCGATGTTGCAGGATCTGGAAGCTGGGCGGCCGCTGGAGTTGGAAGCCCTGGTGGGCTCTGTTGTGGAGTTGGGCGAGCGCGTTGGGGTAGCGATGCCTTTAACGCGAACTGTGTATGGACTCACGAAATTGCTGGCGCGAAATTCTGCTGCGCGGTCATCGAAGGTTTAATTCCAGGGCCGCGATACATTCATGGATTGTCTTTCAGTGAGTCGCGCAGGTGTGGAGCATGTGTCGCGCCTACGGCGCTGGTATCGTGATTGAAGGCCGCGGCCAAGGCCATCGAACGCCGCGGCGGCTATGCCGCGCCGAAGGGTTCGGCGGTGCATAAAACTCTTCAATGCATGGGCAAGAAAAAAGTTTGCCTGGGCTCGACATGGTGTGTATACTCCGCTGGTTAGCTGGTCCGCTTATCGGACCACTTGCTGATGCCCGCACCCCTCAAATCCTACTTTGAAGTTATTCGTAAGGGTAAGGTTTACGAAGAAGTCGCCAAGCAGATCGAACGTCTCATTCTGAAAAAGCTGAAACCCGGCGATAAATTACCTTCGGAACGCGAACTGGCGGAAATGCTGGAAGTGAGCCGCAGTTCGATTCGCGATGCCATTCGGAGCCTGGAACTGATGGGTCTGGTGGAGCCGCGTCAGGGTCTTGGGACGATTGTTCGCGAACGATCCGCAGAGTCGGTGGCCAAACCTTTTGTGGATGTTTTGAACAGGCGCCACGAGATGGTGACTGAACTTCTGGATTTCCGCAAGATGATCGAGCCACCGCTGGCTGCGCGCGCCGCTACTCATGTGACCCCCGACGAAATTGCTGAAATGGAAGAGATACTGCTGCGGCAAGAAGTAAAGCACGATCGCGGAGATCCTGCCGTTGCCGAAGATGCGGAATTTCATTACAGCATTGCTTTGGCGTCTGGCAATACCGTGGTGCTGAAGGTGATCGATACGCTTATGGATCTGTTGCGCGATACGCGGGAACGTTCTTTGCAGGTGAAAGGACGGCCGCAGAAATCGCTGGCTGGGCACCGCCGGATACTTGCTGCGATAAAACGGCATGATGCCGAGGCGGCGAAATCTGCGATGCGGCGGCACATTGAAGATATTGAAGAGATCGTGCTGGATAACGTTTGAAGAACGGTTTAGCAGGCAGATGAAGCGCAGCGGACTGTTTGTGCCGGTCTCGAAGTCGAAGATGAAGACGAAGTCGAAGAGAGATCCCTGGCTGCGCTCCCTTCCTGCGTCAGGGCAGGCAGGATGACGGCGGAATAACAGGTCCAAGCTGAAGGTATAGTTTTGTAGAGTTCAGAGTAGTTATCGGAGAAATTCTTCGTAGCCGTTTTTCGCGGAACGGCGCGCTAAGCTGGACTGGCTGCAGCGAACCCATGACGGAAATCGACAAGTCATTTGTGGCGACAACGGTAACGTTGCGAGTTGCAGAGGCGCGCGTGGAAGACATCGGTCACGCGATCGCTCGACTAGCGCCTGGCGACTTAGCGCGAGTGGGAGCGCGAGCCGGGGACGTTTTGAAAATTAGCGGCGGTATGGTTGGGGTGGGGCGGGCGGAGCTTTCGGATCCTGGATTAGAAGGGATGATTCAGATCGACGGAACGTGTCGCAGTAACTGCAGCGCTGGATTGCAAGAGCAGGTTTCAGTTTCGCTAATGGACCACGAACAGGCTGTGGCGGTTCGGTTGTCTCCGTTGTGGGATGGCGCTCCGCCCGCGACTGTTGCTCCCGATCGGATGCTGGAGGATCTTGTGGGTGTCCCGGTGATGGCTGGCAGCGTGGTGCGCGTGCCTACTTTTGCCAAGGCCGTGAACTTTCAGGTAGTGCGCACAATTCCTTCGGGCGCTGTGGTGATCGGGAAACGTACCGACCTGCGGGTGGTGGAAGGCGAGAAGACTGGGGTGCGAGCGCCGGCGGTTTCGTATGAGGATATCGGCGGGCTCGAGCGTGAAGTCGAGCGAGTGCGCGAAATTGTGGAGTTGCCGCTGAAGTATCCGCGAATTTTTGAGCGCTTGGGGATTCTGGCGCCGAAAGGCGTGCTTTTGTATGGGCCGCCGGGGACAGGCAAGACTTTGCTTGCGCGCGCTGTGGCTGCTGAGAGTCGCGTGCACTTTATTCACCTCAACGGGCCAGAGATCATGCGCAAGTTTTACGGCGAGAGTGAGGCCAAATTGCGCGAAGTGTTTGAGGAAGCGGCGCGGCACTCGCCTTCGATTCTTTTCATCGACGAGATCGATGCTGTAGCTCCGAAGCGAGCCGAGGTTTCGGGCGAAGTTGAGAAGCGCGTGGTGGCGCAACTGCTTAGCTTGATGGACGGTTTTGTGGCGCGAGGGCAAGTGATCGTCATCGGAGCTACCAATATTCCCGAGGTGCTTGATCCTGCGTTGCGGCGTCCTGGGCGCTTCGACCGCGAAATCGAAATCGGCGTACCGAATACACAGGCGCGACTGCAAATTTTGAAGATTCACACGCGCGCGATGCCGCTTTCAGACGATGTAAACCTGAAGGAAATCGCCGAGCATTCTCATGGATTCGTCGGTGCCGATCTGGAAGCATTGGGACAAGAGGTCGGCATGATCGCCTTGCGCGGCTTCCTTTCGTCATTTCCATTCGAGACCGATGGCGCTGTGTCTTCCGAACTCGACCGGTTGCAGGTCACACGTGAGGATTTTCTCGCCGGGTTGAAGGAAGTGGAGCCTAGCGCCACTCGGGAATTTTTTATCGAGAAGAGCACGACGACTTTTGCATCGCTCGGCGGGCTGAACGAAGTGAAGCGGTTGCTTGAGGCTGTGGTCGAGCATTCGCACATGCGCGATGAGATTTACGAGCAGGTTGGGTTGGCGCCGCCGCGCGGAATTTTGCTGGCCGGGCCTTCCGGGACTGGCAAGACTGCGATGGCGAGAGCGCTTTCAGGCGAAAAGCAAATTCCCCTTATCGCTATAGACGGTCCCCAGCTGTATTCGAAGTGGCTGGGCGAATCTGAAAGAGCGCTACGCGAAGTTTTCAAGAAGGCGCGACGGACTGCGCCCTGCATTTTGTTTTTTGATACGATTGATGCGCTAGCGCCAAAGTTCGGCGGCGATCAGTTCGGCACCGACGTGTATCAGAGGATTCTTAGCCAGCTTTTGCGCGAGATCGATAACTTACGCGATGTGAAAGGCGTGATTTTGCTGGCTGCTACCAATCGGCGGGAACGCATCGAGCCTGCTCTGTTGCGCAGCGGACGCTTCGACTACAAAATTTCGTTTGCAAAACCGGATGCCGCCGACCGCGCGGCCATTCTGAGACTTTGTTGTAAGAGGGTGCCGGTAGCCTCGGACGTGAATTTCGATGAATTCGCTGAACAGACTGAAGGACTCACCGGCGCCGATATCGAAAGTCTCTGCAAGAAGGCTACGCTCTCTGCGGTTGCAGAGTTTCAGGACGGTACACGGTCTGCGGCTTTCACCGTTTTACGCAACGATTTCCTCAAGGTTCTGGAATCCGATCGCGGCAATTGCGAGCAACTGAAGACTGAAGAAGAGAATGCCTTGCACGTTAAGCTGAGTAATGGCGGCGGGGATTTGCGGCCTGACGCATCTTCCGGAAGGCGAGGTTAACCATGTATACGGAACTTACTGTTTGGACGCGGGGCATCATCATGGACAAGGAAGGGCGAGACATCGTTAATTCCGTTTCGGCTTCGGCTCGTAAGGAAGGGAAGTACGCGCAGGCGATGGAAAATTACGTGGACAATCCCGACCGCACTAATTGCCCCACGCGAAAATATTGCCGCGTCAGCGATGAGATTCTGGAGAACGAGCTCACCTATGAAAACGAGAATCCCAATGTTGTAGTGCTGGTCGAGGGGACGATGGTGAAGGGGTGGGATTACATGCGCGGGATGCCTCCTGGCGGAACTTTGGTGATCAATACTCACTACACGCCGGAATATATGATTCGTTTTGTGCCCGGGCCGGAGCGGCTGGCGCAACTTGTGTGCGTGGATGCGGCGAAGATTGCGGACCACAAGTGGCTTTATTACCGGTTGGGCGAGCTTGGCCTCGATCGTCTTTCGACCGAGGGCGCGGCGGAGCGTAATAAATCGATTGCGCCGGATATCGCTGCGCCGCTTATCGCAGCTGTGGTGAAGACTACCGGGATCGTGAAAATCGAAACGATTCAGCCGATGATCGCGAACCAGCACGCATTCAAATTGGCACTCGAAGAGTTGCACATCATGCCGCTGAATCCAGTAGCGGCTTAGGGAAGGGAATACATGTCAACTAAAGGCACAAAAATCCCCGAACGGCTGACGATCACGTTCGCCGGCATTACACCCGCTCCGTCACAGGAAAAAGGGCAGGATCTATTTCCTACCGGGAACTGGCGTTCGATCCGGCCTGTGTATCGCGACAAGCTGCCGCCTTGCAACAACGCATGCGGGACGAACGAAAAAATTCAGGGGTATCTCGATTTGGTGAAGCGCGGGAAGTATTTGGACGCCTATGCGCTTATCAAGGAAGACATGCCGTTTCCGTCGGTGACTGGGCGGGTGTGCTACCACCCTTGCGAGCAGGCTTGTAACCGCGGGAAATATGACGAGGCTATTTCGATTCGCGCGGTGGAGCGGTTTCTTGGCGATCTGGGACAGGCGTTGGCGAAAGATGTGGTGAAGCCAGGAAAGGCCAACGGCAAGAAAGTTGCGGTGGTCGGGTCTGGTCCTGCTGGGCATAGTGCCGCCTACCAGCTGGCGCGGCTTGGCTACAACGTTACGATTTTTGAGAAGTCGCCGAAGGCAGGCGGGTTGAATCGCGGCGGTATTCCGGATTGGGTGCTTCCGCAGGATGTGCTGGATCGGGAGATCGAGCGGCTGGTTGAACTGGGGATAACGATCAAGACCAATGTGGAAGTTGGTAGGGATGTTTCCTGGGATGATCTGAAAAAGAATTACGACGCTTGCGTGTTGGCGGTGGGGTTGATCGACGCCAACTCCGTGCGCGCCGAGGGTGAGGACAAGGAAGGTGTGCACTATGGGCTTCCGTTCCTTCGCGACATTGGGATGGGAACGTCGAAGGTGAAGCTGGGGCCTCGGGTTGCGGTGATCGGCGGCGGGAATACCGCGATTGACTGCGCGCGCGAAGCTCTGCGACAGGGCGCTGTGGAAGTTACGATGATCACCGTCGAGGGCGGGCCGCACGAAATGCCTGCCGTGCCGGAAGATTTGCACGACATGCTGGAGGAAGGCGTAGAGCTGATTCACGGGCGTGCGGTTACCGCGGTGCATGGCAACGGAAGGATTGAGGCTTTGCAGCTGCATCCGGCGAAGTTTTCCGGTGCGATTAATGCCTCGCCGATCGCCGTGGATAAAGAAGCCCAACCGCACCGGTTTCCTGTCGACAACGTGATCATCGCCGTGGGACAGAGACCATCGTTGAAGTGGCTGCCGGACGAGTTCAAGAATGAACGAGGCACGATCAAGATCGATCGCTTCGGGCGACTCGGCGATACCAACTTTTTTGCCGCGGGCGACATCGTGCAGCTTGGTTCCGGCCAGCCGTTGATGGTGGTGAATGCGGTCGGCGACGGCAAGCGCGTGGCGTTCAATCTGGACAAGGTGTTGCGCGGCGTGCCGCTGGAGCCGCGGACGATTCCCGTCGACGTGATATTCGATTTGAACCGCATGAACATGACTTACTTCCCGCACTTCCCGCGAGTGAAGCAGGAATTATTGGCTCCCACCAGCCGGCGCAGGACGCAGGAGGAAGTGATTCAGCCTTTTTCGGAAGAGCAGGCTGTAGAAGAGGCTAACCGGTGCTTCAGTTGCGGGACCTGCAATGCTTGTGACAACTGTTATTTGGTTTGTCCTGAGCCCTGCATCGTGCGCGATGTGCGTTCGAACGGCTTGTACAAAATTCTGGTGGATTATTGCAAGGGATGCCGCGTGTGCATCGAGGAATGTCCGACCGGTTGCCTGGAAGGCGTTCCGGAACTCGACTTCGATGCCGGTGTAGTGCGAATGGATACGGCGTTCGCGATTTCGCCAGGGTTGCACGGACGGCAGGCAGAAGAATTGAAGCACCTGGGCGAGCGCGCGGCGAAAAATATCTAGGACCGGAGCGAACTATGCAAACGGCTACAACTGACGTTAAGAAAAGAATGGTGCGCATCAACGGATGCGTCGCGGCAGCCCAGGCGGTGAAGTATGCCGATGTGGATGTGATCGCCGCGTATCCGATTCGCCCTTACACTGCAACGATGATGGCGCTCGCGCAGATGGTGGCGAACGGGGAGCTCGACGCCGAGTACATCGTGGCTGACAGCGAGCACTCGCAATTGAGCATTTCGCACGGTGCGTCATCCAGCGGCGCGCGCGTGTTTACCGGCAGCTCCGGCGTCGGGGTGCAATTTGCTTACGAACTTTATTCGCCGATATCCGGCAGCCGCATGCCGGTGCAGATGATGATCGCGGATCGTACCCTGGATCCTCCGGGCGATTTCGGTTCGGAGCATACTGACGCGCTTTCCACGCGCGACATGGGATGGCTGATGGGTTGGTCCTGCGATGCGCAGGAAGCGTTTGACAATCATCTGATGGCGTATCGCATCGGCGAAGATCCGCGTGTGCTTCTGCCGCAGATGGTTTGCCAGGATGGATTTTTCGTATCGCACATTACGGGCGATGTGGAATTGCCGGATACCGGGCAGGTGAAGGAATTCCTGCCGCCTTACAAACATCCGTATCCGCTCGATCCGCGACACCCGGTGTCGCACGGGCCTCAAATCATGCCGGAGCAGGGGCCGCCGCTTCAGTTGGAACGCGCGCGTGCGATGGAAGGTTCGATGGCGGTGATCGAGGAAGTCCACGACGAATTTGCGAAGATTTTCGGACGGCGGTACGACCCCTGGGTTGAGGAGTACATGACTGAAGGGGCCGACATTGTTTTCTTCTTGCAGGGTGCGCACGCAGTGACCGCGCGATTTGCCATTCAACATATGCGCGACAACGGCATTAAAGTCGGGCTGGTACGCTTGCGCACGATCAGGCCGTATCCAACCGACCGCGTCGAAGAAATCCTGAGCAAGTTCAAGGTGGTTGGCGTGATCGAGACCAACATGGGACTCGGTAGCGTGAGCAGCGGCGGCGTGCTTTATGCCGAGGCTTGCGCGGCTGTTTATGAGAGCACGGAAAGGCCGCTGATCGTGTCCTTCATGGCTGGGCTGGGCGGCGAAGCAATCGTGCTGAAGGAATTTTACTGGATGGCGCAGAAAATGGCGGACGCACAGAAGCGCGGGAAAATTGAAAAGCGCACGCATTGGGTCGGGTTCGAAGAGTAAAGATATTCGAAGCAGGCGATATTTGTTCGGCGGACCTGCGGGTCCGAAAATACGACGGTGGCGGGACGCGATTTACGGATTCTGGTTCTGCCATTGGGAGGAATTGAAATGCCAACGATTGAAGTTCAACGCCAGTTGCTGCCAATCCTTGGGAGCCCGAATCAGGGTGCGCGATTCTTCAACCCGGAATTGCCGTCTTCCGAGCCGTTCGTCCCCGGCCACCGTACCTGTGCGGGTTGCGGACCTTCGATTCAATATCGAATGACGAGCAAGGCCGCGGGCGACAACACGATTCTGGTCGGGCCGACCGGTTGCATGTACGTCGCCAACAGTTCGTATTTGTGTACGCCTTACAACGTTCCGTGGGCGCATACGCAGATTGGCAGCGCTGGCAGCTTCACCGCGGGCGTTGCTGCAGCGTATGAAGCCATGATCCGCAAGGGCAAGTGGAAGGGCGCGTTTCCTAATATCATTTGCGAGGCTGGCGACGGCAGCGCGTCCGACATCGGACTGGCTTCCATTTCAGGCGCGCTTTATCGCAATCACGACTGCTTAATTATTTGCTACGACAACGAGCAGTACGCGAATACGGGTATTCAGGCGTCGTCGCGCACGCCGTACGGCGGCATGACTACCTTCTCGCCTCCTGGCCCCGAGGTTCCCGAGGGCAAGACTTTGTTCCCGAAGGATCTGGCGCGCATGATGGCCGCCGGGCATCCCCACTGCTATGTAGCGACCGCTAGCGTCGGTTATCCCATCGACTTGATGAACAAAGTGCGCAAGGGTCTGAATCACAAGGGCGCTGCGTACCTGATGGTCTACACTCCGTGTCAGAAGGGCTTTGTGTACGAGACTCCACGGTCGATCGATCTGGGGCGGCTCGTGGTGGAATGCGGGTTGTACCCGATGTGGGAGTGGAACCCTGAGAAGCGTGAGTTCGATTACAGTTTCCGTCCGCAGAGCATGCGGCCGGTTTCGGAGTATTTGAAATTGCAAGGACGCTTCGGACATTTGCACGCTGAGCATATTGCCAAATTGCAGAAGTTTGCCAACGAGCAGTGGAGGATGATGAGCGTCGAATTGCCCGAAGCGCTGATCCAGGCCGCGGATGCGAAGAATCTGGTAAATATGGCGGCGGCTTCGGCGGCCGAAGCGGTGGCGCAAACTCTATGAACACTAAGGCACAAAGTCAAAGTCCGGCTCCTGCCGTCCCTGAAGGACAGGAAAGTTATGTGGTCAGCGAAGGCAAGAAGCGCGGGTCGACGCGCGAGGTGCGCGACGAAGCGGCGTTCGATCGTTACTTTACCGTGATGCGCGTGCATGGCGGCGACGCGATCCTTACCGACAACTGGCACACGAACGAAGTGCTGAACCATGCGCGCAACAACTTCGAGGGTGTGACGTTCGCGATGCGCACTTTGGAAGCGTGGGGCGCGATGGTCGAAAACGATCATCGTGCTTACTACACGGCGGGCGGGCGGATCTGGGTGATGGACCTGGAGCCTTGCGAAGGCAAGAAGAAGCGGCTGCCTGGAACCGGGGCCGTCAAGTAGCCTGGGCTTGCGCCGCGTCCTAATTATCGACGATACGCCGGAGATTGCCGAGCTTTTGACATTTTCGTTGCGGGATCACGGATACGAGGTTTTTTCTTCGGGGTATACCGCTGGAGTCAACGAATTGATTCAAGAGCATCGGGCGGATGCAGTGGTGCTGGATTGTACCGCTTACGAAATGAGCGAGGCGCTGTTCGACGCTGTGCGCCAGCATGCGGATCACGCTGAGTTTCCCATCGTTATAATCAGCGACACGCCTGAGGAAGCTGATAAAAGTCTTCGTTCACGGAAAGCGCAGAAGGTCTTGCTGGTTCCCAAACCGTTTACTGGATCGCAGGTAGCGCGAGCGATTGATCAGTTAGTGGGATAGGTAACTGCTGGAATACATATGCCACTTTGGAGCATGGACGAATGGCAGTACCTTGAGCGCGAGGTTGTTACAGATCCGAAGGGTGTGCAGTGGACTGTGGCGCTGATGGATGTGCTGGGGCAGGAAGGCGACCCCGACTTGCCGAATAAATTGTTGGAACTTCAGTATTCGTCCGGGCGGTATTTCACTTTGATCTATTCGGGGAGTGGAGCGTTACAGCGGGAACGCGGCTACGCGACTTTGCCCGAGGCTACCGGTGCTTATGAAGATATGGTTATTGCCGTGATCGATGGTAATTTAAACCCCTCGCAGCCTGTGTTCCGGCAGGACCTCGAAGACTGACCAACCGTCGCGATACACTGCGGTTTCAGATGCGCGTGGCGTTGCGTTTTGACTGCCTGGGCACTTCAGGGGCTAAAGCCCATTCGCGTTCGGTGGTGTGATGGCACGGCTAAAACCGCGGCCTACAAATCCAGGATTTACCGGCCGGGGTCCAGGTCGCGCATAATTACATTTAGCACTTGGCCGGTTCTTCGCGCGTCAGCCTCTGAAACTTCCTGGGTGTTATTTCCGCCGTTGCCAGCGTCGTGATCTCTGTAGGCGCGCGCGATTGCCGGCAGGCGGGCGCATCCGCCGCGAATTAGTCCGATTTGTTCTGCTACGGCCAGGCGCTTCGCGAATGGCCAATCTGCGATCTTGCCCGTGGGTGCGCCCTCGGCGGCCAGCGCGCTTGATCCTTTGTGTTCCAGTGCGTCGGTGACGATTGCTTCCAGGATTCCGCAGGACGTTCGCAGGGCCGAATCATAATCGCGTTGCTCCAGCGCTTGGCGGCTGTGTGCGTAGGCTTGTTCCAGGACGGGGCGAAGATCGGTGTTGTGAACGAATTCGAACTTGCGGGGTGCGGGCTGCGACGAGGCTGAGGTGGGCGAATTTTCGGAAACGCCCGCGCCGTCTTCCATTCCGGAAAGGGTTGCAATAGCTTGTTGGAGGACGTCGATTAATCTGCTGACGATTTCTGTGGGCGGCGCGCCGGTGACGGCGCTGCCGTCGGCCGAGCGCATCAGGAAGGCTGCGCTAAATGACCGGGCCAGCCAATGAGCTTTGCTGCCGCCAGAGAGTTGATTGATTGTAACGCCGCAGTCTTCCTGCCAGGATCGTGTGAGAGTTATTGCCGTTGGGCTGTTTGGATCTGTCGCCAATTTTGATTTGATTTCACGGCCGCGTCGGATCAGGGCATTAAGGTGGGTGACGTAGGTCTCGATCTGAGTTCGTGTGCTTTCGTCCATGGTTATTGTTTTTTGTCAGCGTGTCAAATTCCGCGGCATCTTGCTTTATGTCCCTGCCGGCTCGACGCAAACCTTCAGGCCCCCGCTAAAAATGCCTGGCGGTATTTGCAACATGCCCGCTGTTTCGGAGACCTCGCGGCGGACGGTGCGGAGCAGACCACCCTTCCGGGAAGTGGGCGCAGCCCGTTCGAGGCTTTTGAAGCCGAAGCAGTCCTTGACAGCAGTTAGGCAGCCTGCTAGATTCCCACTCCGCAAGTGGTTCGATAAGCGGACCAGTATATCAGGTTTGCTAGAACCCATGACATTTTCGAGCTTAGGCCCCGTGCGAGATTCCGGCAAAAGACACGTAGCGATGGCGGTGCGTCGATAAGTTTTGACGCGTCGTCACGGAGGTTTGCCTATGACTGCGACTCCAGTATCTCCCGCTTCTCTCATTCACCCCTCTCGTATTCCCAATCGCTGGATCCAGTTGATGGCCGGGATTGTCGCGATGATGGCTATCGCGAACCTGCAGTATGCATGGACTCTTTTTACTAAACCGATACAAGCTCATTTGCACATCTCGCTGGTTGCCGTGCAGTGGACGTTCACCTTATTTGTGGCGCTGGAAACCTGGCTGGTGCCGTTTGAAGGATACCTGATCGATAAAATCGGACCGCGGTTCATGCTGGGAATCGGTGCGGTTATGGTCGGGCTGAGTTGGATCGGAGCCTCGAGCGCTGAGTCGATCCACAGCCTCTACTTCTGGTACGGAGTCGTGGGAGGAATCGGGGCCGGTATCGTTTACGGCGGCACCATTGGAAATGCTTTGAAGTGGTTTCCAGATCATCGCGGTTTGTGCGTGGGACTAACGGCCGGAGCGTTCGGCATCGGTACCGCAACTACAATCAGTCCTATCGCTGCCATGCTCAAGGCATCGGGCTACCAGCATACTTTTCTTGTTTGGGGAATCGTGCAGGGTGTGGTTGTGCTGGCTGCTTCGCTGTTCCTGGCGCGACCGCCGGTTGGATGGACGCCGCCAAACTGGAAAGAGAAAGAAATAAAGATCAGGGCGAAAGTGAACACTTCGGCTGTGGATATGACGCCGTGGGAGATGCTGCGGCAGCCATCTTTCTACGTTATTTATGTGATGTTGACGATGTTGGCCTTCGGCGGGTTGGTGGTGACCGCGCAGCTGAACCCTATGGCGTCTTCCTACCATGTGGATAACGTGGTTGTGATCTTCGGCATGACGGCGTTGGTGCTGGCCATCACCGTCGATCGAGTGCTGAACGGATTGACGCGACCGTTCTGGGGATGGGTTTCGGACAATATTGGCCGGGAGAATGCGATTTTCATCGCGTTTATTCTGGAAGCGATCGCGGTTTACGCATTGCTGCAACTGATCAACCATCCCGTCTGGTTCGTGGTGTTGTCGGGATTGTGCTTCTTTGCGTGGGGCAATATTTTTTCATTGTTCCCATCGATCACCGGCGACCTCTATGGGAACAAATGGGCCACAACTAACTATGGGGTCGTTTATACCGCTAAGGGCGTTGCCGCAGCTTTTGCCGGACCGGGTGCGGCGTGGCTTTTTTCGAGAACCAGCTCCTGGACGAAAGTTTTCTGGGCGATGATCGTGTGCGATGTTGTGGCGGCGTTCATGGCTTTGCTGTGGCTGAAACCTTTGGCAGCGAAAGTGGTCCAAAGATCGGAGACAGCCGCTTCGGTGGCCGATACGGGGACGCCCGTAAAGGCGCGCAGCATAGCGTAACGGATATTGCCGAGGTCCAAGTCGAATCCTGGTCCTCGGCCGCGTAAGAAGATTCGTTTATTACTTTTTCTGATTCCGGAGAGCGTGAAGTTCGGGCTCGGCGGTTCTTACCGTTGGGGCCTGCCAGGCTTTTGTTACCGCTCTGAAGTCCGACGCCAGGTCGTTCGCTACCTGGATTTCTCCTCTGACGAATCGCTCGTGATTCTCCTCCAGTTCGGCCGGTAGATACCGGTAATTGACTGTCACGCCGTAGGAGGCCTGCATGCCGTACGGACGCAGGTTGCCGAAGGTATTAATTCTTTCCAGGCGGGCGCCATTGGAAAGGTGAAAAAGTGCGACAGGATCACAGAGTTTTCCGTTCTGGCGCGCCTGCGTGAGATAAGCAAGGGCGAGGCGTTCCAGAGGCCTTGCCAAAACTTCGCGATGCGCGAGAGGGTGTTGCAGCAAGTGAAACAGGGTTTCCACTGGATCGCTGTGGCGTCCCGCGGCGATCAGATCGCGGGCATAATCGGCGAGCAGATTCATCAAGCGTTTTTGCGTAAAGCCTTCTTCATTATCGTGGTCGCGTAAGGCTCGCGAGAAGTTCGGTAGCGGCGATAGGGTGCCGTAAATTTGAATATTGGGAAGTTCGGCGGCCAACTCGGCCACGACCTGCTTGATCAGGAAATTTCCAAAGGGCACGCCTCGCAAGCCGCGCAAGCAGTTGTTAATGGAATAAAAAATGGCCGTGTCCGCTTTCTCGGGTGCGAGTACGGGAGTCTGAATACCGAGCAAGGGTTCGAGATCGCCTGTGAACCCCTTGATCAGCGCCACTTCGACAAAGATGATGGGCTCTTCAAACAGCGCTGGATGAAAAAAAGCAAAGCAGCGCCGGTCAGCTTGCAGACGCCGTTGAAGGTCCGGCCAGCCATTGATTTCATGCACCGATTCATAGCCGATAAGTTTTTCCAAAATCAAAGCCGAGGTGTGCCAACTGATGCGCTCCAGGCGCAAGAAGCCGCGGTTAAACCATGACCTGAATAAATGTTTCAAGTCTTGATCTATAGCTGAGAAATGTCCGTCGTTGGTAGACAGCACATGCTCCCGCAGCGTGACCAGAGTTTCAGTGCCGCGCGGCGCAGTGTTGATTCTGCGGAAAAGCTCCTGGCGTGGAGATTCTACTGCTGCGGACAGCGCCGCGAGCATAGATGGGTCTGGCGTGCGTTCGTAATCGGCCGCGGCGCGAAGGATTTTGACTTGCTCCGGCGCGAAGTCACGGGACAGCATTTCGAAGAACTGCAGGCGCTGCTGATCGTTCATTGCCCTGTAGGCGGTGATGATTTCTTGCGCCAGTGCGGTCTGCGAAGCCTCGCCGCGTTCGGAAAGGAGGTGGCGGCACATGAACGGTATGTCCATGCCGCGGCGCTGGCGGAGGGCTCGCAACCAGTTGCTGAAGAAGCGGGGCATGATCAGTAAATTATAGTGAATTTTGATCTTGATCCGGGCCGAAATCGAATTCGTATGTGATTCAGGCAGCAGTTGAGAATCGTACTTTTCGGATGTTACAAAGATGTTTCGAATTTACGACTGGCGGGCTTGGACGGCCGAGAAAACCTCGGCTGAGACGGCGGCCGCACTAGCGTTCGTCCGATTCGTAATGTGCCGCGCTAAAGGCCCGGCGTTGCATTAACATCATAAGGCTACAGCTGATTGCAGTTGTCTGCGCGATGAACAGACGCACTAAGCCGGCAGGGTTTTGCCGCGGGTTTCGACGCCCAGTGGAATTAGAAGGAGGCCGAGAGCGAAGGCAATGGAGGTCATCGCGACTGGTGCCCCTAGCGAGCCGTGATGTCTTACGCCTGCTCCGACGAGGAAGGTGATACCAGCACCGCCAAATCTCGCGAACGATGTAGAAAATGCGAAGGCGCTGGCGCGACACTCGGTGGGATATTGCTCGGGCAGCCACAGAGTATAGACCGCGAAGTTGGCGCCGCCCAAACCCAAAAAGAAAAGACAAACAAAAAACCATGGAAGCGCGACCGCTCCGAGATAGAAAATTTTGCCGAACGTTAGCGCAATAAACACCAACATGAGCGCGAAGAAAATTGCGAGCGCGCCCCGGCGTCCCACTAACTCGGCGATGCGTGGCATGGCCAGGCAACCGAGAATGGTGGCGAACGAAACCAGCATGATCCCCCAGGAAGCAAGTTGTGCAGCTTGCGGACCGACGCGTCCGCCAGCTTCGGCAATAGCGGTAACCGCAGCGGGAACATACACGGTGCCGGCCCACAGGCCACAAATAGAAACCAGCATGAGCAGAGCATTAACGATGGTGCGGCGGCGCAGGGTGGTTGAAAATAAGGCCGCGAAAGGACGCCAAACCGCCCGCGAACGGATCACACTTTCTTTCTTTTTCCAGGCAGCAGGCTCCGTAACTCCGTGGCGAATCCAGGCGAGCAACAGCGCCGGAACGCCCCCTACAATAAACATGGCGCGCCAGCCAAAGTGGCTGCCAATACCGTAGTTGGCCAGAGCAGCGAGAAATATACCGACGTAATATCCGGTGTGCATTAAACCCGCGCCCATTCTTCGCCGGTGCTCCGGCCATTCTTCAGCGACGAAAGTCCCGCCCATGGCCCACTCTCCGCCAATTCCGATGCCCGCCAGCAGGCGAAAAATGGCAAGTTGCCAGACGCTGGTGACGAACGCGCTTAGAAAAGTGAATACCGAATACCACACTATGGTCAGCATGAGCGTGCGCACGCGGCCGAACTTGTCGCCCACAGGACCCCACAAAAACGCCAAACCCCAGCCGATCAGAAACAGGGCGAAGAGCAAGCCGCCATAATAACCAACATTGCCTTTAGTGGCTGGGATACCGGAGCGTGGCAGCAGTTCGCGCAATGAAGGCACAAGCACGAGGGCGTAGACGAAGGAGTCCATGCCGTCCAGGGCCCAGCCTCCCCACGACGCCCAAAAGCCGCGGATCTGATTTCTGGTGAGAGGGGTGGGTAACGAGGAGGCAGGATGATTTGCTTCGTCCACGGCGGAACGGTGCATGCTGGCGGCACACTATATCAAACCAACATCTTTTGGTATCCGAAAATTAACGCTGCTTGGTTATTTGCCGCCACCGCCGCCAGGATATGCGATCGGATATTTCGACGGATACATGGTGGTATACGACCCGGCGAGTTTCCAGATCTTGAGTTGGGTGGATTTACTGGATTGAAATGCCATGCGGTGAGAGCAGCGCATCGATTCACAGTTGATTGCGGGTTGGCGGAATGCGGCCGTACTCTGTGCGCCAAGGTGAAGGATCGTGGCGCTTCGGTTTAGACTGAAAGGGCGTCCCTCGCGGCGGACGCCCCCAGGTATTCCGCAATACGGAAGTTTGTGCAGTTACTTGCGACTGGCTGAGAATTTATCGAGCTCATCGAGCAACGATTTTGCCGCCGGAGGAGCAGCCTGGCCGCCTTCAATGATGTCCTTGGCGCTTATTGATTTGCCATAGACGGCTTTGTTCGCGTCGTCATCGGTGTCCATGCTTGCGCCGGCAAGCGAGACGCCGGCAAACAGGCCCTTAGTTCGAGAGTAGGTGAGAACGTCCACGTTCATAGAAGCGGCATTGTATCCCGAAGCCTGAGCACCCGTGGGACCGGCAGCGGCCGCGGCATCGGCGCCGAGCTTCGTCTTTCCGTTGAGGATCTGCTGCGCGCCGTGTTTGTTCATGACTACCAACACGAAGTCGGTGGCTGTGGAACCGAGCTGAACGCCGATGCTGCCCTGATCAAGCTTGTACATCGCGGGCGCGCCCCAGTCGGCATTCATATCACCGCCGTTGCGGCACACCATGACGCCGCGTCCGTAACTGCCTCCGATACCGACGGCCACTTTCTTTACGCTGGGGAAAATGACAACACAATCCGCTTGATCAAGGATATTTGTCGGAAGGCCTTTATCCCCGACGATTTCTCGCAGGACTGTGGCCGAATTGGATAAACGCTCGTCTTCTTTCTTCTGCGCGAACAGTGAAAAAGCAGCTGCTAAACAAACGACAGTTACCACCATACTTTTCTTCACGTTGTTCCCTTCGGGATTGAGGGTAAGAGTACCTCGCATCCCTTTGTTAAATTTAGGGCCCGGCTTCAGGTTCTCATGCGGCGTCCGGATTTTCCCGGACAAGTCTATTACTTAACGATGAAAATCCAGCACATGGGAAATCTAGAATGTTCTACAGGGAAGATAGCGGGATTGCAACTATTCTAATTAACTCGGTTTTGGTTCCACGCTATTAATTTTGGAGTTAGCAGAAATGTGTTTGGTGCGGCGTCGAGGATTTTGGCACTGGTCAGCGAAATAAAAACGGCGCGACGATGTAGAGATCGTGGCGCCGTTTGCTGGTGGGGATCCGCCGCCTTTGGCAGGAGTGGATCCTTGGGGCAACTCGTTAGCGGCCTCCGCGGGTGCCGCCGTTTTCGGCAGCACGCGAGCTACCGCCGCTTTTGCTGGGGTGCGAATTGCCACTGCTCCCGCGCGAGCTATTGTTGCTGCTGTGCGAGGGTGCGCTTTGGCGCGGTGCTGGAGTTGCGCTGCTGTGCGACTGGCTACGGCTCGCTGGCCGGCTTTGTGACGGTGCTGCCGGGCGCGAGGCGTTCTGACGATACGCCGGACTGGATTGCCGGCGCGCCGTGTTGTTATTGCGTTGCGGCGTGTTGAATGGGGGCGAACTGCTGGACGGTCGCGATTTTGACGCACGCGAATTGGTGGAGCCAGACGGACGTGAGCTGGATGAACGTGAGTCGAATTGACGCGCGTTGTTTTGTTGCACGTGCGTTGAGTTGCCGTTCGAACGTGTGTCAAGCGAGCCGTTGGTAGTAGACTGCTGGCCGCGGGAGACGGTACCTTGCGAATGGTTTTGTGAACGCGCGAATGAATTGTCACGTTGCGTGTTGCGCGACTCCGCGGCGCCGTTGGAATTTCGCGTCGCGCTGTTCCGCCGCGTTGCGTTGCTGTTATTTCGCGCGAAATTCGAGTCGCGGTTTGGGTTGGTCTCCGGCCTTGCGCTGTTGGCCGCTACTGCGCCGCGTCCGGAAAATTCACCGGGGCGTGCCGTGGCCGCTACTGACGGCTGGCCATGATTTACCGACGCTAGCTGCGCGCGATTGGTGCTGGCGAAATGCTCCTGCTGCTTTTGCATTCCGGTGGCGGCAACGTGCCGGTCACGGTTCGCTGCCATTTCGGCGGCTGTCGGATGGGCATCGACTCCGCCGCGGCCACCGTTGAAACTGACGCGGTTTACGTCCGTGCGATTATTGATCACGGTGCGGTTGTAGACATTGTGAATGTTGGTGACGTTGATGTTGTTCACGCTGCGATTGTAGAAAAAGTGGCCGCCGTTCCAATAGCCGCCTTCGAAACCGAAGCCGCCATAGCCGAAGCCGTAATTAATTCCGCCATAGAAGCCAACGTGCGGGCCCCAATATCCGGCGTGCCAAAAATATCCGCTGCCGCCCCAGCCCCAGTAGCCGGGCGTCCAGAGGAAGCCGATGCGCGGCGGGAGAACCCAGGTGCCGGGGGTCCAGAAGTATCCGGCGTCGCCGTAGGCCCAATAGCCGGGCGTCCAAATATAGCCGTCGCCGGGCAAATTGGTTGCGCGTAGACCGGAAGCGCCGGAGGTCCGATGGTGATGGAGATGCCGAAGCCGAAGGCTGCTGAAGCCGTCGGCGCGATGGTCATCGCCTGAATGGCGACTAGAACGAGTGCTAGCAGTAACAAGCGAATGGTGCGGATCGTACGCATGATGTCCTCCTTGCAATCTGCAAAAGAAACGAATTTTCTATATAAGCAGCGCCCGATTCAGCTGGGATAATTTGCGCCTACTAGGATCAACAAGGCAGGAAAGCGAAAGTCGCAGGGCGGGTAATCGACAGGTAGAACCGCTGGGATTTTAGTGTGGAGCCTTGGCGCTACGCTGAAACCTTCACCATTACTGCGCCGGTGGAGGAATGTCCACGCGCGCGTCGCAGCGCATGAAACCTTGGCCGCTGCATGTAAGTGTTACGTCGCCGGGGCCGGTCAAGTTCGCGGTTTTTCCTGTGACCAAAATCCCGCTGAAACCTGGGCCGGAAATTCGGCAGGTGGGCGGCGGCTGTACATCAGGGGTTTCGGACACGGCGCTCAAGCAAGTGACCGTTGCGGGTCCGGTGACGGCTGCTGTTGCGGGATGCGCGCCAGCTTTGTCGGAGGTAGCTTGAAGCGATTGCACCTTACCGCGCCGCTGCCTTTGGGCATGAGCCGGAAGCGCCGAGGTGAAAACCGCCAGGATCAGCAAACAAAGTGAGAAAACGGGCTGCCGCCTCATCGTCATGAGCCTCCAGAGCCGGTGCAATATACACCGATGGGCCGAAATCGCGCAATCCGTGAAGCCGAAGCGCCGCAATTAAATTCGATCGCGAAGGGGCGACTGCGCATCGCGCGCGACGTTGACATCACTCCATGTGCACCCTAACATGCGCCCACAGGGTTGCAACGTGATTGGGGAAAAACTACAGCACTACCGGATTCTGAGCCAACTGGGCGCTGGCGGAATGGGGGTGGTGTATTGCGCGCTCGATGAGCAGCTGGACCGTAAAGTTGCGCTGAAGGTCTTGTCCAGCGGCACGCTGGCTAACGAGGCTGCGCGAAAGCAGTTCCGGCAGGAGGCACTGGCCCTGGCGAAGTTGAATCACCCCAATATCGAGACGATCTACGCGTTCAGCAGCCAGGACGGGATCGATTTTTTGGCTATGGAATTGATTTCAGGCGTTCCTCTGAACGAAAAACTCCGTAGCGGTTCGATGTCCGAACGGGAAGTGGTGCGTTTCGGCGTACAGATGTGCGAAGGGCTGGCGGCGGCGCACGATCAGGGTGTGATTCACCGGGACTTGAAGCCAGCGAATCTTTTTGTCACCGCCGACAATCGAGTGAAAATTCTGGATTTTGGGCTGGCCATCCTGCTGAGGCCCAAGGACGAAGGCGACATAACGCGATCCATCACGGAAGTGGCGGGGAGGGTGGAAGGAACGCTGCCGTATATGTCTCCCGAACAATTGCGTGGGGAAGCCACCGACGCGCGCAGCGATATTTATTCCGCGGCAACCGTGCTGTACGAGATGGCCGCTGGGTCAAGGCCGTTTCCGCAAACTCAGACCATACAATTGATGGGAGCGATCCTTCATCAGGAACCGGCTCCGCTGCGGAAGCTTAACGAGCGTCTCTCGCCTGGATTCGAAGCCGTGATTATGAAGGCGCTGGATAAGCAGAGTTCCGAGCGATATCAGAATGCACGCGAATTCAGAATCGCGCTCGAAACACTGACGGTAGCTTTTTCCGGCAGCGGCCGGATGGTGACCGCCGTCGCAGCGGCATCGACTGCGGACGCGGCAGTTGCGAATGCGCCCGCTGAAACGGGAGCAGGGGTCCGCACCTCCGCGAAGGCTGAAGCACCGGCCAGGACCTCTTATTGGAGATGGATCGCGGCGGCGTTTGCGACTCTGCTAATCATCGCCGTGACCATTGGATATCGCGCGGGCTATTTCAAGATTATCGCCCCCGATTCGCATGCGCTTGCGCCGAACACGACGCAATCGACAACAGCAATTCCTGGCGCGCGTCCTGCTATTGCCGTACTCGCTTTCGTCAACGCTTCCAAGCAACCGGATCAAGCGTGGCTTTCGACCACACTTCCAGAGATGTTGACCACAGAACTAGGAGCCGGAGGGAATATCCGAACAATCGCCGGCGAAGATGTGGCGCGCATGAATTCAGACCTGGGATTGCCGGACGCAGACAGCTACGGAGGCGAAACGCTTCAGCGCATCGGCACAATTTTAGGAGCGGCAGACATTGTGACGGGATCCTACATCGCGCGAGGTGCGGGCCCGCTTCGGCTGGATCTAAAATTACAAAATGCGCGTTCGGGTGAAACGGTGGATACCATCAGCGTCACTGGTGCCGGCGAACGCGTAGACGATCTGGTGGAATTAATCGGACGCGCGGGAGCGCAGTTGCGTCAGAAATTGGGAATGGAAGGACGGCCCCCTGCAGCCGCAGGCGTTTTGAAGGCTTCGCTGCCCGCGAATTCCGCCGCCGCGCAACTCTATGCCGAAGGAATCGAGAAGCTGCGGCGCATGGACGCGAAGAATGCGATCGAGCCGCTACAAAAAGCAATTCAACAAGCGCCCGAATACGCGCTGGCACATTCGGCGTTGGCGGAGGCTTGGTCGATCTTGGGCTACGACGATCGCGCGCGCGCCGAACAGCAAAAAGCATTTTCGCTTTCCGGCTCTCTCTCGGCGGAGGATCGAGGATTGATCCAGGGACGCCTCTACGAGTTTGAGTCTGAGTGGGATAAAGCCGCGACTTACTACCTTTCGCTTCGAACGCTCTATCAGGACGATGTGGATTATGGCTTGCGTCAGGCAAACGCACAAGTGCGAGGCGGCAAACCGAAGGACGCGCTGACGACGATTGCCGATCTGCGCGCAGTGCCGGGGCCGGGGGGTGAAGATCCGCGCATCGATCTGCGAGCCGCAGAAGCGGCGGAAATGCTGGGAGACTTCAAGTCGCAAGAAGCGGACGCTTCACGCGCGGCTGACAAAGCAAAAACGCAAGGATCGCGCAGACTGGCGGCGAGCGCAGAATGGCATCGATGCACGGCGCTGGTGAACCTGGGTGATGCGGCTAAGGCTCAGAGCGCATGCGAGACCGCGCGCGATTCCGCGAAGGCGGTCGATGATCCGCTGCTAGAAGCCCGAAGTCTTACTGGTTTGGGGTACGCGTTGAGTGAACAAGGTAAATCGGGCCAAGCCTTGGAATGCCATAAGCAGGCGTTACAAATCGCCCGCGGCATCGGGGCCCAGCGAGATATTGCCGGCGCTTTATTGAATGCAGCGAACCTGATGTACGACGGTGGCGATTTAAAAGGCGCCCACAGCTATTTTCAGGAATCGCTTGAGACTTCGCGGGGAATTAACAACAAGCAGGGCGTCGTTGACGCGGAGGGAGGACTCGCGTCCGATTTATTTGCGTCAGGGGATTATGGCGCGGCGCGACAGATATACGACGACATGCTCAAGACGGCGAAAGAAGTAGGCGACCAGAAAAATGCCGCATTGGCGCTAAACGGAATCGGCCTGCTGCTTTTTCAACAAGGCGACTTGACCGCTGCGCGAAAACGGATCGATGACGCTTTGAAGATGGCCCACGACGCTGAAATGAAAGGCGACTATGCTTCAATCCTGAGCACGCTGGGTGACATCAATGTGGCCCAGAACCAACTCGATAAAGCCGCCCAGAACTACCGGGAATCGCTGGAAATAAATCAGCAATTAGCCAACACACCGGGACAAGCGCAGAACAACACCGCGCTGGCGATGCTGGCTCTGGAAAAGAACGAACCGGCAGAAGCTGAATCACGCGCCCGACAGGCGACGGAATCTTTGCACGGCCAGGGCAATACGGATCTTGAAGTTGACGCGCTGGCTACACTGAGTCGCGTCTTGATCGCCGAGAATAAACTCCCCGAAGCGCGCGCCACTCTCGATCGCGCAAAGAGCTTGCCGGGGCAGGATCGCGGAATTCAGCTGGAGCTTGCTATCGTGGAAGCTCTACTGAGTGCACGGGAAGGAAAGCAAGCCGAGGCGGTGCAGATCGTTGCGGATGCAATTCAAAAGGCATCGGACATGAAGGCGAAGAGGTACGAACTAGAAGCTCGGCTGGCGAAGGTGGAACTAGATTCAGCGCGGGACGTAGCGCCCACTGCAAAGTTGCAAGCGAAGCGTCTCGAGGCAGACGCAAACGCTCTCGGCTTCACGCTAATCGCACACAAAGCTGGCGCGTTAGCCAAGTGATGAAGTGAAGCGCTAGAGTTAGTTGTTTCGTCGCCGGCGAAGCTTGAAACCCGCCAGACCGATTAAACCTGAACCAAGCAGGAGAAGGCTCGCAGGCTCCGGCGCGGTGGTAACCGATGTCGTGACGGTCACCAGCGGATTCGGGAGCGAAGGCACACTTTTCGCCGTGCAAGTGCCGGGCGTGGTGCCGGCGGTGTAGCAGAACGATCCGTCGCCCGCCAGAGAAGTAGGGTCACTTACATCCATAAACAGAGCCAAGTTGGCCGCCTGGGCGGGGGTTATCAAAGCAAAGTTGAGCGTGAACGTGGGATTTCCCGACCCATCCAATCCAAAGGTAATGGCGCCAGCAGGCAACGCCGTTACATCGTCACTCGACAGGTTCGGCGAAAAAGGCAGAGTGGGGCCGGTGACAGCGGACCCATCATCATTCGTCAAGATGCCCGCAGAGATATTCGGCGCGCCGCTCTCAAGAGTCGAGCCAGTCGGCACCGGCAAAGTAATAGTAAGCGTCTGGACTCCTGCGGGGAGTGGAGACGTGATTTGAAACCCAAAACTAAGCTGGCAGGACCCCGAGCTCGGGTTGGTCAGCGCGTCCGAGCAGAACTCATCAGTGGCTACGGTGACGCCGTCACTGGTAGTGGAGGATGTGCCCAGAATAGGCGACCCGGCTACACCATAAGAGGACCGCGTGTGGACCGGCACTCCATTGGCAGCGGCGGAAAGAGCGAGAGCGCAAACAGCGAACAGGACAAAGAAAAGCCGCGAGAGTTTCATGTATCCCCCGGGACACAGAACTACACCGATCTGATCAATTTTGCTGGCACGCAGAGTTCCATAGCCGAGCTAGAGATTGTCAGAGAAGGGAAATTATCTATCTCTTGCAGCTGCTGGCACATAGAGAAATACTTCAAGGCCATCTTTCTTATGGCAGCGAGCATCGTTCAACATCAACATGCAAAAGTTTGCACAATTATTCCCGCCAAGGCCATCTCGCGAACTTCAAAACCAAACAAAAGGGCGCCGCGGTGCATTGCACCGTGGCGCCCTTTTGTTGACCAACTCTTGTTTTGGTTTTAGCTTTCGGCTCGGCACCGCCGAGCCTCAGGCTAAATCGGCTCTTAGCCGATTTAGTACATGCCGCCCATGCCGCCTGCGCCTGGGGCGCCGCCGCCGTGAGCCGCGCCTGCTTCCTTAGGTTCCTTGATGTCGGCTACCAGAGCTTCGGTGGTCAGCATCAGGCCCGCGATAGAAGCTGCGTTTTGCAATGCTAGACGCGTTACCTTGGCTGGGTCGATCACGCCTGCTTTGACCATGTCGCCGTAGTCGCCGGTGTCCGCGTTGAATCCGAAATTCTCTTCCTTGGATTCGCGGATTTTGCCGAGAACTACTGCGCCTTCGTGGCCTGCGTTGTGCGCGATCTGGCGCATTGGCTCTTCGAGAGCGCGCTTCACGATGTTGACGCCGATGGCATCATCTTCCGGAAGTTTGAGCTTATCGAGAGCCGGGATGCAGCGAACCAGAGCTACCCCGCCGCCGGGGACAATTCCTTCCTCGACTGCGGCGCGCGTTGCATGCATGGCATCTTCGACGCGAGCCTTCTTTTCTTTCAGCTCGGTCTCGGTAGCAGCGCCGACTTTAATTACGGCAACGCCGCCGACCAGCTTGGCCAAACGCTCCTGCAACTTTTCGCGATCGTAGTCCGAGGTGGTGTCCTCGACCTGCGTGCGAATCTGGCGGACACGGCCTTCGATCTCGGAAGCCTTGCCGCCGCCTTCGATGATCGTGGTGTTGTCCTTATCGATTGTTACTTTCTTGGCGCGGCCCAGATCCTCGACCTTCACGTTCTCCAGCTTGATGCCGAGGTCTTCGGTGATAGCCTTGCCGCCGGTGAGGGTGGCAATGTCTTCGAGCATAGCCTTGCGGCGATCGCCGAAGCCAGGAGCCTTCACCGCAGCGCACTGCAGTGTGCCACGGAGTTTATTCACGACGAGGGTCGCCAGAGCTTCGCCTTCGACGTCTTCAGCGATGATCATCAGCGGCTTGCCCATCTTGGCAATCTGCTCGAGCAGGGGAAGCAGGTCCTTCATCGAGGAGATTTTCTTTTCATGGATCAGGATGCGGACATCTTCGAGGGTGCATTCCATACGCTCGGGGTCGGTGACGAAGTAAGGCGAGAGGTAGCCGCGATCAAACTGCATGCCTTCGACGACTTCGAGGTTGGTTTCCATCGTCTTCGATTCTTCAACGGTGATGACGCCATCCTTGCCAACCTTCTTCATTGCTTCGGCGATGATGCTGCCGATCTGCTTGTCGTTATTGGCGCTGATGGTGCCAACCTGCGCGATCATTTCGCCCTTCACATCTTTGTGCTGCTTCTTGATTTCTTCCACGGCGACGCCGACAGCCTTCTCGATACCACGCTTCAGGGCTGTGGGGCTTGCGCCTGCCGCGACTGCCTTCACGCCTTCCTTGAAAATGGCTTGCGCGAGAACGGTTGCGGTGGTGGTGCCGTCGCCCGCGACGTCGGAAGTCTTGGAAGCGACTTCACGAACCATCTGAGCGCCCATATTTTCGAGCGGATCCTGCAGCTCGATTTCCTTGGCCACGGTGACGCCGTCCTTGGTGATGATCGGCGAACCGAACTTCTTTTCGATGACCGCGTTGCGGCCCTTGGGGCCCAGCGTGATCTTTACCGCGTCCGCCAATTGATTGACGCCGCGGAGGATCGCCTGGCGGGAATTTTCACCAGTTACGATTTGCTTTGCCATGATTGTCTTTTCTCCTCTTTCGATTTCGTTCGATGGTTAATCCGGCTGGCCCGCCCCGCTGAAAATGGGCGCTGCGCTTGACCGGAAGTTACTTTTTGCCGCCGGCTGCTTTAGCGGCGGGGCCGATCTTGGCGAGAATTTCATCTTCCTTAAGGATCATGTATTCCTCGTCGTCGATCTTGATATCGTTGCCGCTGTACTTGCCGAACAAGATGCGATCTCCGGGCTTTACGTCGAGCGGGATCAGTGTGCCCTTCTCACGGCGGCCACCGCCCACTGCGACTACTTCGCCCTCTTGGGGTTTCTCTCTCGCCGAATCCGGGATGATGATGCCTCCCTTTACGGTTTCCTTCTCTTCCAGGCGCCGCACTAGCACGCGGTCGTGTAGGGGCGTGATATTGACTGCCATTGTCCAATTCCTCCGATTTTCTGCAGACTTGCTCGGGGAGATTCAACGGTCAGGCGACCGATTAGCACTCCACACGGGCGAGTGCTAATGTAGCACGTGAGGGGATGATGTCAAGAGAAAAGGATGACAGAAGGGCGCTCATATTTCGAGATATGACGCCAAGAATTCTGTAACACTATGACACAATGATGGTTATAGATTGCCAACATTCTTTACGGACGGCGGAAAATGCGTAATGTTTCTTATCTTCTAAATACAAGTCGTCACAAGGATTGAGCTTGATATAACGAGGACTGATCGAAGCTATCACGATTCTGAGATTATGGTTCAAAGCGCGGCCGCAATGCCGCGCTGTCCCTCGTACCTTAGGTCAAGAAGGCTGCGGCGCTACGATTACGCCGTAGGCCCGGTCCCTTCAGTCGATGCTCTTCAGATGGTTCACTTCTAGCGGGACCTTGAAGAGGCTTTGTGCCTTGCCGAAGATTTCTTTGAAGTGGTTGCTTGCTATGTGTGCGTCCAGATGGGCTTGGCTCTGCCACAGCTCGTTGAAATAGAACACGCCCAGCACGTTTGATTCGAACAGTTCGTAGTATTTGCAGCCTGCTTCCGCGCGCGTGGGTTTTTATTAACCCTTTTAACAGGGCCTTCAGTTCGTCCGACTTTGCTTCGCGAGCCTGTGCTCGCGCTATCACCCTTATCTCTGACATTTTTTTCCCTCCGAACTCGCGAGATTAAAAGCCTACTGTTGGCTGCCGGGATCGATCAGCGAAAGGTCCGTCGCTGGCTCCAACCGCTTGTACATTTGCATCCGGCTCGACAGTTACCATCATTTCCAGCGTAGGATTTATGTAAGCGAATTCCTAGCGCCTGGGAACCGCGGCGAGCGTATACCGTCGCATGGTATTCTCCCGCGAGGAATTTCCCGTTCATTTAGAGATTAGCTTGAGGGCTGAGGATGCAGGTTATGTTTTGCGCCGGACGGCCGTGCCGCGCTGCTGTTCGTGCCTTAGGGTAAAGTGGCTGCGGAGCAACACTTAAACCTTACCTCTTTCCGTATGGTGAATTGATTGCGCATGCCTGTGAAAATGCCAACCTCAATACATGAGGAGCGAGGCTCGTGAACGAAATTTCGCGAACGTCGAGCCTAAATACGTCAGCGCAGGTCGCTACATTTATTTTGGCTGGTGGGGAAAGTTCGCGCATGGGGGTGAATAAGGCGTTTTTGGAGATTGGCGGCATGCCGTTAATCGTACGGACCGCGCGCCTCTTGGAATCCGTAGGTGGCACCTCGAGCGTCAGCGGCGGCCCGATTGTTGTGGGCTCGTTGGAACTCGTTCGCGAGCTTGCGTTGCGCGTGATCGCCGATGATTATCCGGGTTGCGGACCGCTGGGCGGAATCGCGACCGCGCTGCGGACGTCCGATGCGGAGTGGAATTTAATCGTGGCTTGCGATTTGCCTTACCTTTCCAAGCCTTGGCTAGAATTTTTGGTGCGGCGGGCGCAGGCGCAGGAAGCTAATGCCGATACGAATGCTGTGGTGCCCATGAACGTCCAACGCCCGGAACCTCTTTGCGCCATGTACCGCAAGAGTTGCGAGGCTACGTTTCGCGTAGCGCTCGAGAAGGGCACGCGAAAAGTCACGGACGGATTGGCGCAGGTCCGCGTCGAATATTTGGAACCGGCGGAATGGAAATGCTTTGATTCCGATGGCCTATTATTCAAGAATATGAACACACCCGCTGATTATGACGAAGCGGCACTGCGTCTGGCGGCGCGTCCGAAATCATGACCGATCATTATTTTGAATTCAGGAATGTGTCGAAATCGTTCGGCGACAATGCCGTGCTCAAAGACGTCAGTTTTTTTGTCGATCAAGGTGAGACAGCGGCGATCATGGGGCGCAGCGGCGTGGGGAAATCTGTGTCGCTGAAGCTGCTGCTGGGGTTTTTGAAGCCTGACGAAGGAAGAATTATTGTGGCCGGGAAAGACGTGACCGACTGGACCGAGGAGCAATTTTCGGAAATTCGGCGGCATGTGACCATGGTATTCCAATCGGGCGCGTTATTCGATTCGCTGACTGTGGCGGAGAATGTCGCTTTTCCTTTGGCGACGCGCGCATCGGGCAGCGAGACCGACCCTGAAAAAGTGGACGCGATTGTGAAGAAGTTGCTCGAGGATTTGGAAATTACGGAATTCGCGGAGCGGTTGCCTGCCGATTTGAGCACGGGTGCAAAACGTTCCGTGGCTATTGCGCGAGCGCTGGCGGAGGAGCCGGAGGCGATTTTGTACGACGAGCCTACGACGATGGTGGATCCGCTGATGGCAGCGCATATGGGCGATTTGATCGCCCGATTGAAGGCGAAACTACACAAGACTTCGATTGTGGTGACGCACGACACGCATCTAGCCAAAAAACTCGCCGACCGCATTATCTTCCTGCAAGAAGGCCGCCTCGGATTTTTTGGCACCTGGCAGGAACTGGAAAATTCCACCGAGCCTTTTCTTCGTAATTTCCTAGCGCAGGATGAACTGATCCCCGAACTGGACGCTACTGCGTGAGTTCGACTCCCGCCGCCAATCCCAAAAATCAACTTCGACGGGTGATGGGTTTTTGGGATTTGCTGCTTTTCAATATCGCGGCGGTCCTGGGACCTCGCTGGATCGCGGCGGCAGCGCACAACGGCACTTCTTCCATTTCGCTGTGGGTGCTTTCAGCTGTGGGATTTTTTGTGCCGACGGCGATGGTGGTGGTAGAGCTGACATCGCGATTCCCGGAAGAAGGCGGGCTATACGCCTGGTCTAAGGAGGCTTTTGGAGATTTTCACGGATTCATCGCCGGATGGACCTACTGGATTTATACAATTTTCTATTTTCCGGCGCTGTTGCTGGCCAGCGCGTCCATGAGCGCGTACGTGCTGGGGCCGCGCGGCGCGCCGCTCGCGCAGGACCGCACGTTTCTGCTGGTGGGGTCGTTCATCTTGCTGGCCGTTGCCGTGGGATTGAACCTGGTTGGGCTGAATATCGGGAAGTGGCTGCAAAATGCCGGAGGCGTCTCAACCTATCTGCCTTTATTAATTTTGACTGCGGTGGCGGTGATTTTGTGGCGCGCGCACGGATCGGTGACGCGATTCACCTGGTCCAACATGATGCCGCACTGGGATTGGGACACCGTGAATTTCTGGCCACAGATTGCATTCGCATTTACTGGGCTGGAGATAGGGTCGATGATGAGCGAGGAAATCCGTAATCCGCGGCGCACTTTTCCACGCGCGATTTTCGCTTCAGGCGGGCTGATCGCGGTGATTTATATCGTGGGGACGTTCGCGCTGCTCTCGCTGGTGCCCGCGGATCAGGTGGATCCGAAGAGCGGTGTGTTTCAGGCAATTACATTTGGCTCGACGGCGCTGCGAATCGGATTTGTGGGCGTGTTAGCGGCGATGCTGGTTGCGGTGGGCAACGCGGGCGGAGTAGGGAGTACCGTCGCGGGAGTTTCGCGCGTGCCTTTCGTTGTGGGCATCGATCGTTACATGCCGGCTGCGTTCGGCAAGATCCATCCGCGATGGAAGACCCCGCATGTCTCGATTCTGGTGCAGGCCGGCATTTCGGCTGTGATTTTGCTGCTCAGTCAAATTAATGAGACCGCAAACAGCGCTTACCAAGTTTTGGTGGACGCAACCACCATCGTTTATTTCGTGTCGCTGATGTATATGTACGCGGCGGCGATCAAGCTGGCTTACCGCAAAGATCGCGGGGCGAATGCGAATACGGTTTTGATTCCGGGAGGAAAGGTGGGCGTGTGGATTGCGAGCCTGTTAGGGATGACTGTGCTGACGGGAGGAATTGTGCTCTCGCTGATCCCTCCGGCGGAATCGACTAATAAATTTCTGTTCGTCGCGAAACTTGCGATCGGCACCGTTCTTTCAGTTTTGTTGGGATTGATTTTGTATTTTCGCGGTGCGAGAGCCAAGGCGCGCGAAGTCCCCAACTCGTCGGTCGTCAGAAAATAGCGCTCCGAATTTGTTGCGATCAATGGACCGACCGTTTTTGCATGGTTTGTTTTGTAGCGAGCGAGAAACGCGGCTCGATTTCGTTTTTTGCGGCTTTTGTTTCTGTTACGCGAGCTGCGACGTATTCGCCCAACGATGGGCCGTGTTTGAATCCGTGGCCTGAGCCGCCGCCAACCAGCCAGATTTTGTCCCACTGCGGGTGACGATCGATCAGGAAATCGCCGTTTGAAGTGTTTTCGTACTGACAGACGCGTGTCTCGAGTACCGGTGCGTTTTTCAGGGAAGGGAAGCGGCGGGCCACGAATTTCTGCGCGGCTTCCAACGCTTCAGGGGTTGGGACACGTGATTGCGTGTCTGGATCGACGCGCGCGCCATGGCGATCGTCGGCAACTTTGAAGCCACGCGATTCGAGGTCGGGCATCCCGTAAAATTCGTCCTTCAGGGAGAGCCACGTAGGGAGTGCTCTTGGAGCGAAACGTGATTCATTCGATGGGATGCCGAAGAAGAAAATTTCCTGGCGTGACGTGAAGATACGATCGCCGAGGACCTCCGGGAACATTTTTGCGAGCCATGAGCCGCAGGCGAAAACGAATGTGCTGGCTGAGATTGTGTCGCCATCTGTTGTTTTCAGGGAATTGATTTTACTCGTGCCTTCGGGAGCCAGAACTGCCGCCGGGCGATAATCGACGCCGATTTTTCGGGCTTGCTCGACTAGCGTTTGCACTGCGCGCCGCGCCATCAGGACGCCGCTATCGGGTTCGAAGATGCCCCACGCGTCCTCGTCGAAGGAGATTTGCGGGTAATGCTTGCGCAGGCCTAGCAGCGAAAGACGTTCGTGCGGAACGTTGTGGTCTTGCAGCGCGGTTAGCGTGTCGAGGGCGTATCGATATTTATTGTGTGCGATCCATAGCACGCCCGTTGGTTGAAACAATTCGGGGCGGCCCGCTTCGGAGAAGAGATCTTTCCATCGCGGCAGGGCACGCAGAGACCAGCGCGTGTAAATTTGGTCGGCGCCGTAGCCCATGCGAATGATGCGTGATTCGCCGCCGGAGCTGGCGCGGGAGTTGGCGGGGCCGTAGGCGTCTACGAGCGTGACTGTGGCACCGGATTTGCGGAGATAGTAGGCGGTCCATGCGCCGAAGACCCCGGCGCCTATCACGGCGACGTCGTGGGACTTGTGTTTAGTCATAGAGCATGGTCATGGCTTGCTTTGAGTTTGTGAGATCGTTACGGTTACAACGCGAAACAACTTGTCAGCGTGGCGCAGTGACGTAGCGCCGACGCTACAACCTGAATTGTTAGCGTCAGTCCGCTTCAGCACTAAAAGCCTTCCTCGACTAGCTGCTTCACCGTTAGCCGCGATGTGAGTGCGGACTTTCCGTTTTTTAGCAAGCTTTCAACATATTTGGCCAGGATGTCGACTTCGATGTTTACTGCGTCGTTGACCGACATGGCGTGAACATTCGTATGCGCGTAGGTGAAAGGAATAATGGCAATGTGCGCGATGCTTTCATGCCAGCGAGCCACTGTGAGGCTAATGCCGTCGATCGCGATCGAACCCTTTTCGGCGACGTAGCGTCGGATGTCTTCGGGGACGCGGATGGAGAGCCAGTAGTTGTCCCCTTCGGGGAGGAGGCGCGTGACGCGGCCGATGCCGTCAACGTGCCCTTGCATAAAGTGGCCACCAAAGCGCCCTCCTGCCGCTAGCGGGCGTTCGAGATTCACGATGTTGCCGACTTTTTTTTCGGCGAAGTTGGTGCGACGGAGAGTTTCGCCGGACAGATCGGCGGAGAAATGGTTGGCGTCGAATTCGACTACCGTGAGGCAGCAGCCGTTGACGGAGATGCTGTCGCCAGATTTTGTTCCGCGTGCAATTTCTGATTCGTATGTGAAGTCAGAACCAGACGCGGAGGCGGAATAGGCTCCGCCGTCACGGAAGCTGACGCGAAGTCGGCCACCATCTTTTCCGTGATCGAGCGATTCAATTCTTCCGATCTGCTCAGTGATGCCGGTAAACATCGCGAAAATATCCTGTCACTACGAAATCCGGGCCGGACTTTGCCAGTTCGAGATTCATAAGCGGCGGCGATTTCGGAAACCAGCGCGACGGGATGTCGGCCATGGGGACACCATCCGTGCCCATGATTTTCGGAGCATAGAAGAGAATCATTTTATCTACAATGCCGGCTTGCAGGGCTGCGCCATTCAGTCCGGCGCCGGCTTCGAGAAGGACGTTTGGCATCTCGCGCTTGCCGAGTTCTTCGATCACTACGTGCAAATCGACGTGGCCGCTTTTTGCGGCGACGTGAAAAATCTCGACGCCATGGCGCATCAGTGCGCGAGCCTTTGGTGAGTTCAATGATTGCGCGGTGAACACCACGACATCATTTTTAGAATCCTTAACCAGTTTCGAGCGTAATGGGATTCGCAGTTGCGAATCGACGATCGCCCGCAAGAGACTGCGGCGCCGGGGTTTTCCACTGCGGTCACTCATGCGTGGGTTGTCGGCCAAGACTGTGCCGATTCCCGTGAGCAGCGCGTCGGCTTGGTGGCGCAGGAGTTGCACTCTGCTTCGCGATTCCTCGCTTGTGATCCAAGTGACGCTGCCCGCACGTTGCGCGATTTGACCATCGAGTGTGAGCGCCGTTTTCAGCGTGACGAAGGGACGCCGGGTTTGAATCCAACAGGCGAACGCTTCGTTCACCTCTTGCGCTTGTTCTTCCAGCACACCACTCATTACTTCGATTCCGGCGCGTCGAAGTTCCGCCATGCCCTTGCCTGAGACTGCGGGATTCGGATCGTGTATCGCTGCGACTACGCGCGTGATGCCCGCTGCAATGATCGCTTTTGTGCACGGGCCCGTGCGGCCCGTGGTGCAACAAGGTTCGAGCGTGACGTAGAGTGTGGCGCCCTGAGCTTGCTTGCCGGTTTTTTTCAGCGCGACGATTTCGGCGTGATCGCAGCGGTCGTAGACGTGGAAGCCTTCGCCGATGACGCGATTATTTTTTGTTAGCACGGAGCCGACGACGGGGTTGGGGTGAGCCAGCGCTATGCCGCGACGCGCGAGGTTCAATGCGCGGGTCATCCATTTTTCATCGTGTGTTTCGGATGCGTTCAAGATCGAAATTTTCCGGTTAGCACAGCTCACAGACCTGAAAGTTTGATTCAGCGTTACGGATTAAAGAACTTCAGCGGCGAATTTGCATGGCTGATGTCGCGGCTAAAGCCACGACTCATAACGATGCGCAAGTCGCCCCATATTAAAATTCGCATTTTGCGAATGCAAACCAAAAACAAGCGGCCCGCCTGGAGCCGGGCGCTACAAAGGCGAGGCCTCCGCGCAGTGCTCCCAGAGCCAATTTGCTAGTCAAAAAGGGAGTCGACATAGGTTTCCGCGTCGAACGGCACCAAGTCGTCTATTTTTTCTCCTGTGCCTACGAAGCGGATCGGCAGATTTAATTCGCGCGCGATAGCTACTACTATGCCGCCCTTTGCCGTGCCGTCGAGTTTTGTGAGCACGATCCCCGTGACACCAGCGTGGTTACAGAATGCGCGGGCTTGATTCAGGCCGTTCTGTCCTGTGGTGGCGTCGAGAACCAGCAAAACGTCATGCGGCGCGCCGGGAATAACTTTAGCTGCTGTGCGTTTCATTTTGTCGAGCTCGGCCATCAGATTTGATTTGGTGTGCAGGCGGCCGGCGGTATCTACGATTACCAGTTCCGCTCCACGCACTCGCGCGGCGGTAAGCGCGTCAAACACTACCGCCGAAGGGTCGGCGCCGGGCTTCTGCTTTATCAGCTCGACATTCGAGCGGCGCGCCCAGACCTCCAACTGCTCAATGGCCGCGGCACGAAAAGTGTCGGCGGCGCAGAGCAGTACCGTGGTGCCCTCTTTTTTCAGGCGGCTTGCCAGTTTGCCGATAGTGGTGGTTTTTCCGGTGCCATTCACTCCGACGACAAAAAGGACTCGCGGCTCGTTCCCCAGTTTGCCGTCGGAATCTATTTTGAGCGAAGGCGCAGTGAGGATTTTCAAGATTTGATTTTTCAGTTCGCGTTTCAGCGCGCTTGCCTCTTGCAGTTTGTGTTCGTTCACTTGCTGACGGAGAGCGGTCAGAACTTCCTTCGTAGTGCGCACGCCGAGATCGGCACTTAGCAGTGCAGATTCGAGCTGTTTCAGCAACTGGGGATCGACGGGGCGATCGCCGGTGAGCAGTTGCTCGACGCGTGCGGACAGCTCCGTCCGCGTTTTGCTTACTGAATCTTTTAGACGCTCTAAGAGCGTGGGTTCTGGCGTTCCAAAGAGTGAAATCATAGGTGTCCGCAGTAGTGTGCGGAGCCCTCGATTGTAGCAAAGAGGCGCTGGATGATGAAAAAAGGCGGTTGAAGAAGAAATAGTGGCCAGTGACCAGTGATTCGTGACTGACGATTTGTGAGCGAAACTTGCTAAAAGCGAGTCTAGACTTCGACTAAAGCTGCGGTTAACCGCAGGCGGCCTGCTGCTATAGCGGCTTCCAGAGATTTGACGACTTCGGGGTCAAATTTGGAGATGGTGAGCGAGCGAATGCGTTCGATGGCGAATTCCAAATCCATGGCGGATTGGTAGGGGCGATTCGTGGTGATGGCGTCGAAGGTGTCGGCAACCGCGATGATGCGCGCCATCATTGGAATTTGATCTCCAGCCAAGCCGTAAGGGTATCCCGCGCCGTCGAGGCGTTCGTGGTGTAGCTCGATGCCCGGCAGCATGTCTTTCAGTTGGGCGACTGGGCGCATGATGTTGGCGCCCTTCGATGGGTGCTGTTTCATCAGCGTAAATTCTTCGTCGGTCAACTTCCCGGGCTTTTTCAAGACGCGGTCGTCCACGCCGATTTTTCCCACGTCATGCAGCAGGGCCGAAATACGCAGGCGGTCCAACTCTTCTGTGTCGAGGCCCAGGTGCTCCCCAATGACGACGGAATATTTGGCGACGCGGCCAGAATGGCCACGGGTGTAGGGATCCTTTTCGTCGATCGCCGCGGCGAGCATTTTAATGGACCCGAGAAACAGCTCGCGATTTTCTTCCGCGGCCAGTTTCAGGCGCTCCACGTACTGCTCGATGTGACCCGCCATGTTGTTAAAGGTTTCGGCCAGCTCGCTAATCTCCGCCGCGCCTTTCACCTGCACACGTTCATGAAATTCCGCGCGGCTGATGGCGCGCACGGATTCCACCAGGCCGCGAATGGGGCGCGTGATCCCCAAAGCAAACAGGTATCCGAACAGCAGCGCGACGAGCGTGACGGCTACCACGAAGCTTAAGGCTTGCGCGGTGAGTTCCTGCACGCCCGCGTCAATGCGCGCTTCATCCAGGCTGCGTTGCGCGATCACCGTCCAGCTCAATTCCGGGATGGTGCTGTAAGTGCCGATCATTTCGACTTTGTGATTGTTTTTGTCGGTTTCGAAGAAATGCATCGTTTCAGTCGCGCGCAGTTCGTGCGGGAGTTCCTTCAGATGGCGGACGATGGGCGAATTTGCGGTGACGTCGAGGCCAGGAACCATGTCCGTGGTATCGGGATGCGCGACGATTTTGCCGTGGCCATCAACGATAAAAACCACACGCGCTCGCACGCTGGCATCGCGAATGCGATTGAGCAAGGGATCGATCGAAACGACGGAGGCGAGCATGCCGCTGAATTGGCGTTCATCGTACAGCGGGACCGCAACCACCAGCGCCGGGCGATTGTCCTTTCCTAGCGCGAAGGGTTCGCTGACGAAATTGAGCCCCTGAATACTGGCAGTGAATGCGCGCTTGAGCGCAACGCCAACGAATGGATCTTGATCGGCACTGACGCTACCCGCTGATTGGCCTTTGGCTTGTTTGTTGACAGCGGTGACGTACAGGATATTGGGATCGTTTTCGACAAAATTTTGCAGCAGGCGCGCTAGCTGCGGAGCATGCGTTGTGTCGTCCACGTCTTCAATCCAGCCGGTGAGCGCCAGAACCTGCCGCTGGCTGAGAAGTTGCTGCCTCAGATCTTGCTCGAATTGCAGAGTTTCGCTGGCCAGCGAACGCGTGATTTCGGATTGCTGTACGCGCTCTGTATCTTGCAGTTTTTGTTCGCTTAGACGCAGCACCTGGCGGTGATAAAGCCACAGCGGCGTGACGCTGACTACCAATAGGGCACCCAGCACAATCCAGAGGATGCGCAGCCGTCGCGTCGTTAGTTCTTTGAGGGCTTGGATGGGCACAGTTTTCCCGCAAATGAATGCTAACGGAGTAAATGAGGCGAAACAACGGGACCAAAGTACCAGGGTTGGCGAATAAGCCACAGAGGCATTGAGACTTAGGACATGGCCCGTTTGAAAGGCTGGACGCAGGTTCAAGCGGAGAAAACGCCATTTGGGAGGGGGCCGAGTGGGGCTGGGCTACAATTCCTGATTTTCCTGTTTTGGAGGCGACCCCAGGCGTGGCTCCTCTCCTGCGATCAGACGCTGGATATTCGAGCGATGTTTGAAGATGACCAGGACGGCGATCAGCAAGGTTCCTAGCGTCACGACTTCGGGCGGAGCATGGCCGGGCGCGTAGAACAGGTAAACGAAAATAGGTAACGCTGCCGCCGCGGAAATCGAACCAAGGGATGAGTAACGCCAGAAGACTACCACGATCACCCAGAGAGCGACGGCGGCGATGACTGCTTGCCAGCAGATGGGGATGAACACACCCAGACCCGTGGCGACTCCTTTGCCGCCCTCGAAGCTAAGCCAAACCGGGAACACGTGGCCGATCACGGCGAGAACAGCTGCGATCATCATCCAGCGGATGTTGCCCCCGGTGTAATGCAGGGCCAGCCAGACCGCGACGTAGCCTTTTGCCGTATCGAACGCGAGAGTAAGGATGCCGGGAAGCTTTCCTACATTGCGCGTGACATTTGCGGCGCCAATGTTGCCGCTGCCGACTTCGCGAATGTCCCGGCCGCCGTACGCTTTCGCAATCAGTAATCCAAACGGGATGGAACCGAGCAAGTATGCCGCAACCGGAATAAACCAGGTGGAGTTCACTTCGAGCCTTTCACGAATGAAAATGTGGCGAGCTTTTTATATTCGGCGCCAGAAGGTTTTGTGACGCTCTCAAACAAGTGTAATTCCGATTCTTGCGCCGAACCAAAATCATACGACTTCAGCTTTTCCGCTGCAGTCACCAGACCTTTGGCGCCATTGGAACTAAGGCGAGCGAGTGTGATGTGTGGAAAGTAGGGGCGTGATTCGCGTTCAAAGCCCAAAGGTTCGATTGCTGTCTCGGTCGCGGCCGCCAGTTCGGCAAGAACTGGCGTTGCTTCAATTCCGGCCCAAATAACTCGCGGGCGCCGCTCGTCTGGGAAAAACCCGACGCCTTGAAAGCGGAGTTTGACAGGGCGGTCACAATGAACGGATTCGAGCGCTGCGCGGATCGAATTCAATTTCTCGGGCTTGGTATGACCGAGGAATTGTAGTGTCAGGTGCATGGATTCCGTGCGAACCCAACGTGCGTCGCGAGATTTAGATTTTAGTTGGGCAATCAAATCGCCGAGCGCACTACGAACGGGCTCTGCAAGGTCAAGCGCGATAAACAGGCGCATCGATTCAAGCCCTGCCTGCGGCAGGAAACAGGAAGTAGCGCCGAACCGCATCGAGTGCAGTTTGCGCCGCGTGCTGACGAATGCGTTCACGATCGCCCGGAAAGCGATACGCGCGCTCGCGCGCACCATTTTCGTCGGCGAGCCCGATATGCACCAAGCCCACCGGTTTTTCCGGTGTTCCGCCGCCGGGTCCTGCTATGCCCGTGACTCCAACTCCCACGGTTGCGCCGGTGCGTTTGCGAATACCGTCGGCGAGCGCCAGCGCGACCTCGGAGCTCACCGCTCCTTTTGATTCAATCAATTGTTGCGGCACTGAGACGAGCGAAGTCTTCAATTCGTTGCGATAGCAAATGACGCCGCCAAGAAAATAGGATGAGCTGCCGGGAATATTTGTCAGGCGTTCGGCGAGCATGCCTCCTGTGCAGCTTTCTGCGACGGCAATCGTTGCGCGATTTTCGGTGAGAACCCGCGCGACCACTTCCTCCAGCGCTTCGCCGTAAGTGGAATAGAGATGTTCGCCGAGCGCCAAGGCCATGCGGCTGGTGATTTCGTCGAGCAGTTTTTTAGCTTTGGCTGGATCGCGCGACCACGTGCGCGGGTGGAGCTGTGTGCCGGTAGGCGAGGCCAGGATGGTCGTTTCAGCGTCGGGATATAGCTCGTAGAGAGGGCGGACGCGGGTCTCGACATCCGATTCGCCGAGTCCGGTGACGCGCAAGTCGCGAGTATATAGGCGCTCCTCATGTCCCATCTTTGCCAGCCGCGGACGGACTTCGTGTTCGAACATGTACTTGAGTTCGTTGGGGACGCCGGGTAGTAAAACCAGGATGTGTCCGTTGGCTTCGAGCCACAGGCCGGGCGCAGTGCCGCGTGGATTGGGAAGAATAGTGGCGCCTTCGGGAACCATCGCCTGGCGCACATTAATTTCAGGCATGGTGCGCGCGAAGGAACGAAAGCGTTCCTGGATGCCCCGCAGAATTGCCTCGTCACGGTGGAGTTTTCGGCCGAGCAGATCGGCGATTGTTTCGCGCGTACGATCGTCATCAGTGGGGCCCAGACCGCCCGAGGAAACGATCACGTCGGCACGGTCGAGCGCCTGGCGGAAAGTGGAGTGCATTTCGGCCGGAGAATCGCCCACCACGGATTTATGGATGACGCGAACACCGACGCGATTGAGTTCGTCGGTGACCCACAGGGAATTCGTGTCCATGCGGTAGGGCGTAAGAAGTTCGGAACCGACGGCAATGATCTCCGCATTCATTCAGAAATGTTGTACTCGATGAGGAGGGACGTGCGCAAGTCGGCTGCGGCCCGGTGAACACTGGCGTATGCCGGGAAGCAACCCGCGGGCTGCAGATAAACGCGATTCAGATTGAGCGTATGACCTAGTCTACCGCCTGGAAGCGGCTGTCGCCCCCGATTCGTAGCACCAGCACTGAGCACTCCGCTGTGCGCACCACTTTTTCTGTGACCGATCCAAACGCGATACGGCGCCAGCCCGTCATTCCGTGAGTGGCCATCACGATCAGATCGGCCTTTTCGTGCTCCGCGACGCGAATAATTTCCATTGCTGCGTCGTTCGCCAGGCCAACCATGCTGCGCGCGCGCACGCCGGCTTGTTTCACTTTGTCAAGCAGTTGGTCCAGGCGCGTTTTTGCATTTTTGTTCAACTCTTGTTCGTAGGACCCCTCGCTGAAAATAGAGACGTCATCCGGCAATCTGGGGATTGCCGGGACGACGTAAATCAGCAGCAGTTCCGAGCCGTATCGCTTCGCGAGATCCTGCGCGACCTCCAGCGCTTGCAGCGAAGAGTCGCTGAAATCGATTGGTGACAGTATTAGCTTAGGCGAAAGCATCGCGCGAGTTCCTTTGGATGCGGAATGTGGAGTCCCTAGAGATGAGAATCTATGACATTCGACCCTTCTCCGGAGTGTTAATAGAATGTTGCAGCGATGTTAAACGTGTTTTGAATTGAATTACTGCCGATCCGTCAATTTGCGCCGGGTCCGCACATTCTGAGACCCGCCGTGAGGCTGCTGCGATTAAACCGTGGCGAGCACTCAGCCGTTTAGTGGAAGGCCTTCGACGTCCCAATCGAGAGAGTACAGCGCGTTGTTCGTGGTGATCATCGCGCGATGTGAAGGGAGCAGCGCGAGCCCAACGATGTTGGAGCCACTGACCACCAGTTGCGGATCGGCTTGGGGAGTGAGGCGAATGATGCCACGCTTGCCGCCCAGAGATCCGGCGACGTAAAGATTGCCTGCGCGATCAAACGCCAATCCTTGTGGACGACCCAGGCCGCGGTAGAATGTGCTGACTTCGCCGGCCGGATTGATACGGTAGACCTGGTCGAAACTGGACGTTGTGGGTCCCGTGACGTACAACTCGCCCGAAGCGCTGAAGGCGAGATGGTATGCGGACATCGACGGCTCCAGCGTGGCGAAAACAAAAATTTCCCGGTCCGGGCCGATTTTGAAAATCGTGCCGCTGCGATCTCCTACATAGAGGCTGCCAGCCTTGTCGAATGCCAAGCCAGTCGCGATGCCCATACCTTCCACCCATTGCATCGAGCGTCCGTCGGGCGAAACTCGGTGGATGGCGCCATCGTTGCGGCTGGATACGAGCAGATACCCTTCGCGATCGAGTGCCAACCCCGTAGGATTCATCATCTCGGTGATGAACGGCTTGATGGCGTGATTCGCGGTGACCTTGTAGAGCGATACCGGAACTTTTTGGCCGCGCTGACCGCTGAAAGTGACGTAGATGTTGCCGCTGGAGTCGACCGCTGGACTCGCCACAGGATGAAGGTTGTCGGCGACCAACGCGCCCAAGGCGACGGGGAAAGGCGCGCTCTCAATGCTGCCCATTTTCACCCGGACTGCCCCGCCCGCCGCTCCTTCAGGAACGCGCGCAATCAAAAAATTATCAGCGGCTAGCATCAGCGAGCCTTCCGCTACGCCGAATTGCACAAGCGGCCGCGTGTGATTGCGTGTCCCGAAGCCGCTGCCGTGAATCGTGACCTCGCCACCGGGTAATGCCGCGGCTGGTTTCACGCTTTCAATTCTGGGTGCTGCGCTTGGAATCAATGCAGTTCCTTGTGTGATGACCTTTAGAGCAGCGTTGTCGAATGTGCGAAATGATGTGTCGCGCATGATATCGACAATCAGTGCCGAACCATTAGCGCGGATCGAACTAAAGTCCCGCCGCGCGGGCGAGCCATAAACCCAGTCCTGCGTAAATCGCCGCGACCCAGTCATCTGCCATGATACCCCAGCCGCCGGGTATTGACTCTGCCTGACGCGCTGGGAACGGCTTCCAGATATCGAATGCTCGAAAAAGTATAAAACCCAGAAGCAAAAATTTCCAGTTACCAAGCGCGAGAGCAAAGATGTAGGTGAAGAGCTGGCCCGAAACTTCGTCGATTACCACATATTGCGGGTCCTTCTCAGCGAAATGCTTTGCGACTCGATCTGAGGCCCACACGCCCACGAACGCGATCAAAAGGGCCAAGGGAAATATCGAGACGCCTGCCTGCAAGGCACGAATCCAGAGTCCGTGGCTTGAATAGGGAGCGATGGCGCGTGGGTGATAGAAATCGAATGCCGCATACATCAACACTCCAACCAGTGACCCTAATGAGCCTGGAGCGTACCGGGAGTACCCGAGTCCGCCGGCTGTCGCGACCCATAAGGCTAAGTTAGGATTGGGCCGGACATCCGCGTTAGAGATAGCGGGTACATTGCCAACCTTTTTCGATTGCGGGGCCGCAATCTGCCCCGCGAAATCGCCGGGTTCCGCAGGGTCAATTTTTGGGTTCATCTTTTGGGTTGCGGTAAATATCTTCAAACAGCGTTTGGTCAACGGCTGGTTCGCCGATGACGTATTTTTCGCTGGCCCAGGCGCCCAAGTCCATGAGTTTGCAGCGCTCGCTGCAAAACGGGAACTCGGCGTTGGATCCCGAATCGGTGGGCTTCTTGCAGATGGGGCAGCGGAAATTCATATCCAGAGGATACCGCAAATACGAACCGCTGCGCGTCGGACGTTCGAGATTGCAGCTGGGAAGCGGGCTGCCGGGCGCTAACGACCGCGACGCTATAAACTTAATTCCTTGAGACAGCCGCGGCTTTAAGGTCTCACGCCGGTGCGCGGTCATTAGCGCCACATTTTCTGCTAGGTCGCGAATGTCGGTGCTCGGAACCCGAACGCTCGACGGATCATTGATCCTCGCCCGGGTTCGGATTTGGATTCACCGGGACCTTCGGTTTCGCTCGCAGCGCCGAAGAAAGTTCCGCCTGCCAGGAGGCACTCGATGGCCGCTATGAGGTCGCGCGCGGCTTGTGATTTCAGCACATAACCTTGCGCTCCCACTTCGCGAACTTCTGTGGCCAGCCGCGAGGAATTATGCATGGTGAAGATCAGAATACGGCTGCGCACATTCATGGTCGTTAGACGCTGCGCCAGCTCCAGGCCGCTGGTTCCGGGCATAGTGATATCCAGGATCATGATATCGGGATCGAGACCCCTCACTGCTTTTAAAGCTTCGCCGGCGTTTGAAGCTTCGCCGCAGATGACCCAATCCGGACGAGCCCTGTGAATCAACGTGCGGATTCCCTCACGAACAATTTCATGATCGTCAATCAGGAGAATTCTAGGATTCATGAAGGATCTCCATCGGGACGTGATTAGGAGCGGATTTCCAGTGCGACCCCTACCGTTCGAGTATCTTGCATCAAGACTCTATCGCTCGCGCTTCAGTCACTTGCGGTATTCGTACGCGCGCGGTCACCACGGTACCTTGCGGCGTGGAAGATAGCTCCAGGGTGCCCCCCAACTGGCGCATGCGCTCACTCATGCCCCGCAGGCCAACTCCTAGTGCGCCAATCCAGTCTCGCCCGGTCTCTTCAAGACTTCGCGTGTCTACCCCTTTGCCTTTGTCGCTCACGGTAAGCACAGCGTCACTGACCTGCATCGTCAATACGACCGAGGCTGTGGGGCTTCCTGAATGCCGGTGAACGTTGGTTAAGCTTTCCTGCAGCACACGGAAAAGGGCAAGCTCAATATCTCGCGGCAGACGTCCAAAGTCGGCAGATGCTTCGAAAGAGGTATTTACGCCGCTGCGATTTGTGAATCCGTCGACGTACCAGGGAATTGCGGATTTCAGGCCCATCTCTTCCAACATCGGTGGGTACAAAAGGTAGGAGATGGTGCGGACTTCGGTGACCGCATCTTCAGTCAACTTGGCGCATTTCTTCAAATCGTCGGCTTCGGTCGAGGGCTTACTGTCCATCCTGGCGACCATCGAATCCAGCTTCATCTTTAATACAGAAAGGTATTGGCCCAGGCTGTCATGCAGGTCGCGTCCAATGCGGCGGCGTTCTTCGTCCTGAGTGCTGAGCAAGTGCAACGACAGTTGACGCAGAGATTGTTCCGACTCCCGCAATTTTCGCTGGGATTCTTCCAGAGCGCGATGGGCGAGCATCCGCTCGGTAAAATCGCGCGTGACTTTGGTGAATCCGGTCAGGTTGCCATCGCTATTTCGTAGCGCGGTGATAACTACGTTGGCCCAAAAACGAGAACCGTCCTTGCGTATACGCCAGCCCTCGTCTTCACAGCGTCCTTCCGCTGTAGCAATTTCGAGTTCGCGCTTGGGTTTGCCGCCGGACACGTCATATTCGGGATAAAAAATAGAAAAGTGTTTGCCGATGATTTCGGAAGCTTCGTAACCTTTGATTCGTTTCGCGCCCGTATTCCAGGTCCGCACGTAGCCTTCGACGTCCAGCATGAAGATGGCATAGTCCTGAACAGTTTCAACCAACAGTCGCAATTGGTGCGCGCTTTCATACAAGGTCTTCTGGCCTTCGAGGCTTTCCAGTTTCTGTTGCAATGCTGCAATGCTACGCAGGCGCTCGTCGTCTCCAAGAGACATATAGGTTTCTTCCGGAATGACGGAGGAATGCTCCGTGCAGATTTTGAGGAACGGCTCGTTGTGCTCTTGATTCGAGAAGCCGCCCATGGGATAGGAGCAGCGAAGCGTGAAGTGCTGCGTTTCGGCCAGATCGTTCCAGAATTCTTCGAGCCGTAGTGCGGCCGCCAGCTTGCCTTGCGCCCACAGCAGCGCAACCATCTCGCCAAAAATTGCGACGCAAGGGCGCTCCATTTTTGTAGCCAAACGCGCCTGATTGATGATTCCGCTCAAGAGTCGAGTGAAACGCGAACCATCCGGCATCCCATCAACCATGATCTGCGCCGTCATGTCCGTCGCTTCGAATGGCTGGTAAAGACCTCGGACGATCAACTCAGCGACGTTGAAGCCCCGCGCGTTCAGCCCGTCTTCGAGCGCTCTGTTGTGCGCGCCGGTTGCGATCACGACGGCAGCATCGCCGTTGCTTAACGCCGTTCCTATGTATTGGTCTAGCGCGTTTATCAGAGCACGGTCTTCCCGGTAAAACTGAACAACGTGGCCGAGTGACGGTGATCGCTTCCTTCGGAGGTTCGTGCAATCTTCGAGTCGAACGCTGAAATATTGCCCGCGCTCATGGTTCACTCCAGTCTCGCCGGACCTACTGCGACGAAAGTTAATCGACAGCGATGGTGCTACTTAACGACTGATTATGGCAGCCGAGGCCCAAAGCCCGCATACCGTTAACGCTGTATCCGAAGGTATCTGACGTTAACTCCTGATGAACACTGTGTGACCTCCGCGCTATACATCCTTGCGCGTTGTGGCACCAGGGGGAAATGCCGCGCATCAATTGGAGCTGAATGTGCTACGAATCATCCGCTTTTTTGTCGGTGGCCTTATCGTATCGCTGTTTTCGGCTTTTGGCGAAGCTTTGAGGCCCAAGAGCTTCGCGGGGCTATTCGGCACAGCGCCCTCGGTCGCGCTTGCTACGCTGGGTTTGACGATCGTTGCGGATGGCAAAATGTTTGCGGCCAAGGAAGCGCGTTCGATGATTGCCGGCGCGCTGGCTTTCCTTTCTAATGCGTGGGCGACCATTTGGCTGATCATGAAACACAAATGGCATGCAGGGGTTGCAAGCTCTTGCACGCTTATCGTACGGATGATTTTTGCGGTCGCGGCCTGGGCCGTACTGCGATAGATACCATGAGAATCTCCGCCGACTTTTCCGCACTGAAACACGGTAACTGGTACGAGTTCGCGCTGCGTTTCCTTTTTGGGGGCGCGATCACAGCCATCACGGGACTTTTGGCCAAACACTATGGGCCGGCGTTCGGCGGATTGTTTCTTGCCTTTCCCGCGATTTTTCCAGCGAGCGACACGCTGGTGGAGAAGCGTGAGCGCGAAAAGAAACAGAGAGCGGGTACTTTACACACAATTCGCGGGCGACAGAGCGCGGCAGTGGACGCACATGGCGCTGCCATCGGCAGCCTTGGCCTCATCGTTTTTGCGTGTGTTGTCTGGAGATTTCTCGAAAAGTGGGGCGACCCTCTCACACTTTTCGTCGCGTTGCTTGTCCGGCTCGGTGTTTCAATACTGATCTGGCGGCTGCGCCGCCATCGCGTGTTTGCGCGAATTACTTGAATCGTGCTTTGACTGGCGGCGTCAAGAGGCGCCAGCCGCGTGGAAACGGCCAGGACACCCCCGCGCGAGTTATTTTTCGCCATGTTGTCAGCGCTAGCGCTTCTTCGATGGTACTTTTGCGCCCTTCTTGCGGGCTTCGGACAAGCCGATGGCAATTGCTTGTTTTCTGCTCTTAACGCGTCCGCCCTTTCCACCTTTGCCCGACTTCAAGGTACCCTTTTTTTCCCTGTGCATCGCGCTCTTAACACTTTTGCCAGCTGCTTTTCCATATCGTGCCATGTGTTCTCCTTGAACGATTTTGAAGCTATTGCAGCAGGGCCTATTATTCGCGGCGCCCGGAGCGGCTGCTTTCACCAACTCCGGCGGCTTTGCTACCGCTTCTCTCACTTTGTATTTGCGAGAAAGTGTTTGGAGCTTTTTGGGATCGCTAGAAACCAGCGCTGTGAGTTCGGAATTTTCTCGTGCATGAGCGAATGCGGGAAGCACTGCAACCTGCGAAATATATCCGAGCCCTACGACCGCGTATCGGATTTTGTCAGCTGTACGTTTCCTGTTGCGTGATGCCATTCTTCCTCCGGTCCTTAACCGTTGGATGCTAGTGGTCTTGTCACAATAGCGTCGATACACTAAAACCCGTAATTTCAAATGAATGAACGGCGCGAACATCGGGCTGTCGGTGCATTCTGTTCGTGCCGAGTCAGGACGCAGCAGAAAGGGTCCCCTACAACTTTTCATACTAGCGGACGCCACACTTAAATTGCGCGGCTTTTTTTTCATATTGTTGACTTGCGCCAGGCGTGACTACGTGGTCTGATGGCGGCACCGCACCACAAATTCCTGCACGCGTCCGTAGGGCGCTGCTTCCTGCGTCCCAGCTCGGCGGGAACGCGCATTTCGGGAGGACGATTATGAGCAGGATAGGGAAACTTGTCGCCCCGGCCCCTGGCTTTGTTGCGCTTGGCACTCCGATTCATTCCTCCACTCGGCGTCAGCTGATCAACGGCGGCATGGTCGCGCTCGGTGCTTTGTCCTTGGATTGCATGTCGAGGGCCCAGGAACCCCAACAGAACATGAAGGAAGCCCAGAGCACTGCGGCAAACAGCGCGCGCACGTTTTTGCATCAGGAAATCACATTCAAGGCCAGCCCACAGCGAATCTACGGAATCCTGCTCGATTCGAAACAGTTTGCCGTAGTTACCGGGATGCCTGCCGAGATTGATCCGAATGCTGGTGGAGCGTTTACCACGTTCGGCGGGCTCGTCGTGGGGCGAAACGTCGAGCTGCTTCCGAACCAGCGAATCGTACAGGCGTGGCGGCCTACGCATTGGGATCCTGGGGTGTATTCCGTGGTGAGATTCGACCTAAAGGTGCAGGGACCGGAGACTTTGGTCGTTTTGGATCACACGGGTTTTCCTGAAGGCGAGTTCGATCATCTCAATACCGGATGGCCGCTGAGGTATTGGGATCCACTGAAGAAATATATTGCTGCCGCATAGCCGGTGATCCGATCAGCCGTACCGTATTGTGCGTCGAGAGGACGATTCACCGTCGGGGCTGTGGGAACGCGATCCTCGTTGCACCAGAAAATCGTGTCTCATACAGTTGTGATTAAACAAGGGCTTCGCTTCTGGAATTGCGAACACCCCGCCAGAGCCAGTGATGCAGCACGTCGGAATAAGCAACGAAACCCGAGACCCACACTGATTTATTGGCAAACTTTTTAGCGGCGTTGTCCGCCTGCTATGGCGCCGATAATGAAAATTGGTTCGGCTCCTGAAGCTACTGCGGCGGGCAGGGCAGCGGCTGGCGATTCGTGCGACAGATCTTCTTCGCAGGCGAAGAAGCGAAGGAAGGCGCGCCTTTGGAATGTCACCTGGTCGCGAACGGTGCCGCGGAGCATGGGATAACTTAATTCGAGCGCGTCCAGCACGGAACGCTGCGTTACTTGCCCCGCGACTTCGAGTTTTACTTCCTCGCCTTCCACGCGCGCCAGGGTTCGCAGATGTGCGGGGAGAATCAAGCGAATCATGACAGCGTTTGAACCTCTACGGAAAGCACGGCAGGCAGGTCGCGCACGATCGGCTTCCAGTTGTCTCCGGCGTCAGACGACGCGTACACCTGACCACCGCCATCGCATCACGCAGCACATTCACGTAGCAATTGCTTTGCGGGAGACCTTTGGTAAGAGGCTCCCATTCGTTTCCACCTGTACGACTGCGGTAAACACGCAACTTCCCGTCTGGAGGAAAATGTTCTGAATCGCTTTTGATCGGCACGACGTAAATTGTTTCCGGCTCGTGTGCATGAACGTCGATTGGAAATCCGAAATCAGTGGGCAAATTGCCGCTGACTTCCCGCCATAACGCACCAGCGTTGTCGCTACGCATTACGTCCCAGTGCTTCTGCATGTACAGCACATCGGGGCGCGAACGGTGCATGGCGATCCGATAGACGCAGTGACCGACTTCAGCGTCTGGATCAGGAATAAACTGCGAACGCAGGCCCTGATTGATTGGCATCCAGGTCTTGCCGGCGTCGTCGGTGCGGAACGCTCCCGCTGCCGAAATTGCGATGTAGATTCGGTCGGGATTGATCGGATCGAGAAGAATTGTGTGCAGACACATACCACCCGCACCCGGCTGCCAAGGCGGGCCCGAGCCGTGCCCGCGCAATCCTGAAAGTTCCTGCCAGTTCTGGCCTCCGTCGGTGGACTTGAATAGCGCGGCATCTTCAGCGCCGGCGTACACGGTGTCGGGATCATTGAGCGATGGCTCAAGATGCCAAACTCGCTTGAATTCTCAGGGGTGCGGCGTGCCGTCATACCATTGATGGGTACCTGTTACTGCGTCGTACACAAATTTGTTGCCGACCGGTTCCCAGGTTTTGCCGCCATCATTCGAGAGCTGAATCAATTGCCCGAACCATCCGCTGGTCTGCGATGCATACAGGCGATCGGGGTCGGCCGGCGATCCTTTCAGATGATAAATCTCCCAGCCCGCAAAATGCGGACCGGAGACATCCCAATTTTCACGCTTACCATCTGAGGTGAGCACGAACGCGCCTTTGCGCGTGCCGACCAGAACGCGGACTTTACTCATTGGCGCTCCTTCCTGAATTTTGAGAACAGTAAAAGTAGCAATGTCACTTGCGAAATACAAGTGAGATAGCAAGGGATCGATGGAAGATTCTGCCGTCAGCCACGCGGATTAGCTTCGCGGATTCCATCGACTCCGTGCAGCGATAAACGTTGTTGTTAAGGTTCGGCGCGACTTAGAAAAATTGGCTGCCCGAGCTTGGACGAGTAATTAGGCCGATACCGTTCGGTGTTGTAAAGCGTGGCAACATCAATCCGGCGCGCGCCCGCGGATGACGCGGGCAGGGCAGCGTGCGAGTAACAGCCGTTTTGTACTCCGACCATGCGTCCGGTGATGCCATCGCGGATTAAATCCAGGGCGATATTTGCGAATGTGATGGCCACGATTTTGTCGATCGCGTCGGGATCGCCGCTGCGCAAGTCGTAGGTCAAATCGCTGGCAACGGTTTCCTCGCCCGTGCGCCGTTGAATTTCCTCGGCTAGCGCATGGCCAATGTCGACTTTCTTACGATGGCCGTAGGCGTCAGCTTCGCCAACTTCTCCGACGTTGCGCTGGGTCCACACAGCGCCTTCGGAAACAACGGCCACGGAATAATTGCTGGGATTTTTCTTTTTATCTTCGAGCAAAAGGCTGCAGATGCGGTCAAGATCGAAAGGGTGTTCGGGAATCAGGCATCGCGCGGAGGTGACGTAAGCGGTGTAAAGGGCGGTGAAACCCGCGTCGCGGCCGAAAATCCGGAAAATGCCGATGCGTTCATGGGAGCCTAATGTGGTGCGCTGGCGCGTGATGGCATCTTTTGCTCGCGTGATGGCGGTGGAAAAGCCGATGCAATATTCGGTGCCGTGCACGTCATTGTCCATAGTCTTCGGAACGCCAATTACCGGGAATCCTTTGCTCGACAGCGCCGCAGCGAAGCTGAGTGTGTCGTCTCCGCCGATCGCTATCAAGCAGCCAATATCCATGCGTTCGAGATTTTCTATGACGATGGATGTGAAGTCGTAGCTCTTGCCGTCGGACGGAAGTTTGGCCAGTTGCACGCCGGAGATATGGCGGGGTGCCTTTTCGGTGGCCACGCGTCTTGGGTTGGTGCGCGAGGTGTGAAGCACGGTGCCGCCCGTGCGATCGATCGTGCGCGTGTTCTCGCGCGTAAGCTCGTAGGCGTAGGCCGGATCCAATTTTTCAGAAGGGTTCAAGTTAGTGAGACCTTTCCATCCGCGCCGGATGCCGACTACTTTCCGGCCCATTTCGGAAGCGCGGTATACGACAGATTTGATCACCGAATTTAACCCGGGCACGTCGCCGCCGCCGGTTAAGACAGCAATATTGGTTCTCGCAGGCATGAAGCTGTTGCTCCTTTCAGATGAGTCGCTGAGGCAAAATGGAACCTGCCATAGTACCGCAGCGGAATCGTCACGGGAATCGTGGGCTGGAAATTTCTTAATGACGACAAGGGTTTAGGGATTCGTTCGCCGTCGGTCCGGTGGTTCCTTACAGCTTTGCGGGCCGGACGAGATCCTGTTTGGGTCCAAGATGTTACCTGCCGAATTTCAAACGCGAAGGCAATGCGCCCGCCTTTACCGAGAGCGAATTGCCTTTTGTTCCCAGACCGCCTCTTCAGCACCGACGGCTGGCGCTTGGCTAAGATGATTTGCTCGATATTCGACTGGGTGTAAACCGTCCATTTGTTTCGGGTAGAAATGATCGCGATCGTTTGTTTTGAATGAGATACAGGAATTTCAATTGTTTTGGATCGTTCATTTGTTTCGGGTAGAAATGCATTGACCAGGGAGCTCAAGGGAGGAATAGGGAAGAACAATCGTGTCGCGGGGAAGTTATCGCACGGACTTGTGGAAATTTTGGCACTAAGAACGGTAGCATAAATCGACGCGCGAATCTGTACGTAGAATTACACACGACGTAATGCGACCGGGAGGGGATCCGCGGATTCAGTCTTGCATAAGAAGGGTTCAAGTACTGTTGACGGCGCTACTTGCACATTTGAAACTGTGGGAAAGGGGCTGACCAAGATGAACAATTTGTCGGCCGTAATGTCGAGACATACCATCCGCTGTACGAGATAACCCAAGTGACGCAATCGAAGGACACCACTGAAAGCTATTCGTACGATCCGGCAGGCAATCAGCTAAGTTCACTGCGCGTCTGGCTCGGCACGGCCGCAAGAGGTGCGGCAACGGGAGGACCGGAAAGCCTTTCAGGGGACATAGCGGGGTATCTCTTTCCCCCGAGCGTACCGCCCGACTGTGGCGACGGGTGTAAGTGTTCTCAAATCCATTCGGGATCGATTCGAGGTGCAGCCCGTCGTGCTCCTTGCTATTAACGAATGGTTGTTCGTGATTCTATTCGTGTACTGTTTAAATCGGTCCCGCAGCAATCGCGTGCTTAGGGTGTTGGCTTTGACAGCTGTTTTAATCGCCAGTTCCGGCGGGACCGTTGCACAGCGCCGCCTATATTTGTCAGAAAACGCTAGCCGTGCTTCGGTTGATAGGTTTGATTATTTTATCGTGCTGGAAAAGGCTATTACGATCTTTGTTCTGTTTTACAGCTACCGTAAGATTTGGCACAAAACGACCGTCGACTCCGACGAATCTTGCTAGTTGACGTATGTGATGCCAAGTCTCTAATGTCCGGACAACTTCTTGTGCCTACGAGAGAGCGCGCAGAGGAACAGGTATAGGTATTACTGTCAAAAACTTTAGTTCCAGGGGCTGATTCTGCGATGGAATACTAGGTGGGTATGATCGAACCAAATCGCTTCTTTACTCCGAGGGTCGCGCCGCAGTTCGGAGCGACCCGCACAACGAAGGACTAGGCGGCATGCCGCGCACGATTAGCTTCGATCAATCCGTAGGTCTGGGAATGGATTAGATAATCTCCGTCAACAACTCTGCGCAAACTGGCAATACAATCCTTAGCAGCCTGAAGATTGCGTTTTTCGGAGATCCATACAAAGTTGCCATCTGGCAATCTCTTGAACACGTCAAACATTTGTTTGTTCCTCCTGCCTAGCGAAGTGCAACTCGACAACCAAAGAGCCGGATAAACGACTACCGGCTCAGAATCAGCGAGTTACGGGTGTGGCGGTTGACGAAGCCAGACACGATTCGTGTAAGGACGGCCAGTTGGACGCAGTAGATTCCTAAGGTGTTTTCCGGGCTTGACGGAGACAAACATGCGGTACGGCAAACTTCGGATTGCTCTACTGTCTTCTCAGTATGGATGGTTTGGGCACCGTAAAACTATACTCCCCACGCTGCAACGGCCACATTGGCATTGGAAAGTGAGGAGGACTCAACATGCTGTATTACGCTCTGCTTTTTCTGGTTGTTGCTTTGATCGCGGGTTTTCTGGGCTTCGGCGGCGTAGCATTCGCGGCGGCCGGAATCGCGAAGATCTGCTTCTTTATCTTCCTGGTGATATTTGTAGTGACCCTCATAATGCATCTGACGCGTGGCGGGTCCGCTCGCGTTTAGTTTTCCAACCATTTTTCAAATTGCGCTACCGGTCCCGTAACTCAAATTTCGGAGGATTCACGTGAAAAAGGCATTGATGTGCGCGTGTTTGGCAGTTCTGGTACTTGCGACTGCCAGCCGCGGCGATGACAAAGAGAAAGACGAAGATCGTTTGACGAACTGCGGTACCGTACTGAAAGAGATTCTGGACATCCCGGACAATATCCCGCAAGACCTGCTAGACAAGGCGGATTGCGTTGTGGTGTTCCCGTCGGTGCTCAAGGCTGCATTCGTGGTGGGAGGCAGCTATGGCCGTGGCGCAATGAGTTGCCGCAGAGGCGACAACTACAACGGCCCATGGGGGGCTCCATCGATGATGGCGCTGGAAGGCGGCAGCTTCGGTTTTCAGATCGGCGGCGAAGCGACTGACTTCGTGCTGCTGGTTATGAACGACCGGGGTGCGAACGGCATCCTGAGCAGCAAGGTGAAACTGGGCGGTGACGCGTCAGTGGCAGCAGGTCCCGTGGGACGCAGCGCGTCGGCAGAAACGGACGCCAGCATGCGTGCGGAGATTCTGAGCTACTCGCGCGCACGCGGAGTTTTCGCAGGTATTTCTTTGGAAGGCTCAACCGTACGGCCCGATAACGATGGCAATAAGCGGGTTTACGGCGAGAAACTCGGGGCGAAGGAAATCGTAATCGCCGACGCCACGCCTGTTCCGCCTTCGGCGCAAAGCATGATCGCTGTGCTGAACGCCAGAACGCCGAAACATCGGACCTAGCGACAAATCGAATCGCGCGTGGAGATAGTTACGCGACCTGGATTAGGCCGGCGCTTCATGCTGTCCCCGCCTGAAGCGCCGGCGAAATCCTACCTGCTTGCGAGAAAATATCAGCCTTCCGAACCTTCGCAGCTACGATGGAGAATTACTCCGGGCATGGCCAGCCAGCGGCGTAGATTGAGTCAAAGCTCGTCAGGTCAAGCTGAAAGCAACCGCTAGAACTTCACAGCGCCACGTATTCTGGGAAGCCCCGATACCAACGCCTTCAGGTTGGGCTCTTTCTCGATTACTTCCAGCACTGCTTTTGTAACCTCGTCATCTACTTCCGGCGCCGAGTGAATCTCCGTAGGATAACGAACCAAAAACTCCAGGCCGGCGTCTGCGAAATGCAACTTGGCCTGCGGCACTGGAGCTTTCATCTCGTATTCGATGCTGCGTTCCAGATCGCTGTGCTGGCTTTCAATATTTTTGCGATAGCGGTCGTAGATTTTGTTCACCGCCGCCAGGACCTTTTCTTCCAAGGGCTTGTAATCCGCGCCCGGTACTAACTGCAAAGCGACCTCGTGCCAGGTGTAATCCGTGCCCGGAATTTGTTTGTAGAGAGGCGTGGTGGCCTGGAACAAGACTGAATTCGAAAACACGACGATTCGGCCGGTGGGGAAAAGGTTGACGTCGGTGCCGGCCAATTCCATTAGATAGAAACGCACCAGCGACACGTCGATCACATCACCCGTAACGCCAGCGATGCTGACGCGATCGCCGATGCGGATTCCGTACCGCCCAATCACAAAAAAGTAAGCCGCCACCGACAGCAGCACAGCCTGCAAGCCCACCGCAATGCCGGCCGTTGCGAACCCGGCAAACGTCGCCAACGAACTGAAATCGCTGACAATTCCCAACGTGAGGACCGCCGCGATCAAGAAACCCATCACAAAACGGCGCAGCAGCATGAATTGCCGCCGTCGGCGCACGTCATGGACATAGCGGAAGGTCCATCTCCGCCAGACTTCGGAGAGAACCCACAGCGCCCCGACAGCCAGAAAAATCGCCAGCGCGCTGGTAACCAGCGAGCGCAGCGCGTATTTGGATTCCTTTGCCAGCGAATTGCGCCAGTTCAGAAAATTGGAGTGGCTTTGATCCAGAATCACGATTTCCTGGCTCAGAGGAATCACTACATTTGAGATCTTTTTGAAATTATCGGTGAGCGTCTGCAACTGCTGTTGCATTTCTTTTGCCTGGGCGGGATCGGAGGACGGCGCCTGGCTGGCCAGTTGGCGCCCCTGTTGAATAATGGTGAGCAGGCTGGCGCGAAGCGGCTGCCGCGATTCCACGGCAGTTTGGCGCATGCGTTCGGTTTCCCGGGCCAGTTGATCTATTTCGTGCATCGCCCTGACTTCCCCGTAAAGAATCAGACCGTGCCCGATCAGCCCGGAAGATTTGTTGACGGTCGGTTGCGCCGCAGCTGTTGTTTTCGCGGCCGCGGCTTTTTGGGTGTTGGAATCGCCCAGAACATCCGGAACCGTTCGCGCCAGATCGGCGATGCTCCCCGCGAAACCGCCGACGCCCGATTCGGCGTTATTGAGGAAGCTGGTTATTTTCTGAATGGCATCGAGCGTGGCCTGATCCAGTGCGACCTCGCCCTGGAGCGCGTCTCTTTGCGAAATTAAACTTTGTTTCTTGCTGCGAGGAGCAGCTTCGATTTGCTTGCCGAGGTCGTCGATCTTCGCTTGATTGTCGTCAATGCGCGCTTTGGTTTGAGCCTGTATCTGGGCCACGTTTTGCTGTTGCGAATTGGAGGAATCGGAACTGCCAGATGGGCTGGCAGCATTCGCTTGACCACTCGACGGGACGAGTGCGGCTGCGGCCTGCGCGGACTGAAACGCCAGACGCACGGCCTGCTGCGCAAGATTTTCGGAAGTGTCCTGATAGATCGCGTCACTAGGAAGGCCCACGACTTGAACCTTTGTAGTGGAGTCGCGATACCAGGTAATGATCTGATTCAGATGATGCAGCACGGCGTCGCGATCGACTTGATCAGCCTTTATGCCTTGCGCCAACACAAACAAGGCCGAAAGGATCAAAGCTATCGCAGCGGTCGTTTGTTGAAAATATGCCTGCCATCGATTTGTGCTTTGCATCGTAAAAGTCCTTGATTGAAATTGAGTTGGTTGAAGCAGCTCTGACTGAGAGTTGAATTAGTTCGATTTAAGACATGCAACTGGGAACAATTTGAGTAAGTCTTCGGCGAGCAAGGAGCGACCTTTGCGGTCAGGCCTGGATTGAATTGATTGCACTGAAAGAACATTTTGCCAGCTGGCCGGAGATGTTGCCGGGAGCAAAATGCTTGTGTCGCGCCAGAATCCCGCCATTTGGCCCCAGCTCATTGGCGCTTTCGCTTGCGCCAGGAATCGCGGTACGACAGTGAGACTCCATTGATTTCCATGACGCCGAGCGTAGGCGAGCAGATTCTTGGCGCGCTTGCCGGTAACTTCGATTGGCAAGAAAGAACCGTCGAGAAAAAGCGGACGATTTTGGCGGCGAAGATTCAGCAGTTTCGACGTTAAATATAGTTTGACCCGTCCGTCCTGCCAATTCTGCAGCAACTCCTGTGCGAAGCCGCCGTCTTTGGGTTGAATATTCTTTTCGATTCCCTCCAGGAGTCGAGCGCGCAGCGTGAAATCCACGGGGCCGCGATTATCGGGGTCAACAAGCCGCAAGTCCCAAAGCTCGCATCCTTGATACAAATCCGGAACTCCCGGGCTTGTCAACTTCAATAGCACCTGAGCCAAGCCATTCAGCATGCCGAAATAGCCTATTTTGGGCTGAAATTTCATGAAATCGGCCAAGAAACGATTGTTTTTCCCCGGTCTTAGAATCGCCGCAACAAATTCGGTCAATCTATTTTCATGTTCGGTGTTTGGCCGAGTCCACCGTGTGTGCACCATGGCCTCTCGCGTCGCCTTAATGACGTATTCTTTCATGCGTTTCTCGAATGACGGCATTTCAGCGGCGCTCAGTGGCCACGCACCCAGCAGCGTTTCGTAAAGGAATATTTCTTCGCTGCGATCAGGCGCAGTTTGTCGCTTCGAGCTTTTTTTCTTTGGAGCGTTCCAACGCGCCCAGGCATTCAGGCGACGCGCCCATTCATCCGGAATTTCCGACAGCACGTTGATGCGAGCGCGAATATCCTCGCCGCGTTTCGTGTCGTGCGTAGTGGTGGAGTTCAATCCGTAGGGCCACTGACGCTGGCGGTCGTGGATAAATTGTGTGAACTCGAATGGAGCAGGGGCGGACGGGCGCGGATCGCCGCCGACTTCGTTTAAGGAAACCAGCGGACAATAGACATATAGGGCGGTGTCTTCCAGGCCCTTGGCCACAATCGGCCCCGTAAACTGCTGCCAACGCATCACGAATGCCAGGCGCTCTTCGCGCTGCTGGGCAAAGAGGCTGCGCCCGCCCTCCAGCAGCAATACGTTCCGCACGAAATCGAAGCACGCCGGAGCGATGTGAGGCTTGTGCTGGCGTCCATTGGCCACGGCACGTTCGATGCAGGCCTTGGCATCCTTCGCCAGGAAGCTTCCGCGGATGTAAGTGCGGTAGACATCCAGGCAGGCCGTCACTTCTATCAGCGCCTGCGCCAAGTCCGCGCGAGGAATGTCGCGCGCGTGGCGATCGTGATCGGCCAGAATGCCCAACTGGCGCCCGAGGTAGCGCATCTCGACGGCGAGCAGCGTAGACATCACCAATTTTTTCTTTTGGTACAGTAATGCTGGATAAGGGATCTCAGTTTTTACGAATCTGAAATAAATTCGCTCGATGGCGCGCCCACCTGGCGGATACAAAAACAAGCGGTTGACCGCGTTCACATATTCGTAGCCAGTGGTGCCTTCGACCGGCCATTCAGGAGGCAGTTGCTCTTTGCCCGAAAGAATTTTTTCGACGATCACGTAGAATTGTTGCGATTTCTTCTCGCCGGCCTTGCCGGAAATTCGTTCCTGCAACCGGCGCAGATAACCCAATGGGTCTTTGAGGCCGTCGATGTGATCGATGCGGACTCCGGTTACAGCGCCTCGTTCGATGAGGTTCAGGACGATTCTATGCGTGGCATCGAAGACCACCGGATCTTCCACGCGCACGCCTACGAGGTCTGTGATGCTGAAAAATCTCCGATAATTTATTTCGGCGTTTACATTCTGCCAGTAGGAGAGGACGTAAGCTTGTTCCGAAAGCAGTTGATCGAGGAATTGAAAGCTGGTCTCAACGCTACGCTTCCCATTGAAAATTTTCAGGTTCGAATCAATAAAGCCCTTAAAGGAGGGCTGCGTTGTATAAAGTTTCAGCAGCCGTTCTTTAACGGCCTGCACTTGCAAACGGCGCCGTCCCGCTTCTTCGGTTGGCAAGTATTCCCGCGAGGGGACCGAAGAGAGCGTCGCGATAATGCCAAGATATTCCTGAAAGGCCGCAGAGTCGGTGCGAAGCGCTTGCTCCAGAACGTGCTCGCGATGAGTCAGGATCAGCGGATACGATTTGGGAGCGATCGGAAATACTGAATAGAAGTTCTTAAGGTAAAAACTGCCATCACGGAAAACCAGTTGCAGTTCCTGATTATTCAACGCGTCGGCGTAAACGCTTCCAAGCACCGGAAGCAAAATCTTGTTATCGAGCATTCGCGACGGCGGATGCCAATCCACATCGAAGTAGGCCGAATATGCCGAAGCCGGCCCGTTCTCCAAAAGGTCCATCCACCAGGGATTTTCGGCGCTGGCGGCCATGTGGTTGGGAACGATATCCAGCAATAATCCGAGATCGTGTTTTTTGAGATCGGCTTGAAACGCCTCGAATTGCTGTTCACTGCCAAGGTCGCTATCAATGCGGGTGGGATCGGTGGCGTCGTAACCATGGCCGCTGCCACTTCTGCTTTGCAGCAGGGGAGACGCGTAAACATCCGTGATTCCCAGCCGGACCAGATAATCCAAAATAGTAGACGCGTCGCGAAAAGTGAAACCGCTATTGAATTGCAGGCGGTAGCAGGAAGCAGGAATGTGGCGGGAGGGCATGGAGTCTAGGCGGTATATGTCATGAATCGTTCTCGAAAGATACTCATGTGGTGAGATTTTCCGGCTGTTGCGTGTTACGAAAGATCGGCGGGGAGGGGCTCCGTTCGGACTGGGAAATCATTATACAGTAATTTGGCAAACGCTGGCCGGGTTCAGGCGTTGCCGACGACGCGCATACAGCGAACTCGCAGCTTGCAATCTCGCGAGCGGTGCATCGTATAATGTGGGTGTAGATTGGCCCTCGCATCCAGCCTCTGCGAGATAATTCAACGGCCCGTTACCCTGCTTGCGGAGGGTTCATCTTGCAATCCTCGAAGATCGCCACGGAAGTTGCCATGCCACAGCTCCGCCGAGTTGTGATCGAACGTTTGCGGCCGGAAGTCGACGGCGGTAAATTTCCGATCAAACGCATTGTGGGCGAAAGCGTGTCGGTGGAAGCCGACATCACAGCCGATGGGCACCAGGTGCTGGGCGCCGTAGTTTGCTTCCGCAAAAGCGGCGATCGCTCCTGGCACGAGACCCCGATGCGAGCGATGGGGAACGATCGCTGGCAGGGTGAATTCGAGATCGCCGAGTTCACAACGTATATTTACAGCGTGGAGGCCTGGGTCGATTCCTACAAAACCTGGATTCGCGATTTGGGGAAGAAAGCCGATGCCGGCCAGGACATCGCGTTGGACATTATTGCCGGAGCGAATCTGGCCCGTTTCGCGGCCACCCGCGCGCAAGTGTCTGACGCTCAAAAGCTCATTGATATCGCAGCCAAACTGCGGGGTCTGGCGCACACGGACCGGCAAGCGGCGTTAACTCTGGCACAAAGTGAAGAGCTGACCCGGTTGATGGATCGCTACCCCGATCGATCGCGTGCGACAGCGTACGAAAAAGAATTACGAGTCTGGGTCGACCGTCCCAAGGCTCGATTCAGCAGTTGGTATGAGATGTTTCCGCGCTCGTGCACCATCGATCCACAGAAGCCGGGAACATTTCGCGACTGTGTGAACCGATTGCAATACATCGCGGACATGGGTTTCGATGTTCTATATCTTCCGCCAGTCCATCCAATCGGCCGCGTCGGACGGAAAGGGCAGAACAATAGCTTGCAGGTATCGCCGGGCGATCCTGGAAGTCCCTGGGCGATC
>Ga0182015_10000050_pt1 | contig 148954 bp, 136 predicted proteins | sample 712P3MmetaG_FD_120478 | JGI IMG/M metagenome (GOLD analysis project Ga0182015, IMG submission 120478) | Permafrost microbial communities from Stordalen Mire, Sweden - 712P3M metaG | ecosystem: Environmental > Terrestrial > Soil > Wetlands > Permafrost | place: Sweden: Stordalen | collected...
GCAGCCCGGCGCCGCATGTTGTGCGGCGCGGTCCGGCGCAGCGGAAGCGCTCCCTGCTGCCACCAATTCGAATCCAACTTAAGGGGACATTTCTAATGAGGCAATCACGGGGACATTTCTAACTGAGGTTTGACACCTGGTTTGCGTTAGCTCTTGACATCCGGCGGTCGAGCGTCCATCTTTGTTGGCTTTCCTTTGCAAGGTACTGAGTGCGTATGGGTATCGCGGGAGACGTGAGTGAAGCTTCGCCTTTGTTTTCATGACAAGTGTTTCGATGGAGCGGCATCCGCCGCGGTTTTTACGCGCTTCTACCGCGAGCGTATTCATCCCGACGCGCAAATTTTCTACACGGGAATGACCCACAAAGCTTCGCATCCCTTTGAGGATGGAATTTTCGATGGCGACGAAAATGCCATCGTAGACTTCAAGTATTCCAGTTCACCGCTGCTGACCTGGTGGTTTGACCATCACCAGAGCGCGTTTTTGACTCCCGAGGATGCCGAACATTTTCGCCGCGACCGCTCCGGCAAAAAGTTTTACGACCCAGATTACAAGTCCTGCACCAAATTTCTGGCCACCATTGCTTCCGAGAAATTTGGGTTTAACGCCGAACCACTGGCGGAGCTAATCCACTGGGGAAACATAATTGACGGCGCGCAGTTCGCGACACCCGAAATTGCCGTGGGACTGGCGGAGCCGGCCATGCAGCTGGCGCTGGTGATTGAAGCGGCGCCCGAGGCGGACCTGGTGCCGAAATTAATTCCGTTTATGGCCACTCTTTCGCTCGCTGAGATGGTGGAATTGCCGATGGTGCAGAAGCACTTAGGCAGCCTGCTGGAACGGCACCGGCATTCCCTGGATATTTTGCGTGAACGCACCGATTCGCGCGACGGGGTGATTTATTTTGACGTCAGCGATCTGGATCTGGAAGGCTACAACAAATTCATTCCTTACTTTTTGTATCCAGACGCGGTGTATTCGGTAGGCGTGAGTGCCTCGCCGATGCGAACGAAAGTTTCAGTGGGGACGAGTCCGTGGAAAGAAATCGCCGCGGATGTGAATCTTGCGTCGCTGTGCGAAAAATATGGCGGCGGGGGACATGCGCGCGTGGCGGCGATTTCGTTGGGGCCGGGTGAACTGGTTCGTGCGCGCCAGGTAGCGCAGGAGATCGCGGCGATTCTTCGCCGTTCAAAGTAAATCCGCGTTCGTTGGGCGCCGGATTTTATCGTGTTACACTATTTATCCTTTGCTGGGCCGGTAGCTCAATGGTAGAGCAGCTGACTCTTAATCAGCGGGTTGGAGGTTCGAGTCCTCCCCGGCTCACCAGTTCTCTCCTATTGTCGTAAGTACCCTGGGTGGTGCTGTTTTATTAGTACATGCTCAGACCTACTGCCGGTGTCTTTACGGTGGCTGTCGGAGAGCGCGTGCTGCTTCCCGCCGTGGGCCCAAGCTCCGTTTCCCCCTCATTCCCATAAATCGCGTTTCATTGATAGCGACTCGTTGTACGACGCTCGTAGGCGAGTGTCGCCGTGCCTGTCTCCTTCACCCGCCCCAGTACTTCTACCCGTTGCAGTTCCATTAAGCTCATCGCTGTCCTCTTCACTGAGGCTCCGGGGCGCAGTTTAGGGGACATTGTCAAAGAGGTCCGACAGGTTTAGTCCACGAGTCGGCCGCTTGGCGGTAAACATCCGTCAGCGTTCTTAATCAAAGGATTTGACCTCGTTCTCTTTCTCCCGTCGTGCTAGGTGTCAATCCGCGTGAATACCTCGAAGTTGCAAAGAAACACTTTGATACCAGGGACTCGTTGACTTCCTACATTTCGTTGATACTCTCTAAATAGTGGCGATGGAGTTCGCCCCTAACCGCTGTCCTTTTGCCGGGACAGATGATGACTCCTGACAAGAAGCTTGTCGCGGAGTCATGTCCCCGGCAAGAATCCCAAAGCAAAGATGATGAGCCTCATTGGTGTAACCAGGGAGGCAAGACAGGAACGATGACAAAATACTTGATGGTGGCTATCGGAGGCGCTTTAGGTTCTGCCTTGCGCTTTTGGGTTGCTGAATATGTCGGCAATAAAATGGGCGGACGATTTCCCTATGGGACGTTTGTAATTAATTGCACAGGTTCATTTTTGATCGGATTAGTGGTAACTCTGCTGGCGGAGAGAGTGCATTGGAATCCAAACTGGAGATACCTGATACCGATTGGATTTATCGGCGGTTATACGACATTTTCGACATTTGAGCTGGAAACTTTTCGAAGTTTTCAAGACGGAGAGGCCTTGGTAGCCAGCCTGAATGTGATTTTGAGCGTAATAGTGGGATTCGTTTCCGTTTGGTTAGGGGTGATTACGGGAAGAACGATTCGATAGAGCCCATGCCTACGTGCAAAAAATTAGTGATCGTGGAAACCGCGGAAAGTAATTGTATTGCTCTGACCGCGCTCGGCAGCGATGTTCGCGTTCCGGTCTGAGGCCTGGGGAGTGTTAGCTTAGGAGGAGTCATGCTCACAGCGGGGCCTGCAAAGAAGGTAAGTATTTACATAGGTGAAGATCATAAATATCACGGGCAGTCGGTTTACTCGGCAATTCTAGATTTCTTGTTCTATCGAGGAATTTCAGGGGCGACGGTGATGCGCGGGATGGCGGGGTTTGGCGCTGATCGCCACATACACACGACACGCATCGAGGCGCTTACGGAAAATTTGCCGATGAAGATAGAGTTCGTCGAATCGCCGGAAAAAGTGGACGAGCTACTGCCGAAGTTGCTTGAGATGGCAGGCACGGGATTGGTTGAAGTTCAGGATACCACCGTGGCCAAGCCGTCCGAATCGTCGAAGAAGGCCGGTCCACAGGCCTCGGTCCCTGCGCTGCGTCGAGAAGGAAAGGCCAAACTGGTCCAGATTTTTGTCGGTGAGAACGACAAGTGGCAGGACAAATCTTTATATCGAGCCATCGTAGAGAGTATGCGCGCGAACGACATCGCCGGGGTGACGGTTCACCAAGGGATTCTTGGTTATGGCGCCAATCGGCGAATTCATAAGGACAGCGCTTTGCATCTCTCGCATGACCGCCCCATCCTGCTTTCGGTGGTGGATACAGAAGAGAAACTCAGAGCTTATTTCCCCGTTCTCGATTCCATGATCCAACAAGGACTCGTAGCGCTCTCCGACGTTGACATTATTAAATACACGCACGATTACCAGGGTGAAGAAAGGCGGAAGGAGACGCGACAATGAAACTCTCCGGTAAAGCAAAGATGTTGCGCATTCATTTCGGCGAGGATGACAAATGGGAGGACAAACCTCTTTATCGCGCTATCGTGGAGAAATGCAGGGAACTGGATATCGCGGGCGCCACGGTGTTCCGCGGAATTGAAGGATATGGCGCCAGCACTCTGATTCATCGATCTCACCTTCTTTCGTTTTCGTCGGACGCACCCATTATGGTCAGCGTGATCGACTCTGAGGAAAAGATTCGGACGCTGATCCCATTTCTGGATGCGATGGTCGATGAAGGTTTGATTGCACTGTCGGAAGTGGAAGTGATCAAGTACGTGCACCAGGATGGCGCACGTTCCTAGCGAGCCGCGCAGACATGCAGACGCGCCATTTCACCAAAATATAAGAAAACGTTCTAGCCAACAATCACGCGACATTCTGAAGCTTGATCCGTGAACGATTCCTAATTCGCCGCTGACCTAGCCTCCCGTTCCGGTTAAGTTCACGGTCTGTGGCGAGTTTGTTGCTGCGTCGGTAACTGTAAGCGTGCCGGTAAGGGTGCCCGTCGCGGTCGGAGTAAACGTCACCATAACAGAACAACTTGCCGGGGACGGTCCCAACGTGCCGGTGCAAGTCCCGGCGGTCTCCGCAAAATCCCCGGTCGTCTCGAACGAGATCGGCGTAGACCCTGTGCCGGTGTTTTTTATAGTGATGGTTTTAGCCGCGCTCGTCGTTCCGACTGCCTGTTTGGCAAACGTCTCGCTCGTCGGCGTGGCTGTGACTACAACCGTGGGAGCCTTGCCCGTACCTGTTAGGCTCACCATTTGCGGCGAGTTCGTTGCGCCGTCGGTAATGGAGAGCGTCCCGGTGAGAGTGCCGGTCGTGGTCGGACTAAATGTCACAGATATTGTGCAACTCGCGCTGCTACCGGCCAGCACCGTGCCGCACGGCGTTGTTCCGCCGGCGACTGCGGAGAAGTTTCCGCTGGCCGCAAACGAAAGCGACGTGCTAGCTGTGCCGGTATTTTTCAGCGTTACAACTTTCGCTGCGCTGGTGGTTCCCACTGTCTGTGCGGAAAACGTTTCTGTCGTGGGTGAAACTGTGATCACAACGTTAGCGGTCCCTGTGCCTGTCAATTTAACCATCTGAGGCGAGTTGGTTGCGTTATCGGTAATCGAGATTGATCCGGTCAGCGTGCCCGCGGCTTCCGGGGTAAATGTCACACTGATCGTGCAACTCGCGGGAGAAGCGCCAAGTGTGGTTCCGCAAGTATTCGTTTGCGCGAAGTCCCCGCTCGCGGAGATGGTGATCGGCGTAGATGCCGTGCCGGTATTTTTCACCGTGACGACTTTGGCCGGGCTCGTTGTTCCCACTGCTTGTGACGTGAACGTTTCGGTCGTGGGCGTAGCCGTCACCACAACAGTGCCAGCCTTGCCCGTCCCGGTCAGGCTTACGATCTGTGGCGAGTTCGTTGCGTTGTCGGTGATTGAAATCGAGCCGGTCAGCGTGCCTGCGGCTTCGGGAGTAAATGTGATGCTAATCGTGCAACTCGCGGGAGAAGGACCCAGTGTTGCCCCGCAAGTGCTGGTTTGAGCAAAGTCCCCGCTTGCAGGTGAAATCGTAATTGGCGTCGAGCCAGTGCCGGTGTTTTTCACCGTGACGACTTTGGCCGGGCTCGTGGTTCCGATTGTCTGTGCAGCAAAAGTCTCGCTTGTGGGCGTGGCTGTGACCACAACAGTGGCAGCCGCGCCCGTGCCTGTTAACGAAACCTTCTGAGGCGAGTTCGTTGCGGTGTCGGTGATGGAGACTGCTCCGGTGAGAGTGCCCGTCGTAGTCGGACTAAACGTCACGGAGATCGTGCAGCTTGTGCTACCGCTGGCCAGAGTCGCGCCGCACGGCGTTGTGCCGCCGGCCACCGCGGCGAAGTCTCCGCTGGCCGCAAACGAAAGCGACGTACTGGCGGTGCCCGTGTTTTTAATGGTCACAATTTTCGCCGCGCTCGTCGTCCCGACTGTCTGGGCGGCAAACGTTTCGCTTGTGGGTGTGGCTGTCACTATAACGGTGCCGGCGCTCGCACCGATGCCCGACAGAGATACCGTCTGCGGCGAGTTCGTTGACTGGTCCGCAATCGAAACTGCGCCGGTGCGAGTGCCTGCAGCAGTAGGCGAGAACGTCACGTTTACAGTGCAGCTTCCGCTGGTGGCAGCCAGCGAACCCGTGCAGTTATTCGTCTGAGCAAAATCTCCCGTCGCCGCCCCAATCGAAAGCGTTGTCGATCCCGTGCCCGAATTAGTCACTGTGAAGGACATGCTGCCACTCGTCGTCCCCACTGTCTGTGATGGGAACGTCAAGCTCGTGGGCGAAGGCGTCACGATGACGGTGGTTCCAGTGCCGGACAAAGTCACACTCTGCGGTGAGGTGGATGCGCTGTCGGTGATGGTGATCGTGCCGGGCAGGCTACCGCTGGTTGTTGGAGAAAACGTGACGTTGATCGTGCAAGTGGCCCCACCAGCCAAGGAGGGGCTGCAGTTATTGGTCTGGCCGTAACTCGAGCTTGCCGCCACCGTGATCGAAGTGGATGCGGTGCCAGTGTTTTTGACGGTGATGGGTTGGCTGATGCTGGTGGTCCCAACGTTCTGATTGCCGAAGGAGAGGCTCGACGGCGTCACCGTCACAGTCGTGAGACCCGTCCCAGATAGGCCCACGGTCTGTGGCGAGTTCGACGCGGAGTCAGTGACCGAAATAGTTCCTGAGAGCGATCCCGTCGCGGTGGGAACGAAGGTCGTCGTAACAGTGCAGCTTACTCCAGCGTTTAATGTCGCCGGAGAAACCGGACAATTGTTGGTCTGCGCAAAATTCGTGCTGGCTGCGATGGAAACGGTTGTGCTCCCGGTGCTGCCGGTGTTCTTCACAGTGATCGCCTGGCTGGCGCTTGTACTGCCCACGGCGGTCGCAGGGAAGGTCAATGTGGAAGGCGTTGCGCTCACCGTGACGGTGGCTGCAGCTCCTGTGCCAGTCAGGCCCACAGACTGCGGCGAATTCGTCGCCTGATCGGTGATTGATATCGAGCCGGTGCGCGCGCCGGTCGCGGTGGGAGTGAACGTCACGGTAAGCGTGCAACTCCCGCCGGATGCCAGCGTGCTCGTGCAATTGTTAGTCTGCGCGAAATCTCCAGTGGCCGCACCAATCGAAAGCGGGGTTGCCACGGCGCCGGTGTTCTTCACCGTAACGGGTTGGCTGGAGCTGGTGGTTCCGACCGTCTGCGACGGAAACGTCAAGCTCGACGGCGTCGGCGTGACTATGACCGTGCCCGTCCCACTGCCCGAAAGGCTGATCATCTGCGGTGAGTTCGCTGCTTGATCGGTGACTGATATGTTGCCCGAGAGCGGACCGGCCACGGTGGGCGTAAAGGTCGCGTTAATTGCGCAACTTGCTCCGGCATCCAATTGGTTCCCGCAGTTATTAACCTGAGCAAAGTTACCGGAGATGGAGATGGCGATCGATGTATAAGCAGAGCCCGTGTTCTGCACGGTCACGCTTTGGAAAGCGCTTGTGGCGCCCACTGCTGTTGGCATGAAGGTTAGGTTGGTCGGTGACGCTGTGACCGTGGTGGTTGCGGGTGTTGCCGTCCCTGAGAGAGTTACGACCTGCGGCGAATTTGTCGCGCTGTCAAAAACCGAAATATTCCCGGTGAGGTTTCCGACTGTGTTTGGAGTGAATGTCGGAGTAATGGTGCAAGTGGCGCCGGGCGCCAATGTAGACGGAGCAACAGGGCAGCTATTCGTCTGGCCAAAATTAGAGCTCACTAAGATCGAAACTGTGGTCGCCGTGCTGCTTCCTGTGTTTTTTACGGTGATAGCTGAACCCGTGCTTGTTGCATTCAAAACCGTTGAGGGGAAGGTAACGGTGGTGGGAGTTGCTGTAACGGTGGTGGCTCCGCTCCCCGCTCCCTGAGACACGAAGAAGGGCTGATGGGCGAACACCGCGCAGCCATCCGAGGACGGGAAATTCTCTACGTAGACTAGATATGTTCCGGGAGTAGCAATATTTGAAGCGGGGATAGTCACCTGGAGTTCCGTAGAACTTACGAATGTAACTGAGAACGATGGTCCGCTAAAAAAATTGAACCCAACAATCTCAATAGCGTTCCCAGTCTGGGGGGTGAAGCCCGTCCCTTTGATCGTGAGGACGAATTGTCCACTGCCAGCGACAACCGAAGGAGGACTTAGGCTTGTAATTGCTAGTGGCGCGGTCGTGGTGTTGAACGTGGCGTATACGAGCGATTCGTCGGTGGGAGACAACATTTCCGAAGGCGACGTGCCCGTGAGGTCGTAGCTCCATCCCGTGAATATCCATTGGCCAGCGGGGCTGGTCGTAGACGGCGTCTCGGTATAAGTCAATGTGGTACCGGATGGATAGAAGCCTCCCATAGTGGAAGCGGGAGTAATCGTCGCGGTGCCACCACACGGATTGAAATTAGTTGCCGGGACATATTCAGGGGTGAGGGTTGCGATGTAGCTCTGGCTAGATGCAGGCAGCGTGACTGTCAGAGGATTGGTAGCGCCTCCGGGTGTCCAAGTTGAAAAAATAAATTGAGTGTTGACGTCGAAAGGTTCGAGGCCTGAGCTAAAATCCAAAGTATGGTTTGAGTTTGCGGTCCAGGTCGAATCCCAAAACGAAGAGAAGTTCTTCGGGACATAAGTGAAATTGCCGTCAACGTACACACTCAGGTTTGAACTGAAGTAGTTTGGCGTTACATCCACGGTATAAACGGGATTGTTCGTAAATTCCGCAGTCGTATTGAGTGTGAGCCCGGTCTCCGGAACATAGAACGTTTTTGGATTTGAGCTCAGTCCGCCGGGCAGCCAGTAGGGGCCATTATTAAATTCGTAGAAGCTGTAACCGCTGTTTGCGGACGCGGTAAGCGTCGCTTGCTGCCTCGCCACAACGTACGTCCCCGGAACTCCATTGACTGTAAGATTCTGCGGTGCCGGCGTACCGGTCAAAGTCACGGTTCCGCTCGACGCGGGGGATATGGTCGGGGTGTAAGGGACGAGCTGGATGAAGTTAGCTGAGTAGGTCGCGATTTGCGGGCCGGTTGAGGGAAAGCCGGCGTCGCCGTTTCCCGGGGTCACTGTAATTGTGTGGCTCTGCGACCCGCCGTCGTTCCAGACGCCGTAGGTATAGTAAAAAGTTGTCGGCTGCACGGGGTCGCTGCTATTAGCGATAATGCCGTTCAAAGTTTGCACGTCGGTGGCAACATCTAGCGTGTGCGTGGAATTCAGCAACCAACTGTACGCCATGGGCGTTGTGACCGGCGAGCCATCGACCATCACCTGCAAGCCAGCCGGGTTCGATGTGACGGTCACTTCGGTAGGAGCCACGCCGTACAGGCGCATGATGCCTTCGACGTCCGCAGCGGAATAACCGTCTAAGTTAGACAGCGGCATGCCAGGCGGTATCGATTCGAGCGGCGGGCCGCCATTGCGCGAAAACGAGAAGGCTGGATATTCCATCACGGAGGCGAAATCGTAGGGAGTCAAGTTCTGCTGGTCGTTGTCCACAGCGGGAAGGAAGTTGCCGATGGAACCTTTAATCACGTTTGCATAGTTAAACGTCACATAGTTGGCTGCGTCAGTGCGTGACTGCTCGTGCCAGAGGCCTGTAACGTGTCCAAACTCGTGAAGAATCGTAGCGATCGTGCAATTCGACGCACCAGTTACAAACTGCTCGCCAACATTCGCATCGCCTTCAGTCGCTTCGCACACGCCATTGTTGCCATCGCTCAAGTTGATGTCGATGTAGTTCGCTTGCGTGGTGCGCGGGACTAACTGAATGACTCCAGCAAATGTGGAGTTGTAGGTGCTGATAGCGCTATTGAGGTTCGGATTATTCGACGCTCCATCGATCACATAGGGGATTTGAGCGACGCCGTTAACTTTTGGCCAGAGATAGCTTGAGTTTACGAGCCCAACGGAATCTGAATGTACTCCACCGCCTTGGCCAGCCTCAGGCATGGGCTGCACGTTTTCCAGAATGATGTCGCCCTCATAGATATTTCGGCCGTTGATAACCTGGTAGGTGACCGGGCGTCCGCGCCACATGCCCATGCGCGTCTCAGAGGATGTAGGTATCGGCTGCGTGATTTGTCCGGGCGCTGATTGTCCTTGGGGTGGTTGTCCTTGCGCGAAGCTCGCTCCACCAGCGGCGCAAAAGGCGAAAAGGCACGGTATGGACACAGCAGTGCGCGAGAAAGCTCTAAGCACAAATCCTCCGGGGACGGGACAAAGAAATTGACCTTTTACCGAGCGTAGCCAGGAGCAGACGATAGGTGTAGGTGCGCTTCTTTTTTAGAGTGAGCAGGGGAATCTGTCAAGGCCCGAAAGCCACTGGGCCGTGAGTAATGGTACCGATAAACCCGAGGAAGCGCGCATCGGAAATGCCTGCTTCGGCCTTAGGGACTTCGCGAGAAGTCTTTAAAGCCGATTTTTTAGCATGGCCTGAACGAACGGCGAAAGGGCGGTGACAACTGGAAATGTGATATCTCTTAAGGCCATCGCTGCCAAAGACGCATCGAATTGAAAGCGACTGCGAAACCACGGTGTGCCGTAAGTTAGGTGATTCAAGACCATGGCGGGACCGTAACCGTGGAACGCACCTCGGGTGCTGGAACGATCTTCCTGGTCACATTGCCGCGCTCCGTGAATGGAAGAGTAATGGGAGACCGCACAACCGCTTCATCTTTGAGCTGAAGTCAACTTGAACCGATTGAACGCCTGTGTTCCTGTTTGGCGCTGGCGGAGCCACAAGCCGCAATGAATCCAATCCCTAAATCACGGTAACTGCGTGTATTCGAGTGTGCCGTGCCACTAACCCCTAGTTAACACATACATTAAAGACCCTATTACGCATGCGTTGTTTGGCAGCCAACATGTAGGGAGAGGATCGCGTTATGTCAGATGTTCGAATTCTTATCGTGGATGATAAACAGCTTGTAAGAAATGGGCTGCGCCTGTTCCTGGAATTACACGACGGGATGAAAGTCTGTGGCGAGGCTTCCGACGGTCTTGAGGGCATCAAGAAAGCATTCGAGCTTAAGCCTGACGTCATTCTGCTGGATTTAAGCATGCCCACACTGGACGGGCTGAAGGCCGCGCAGCTTATACGTGAAGGCTCGCCCCAGGCGGAGATTCTGATCGTCACAAGCCATCACTCGCTGGAAGCAGCGCGCTTGGCCGCGGAGGTGGGAGCGAGCGGCTACGTAACGAAGTCTCTGGTTACCACCGATTTGGTCCCGGCTATCGAAGAGGCTGTAAGCAGGCACGCGGCTTAATTAGTAGAGCTTTAGTCCAAATCCAATCGGAGGTGAAATGGCCTCTCAGTCACCAGAGGAACTTCAAAAAGAATTCAATACGGTTCGCAACAAGCAGGTAGAAATATTCGACCGCCTTGGCCAGATCGAAAGTCAGATACGGCAACTCACCGAAAACATGCGAAAGTTGGAAGATATCGTTAACAAACTAGACAGCAGTTCGCAGCGCAAGAATCCCTATCAGCGCTAGCTTCCTTTGGAGCTTTCCGGCAGAGGTTAATCCTAAGGAGCGCCCGTGAGTTCACGAACGATGGCGCCTACGAAAGCTTTGGCGTCTCCGAAAAGCATCAGCGTTTGATCGAGGTAGTAAAGTGGGTTATCGATTCCTGCGAAGCCTGGACTCATCCCGCGTTTGATTACCATGACAGTGCGAGCTTTATCAACGTCCAGAATCGGCATGCCGTAAATTGGGCTGCTAGGATCGCTTCGAGCCGCGGGATTTGTTACGTCGTTTGCTCCGATCACCAGCGCCACATCTGTCTGAGGAAAATCGCCATTAATTTCATCGAGATCTAGCAGCTTGTCGTAAGGAATATCCGCCTCCGCCAACAGAACGTTCATGTGTCCGGGCATCCGGCCTGCCACGGGATGAATGCCGAATCTCACGTCCACGCCGCGCTTGGTTAATGCGTCGTAAAGCTCACGCACTTTGTGCTGCGCCTGTGCGACAGCGAGCCCATATCCCGGAACGATCACAACTTTGCCGGCTGCGGAAAGAATCGCGGCGGCTTCTTCGGCGGTGGCGCTCCGCACGCTACGAGTCTCTTGAGTTCCGGCACCGGTCGCCCGTTCCTGTCCGAATGCGCCAAACAGCACGTTCGTAAACGAACGGTTCATGGCCTTCGACATGTTCAAAGACAGAATGAAACCCGAAGCGCCGTCCAAAGCGCCGGCTACGATCAACAGTTTGCTATCGAGAACAAAGCCCATCGCTGCCGCTGAGAGTCCAGCATAAGAATTCAGCAAGGAAATTACGGTGGGCATGTCGGCCCCGCCGATCGGTACGATCATGAGCACACCAAACAAAAGCGGAATTCCAACGATGAAAAGGAAGATATGCGGGTGGCCAGGATGAATTACAACGTAAGCTGCCAATCCAATCGCAACGGCGAGAACGCTGAGATTAAGGATATTCTGTCCTTTAAAGGTGATTGGCCTCTGTGGCAGCACTTCCTGCAATTTCCCCGCGGCCATCAGGCTGCCGGTAAATGTGAGCGAACCCAGAATTACTTCCATGCAGAGAACCGACAGGGTGAATCGTGAAACTTCTGTACCGCGAAGATAGAATTCGGACGTGCCAACGAGCGTTACACAAAGCGCTCCAAACGCGTGGCTGAGCGCGGTTCGCTGGGGCACCGCCGTCATTTGAACCATACCGAGTGGGATACCGATGATCGTCCCCAACACGAGAGCAATTGCGATCCACTTGTAATCAACGATGCCGTGATTAAGAAGCGTTCCGGCGATGGCTAGAACCATGCCTACTTCGCCGGCCCACACGCCATGGCGAGCGGTTGCCGGCGCGCTCATCAATTTCAGCGAGAGAATGAAGAGAGCAGTGGCAGCCAGATAAGTGAGTTCGATGATGTATTGGGGAACGTGCATTTAGTTCACGGTCTTTGCGGACGGCTGGATTTGAACATCTTCAGCATGCGGTCAGTAATAAGAAAGCCGCCTACAACGTTGCTGGTGGCTGCAACAATCGCGATTGTGCCAAGCACGGTCGACAGTGTGCTTTTATGAGCGCCGACCAAAAGAATGGCGCCGACGACGGCGATGGCGTCGAGCGCATTCGTCAATGACATCAGCGGAGTATGCAGTAAGGGAGAAATACGACGAATCACTTCGAATCCGATGAAAGCCGCAAGCATGAAGACGTACAGATCAGTCATCAAATCGAATTTCATGAGTCTAATTTCCTCCCTGCTTGGCCGCGAGCGCCGGCAACTTGTAAAACTCGCGAACTCGCGGGTTGACGATTTCACCGTTCCTGGTTACCAGCGTGCTGCGAATAATTTCGTCTTCCAGGTTCAGCTGCAACTTTCCATCTTTAACGACGTGCAGCAAAAAAGCGGTTATGTTGCGAGCGTACATTTGGCTCGCATGATATGGCACGCGACTGGCCAGATTGATCCAGCCGATGATGCTGACGCCGTGTTCGACTACAACTTCACCAGGCCTGGTAAGCTCGCAGTTTCCACCACGCTCTGAAGCTAAATCGACGATTACCGAGCCGGGTGCCATGCGCGTGACCATCTCTCGCGTCACCAGCACCGGAGATTTTTGCCCCGGAATTACGGCAGCGGTTATTACCACGTCGCTTTCGGCCACCACGCGGCTGAGCAATTCGCGCTGGCGGCTGTAGAAATCTTCACTTTGCGCTCGCGCGTAACCTGCCGCGTCCTGCGCGTCGGTAGCTTCGATTGGAAGCTCCACGAATCTGCCGCCTAAGCTCTGCACCTGCTCTTTGGCGGCAGGCCGCATATCATACGCAGAGGTAACAGCTCCAAGTCGTCGGGCGGTGGCGATAGCTTGCAGGCCGGCAACACCCGCTCCGATCACAAAAACGCGCCCAGGGGTAATCGTGCCGGCAGCGGTCGTCAACATGGGAAACATTCTGGGAAGAGTGTCCGCAGCGATCAGGACCGCTTTGTAGCCGCAAATTGTTCCCATGGACGAAAGGGCGTCCATACTTTGCGCGCGCGTTGTTCGGGGCATTAACTCCACGGAGAACGAAATCGCGCCGGTAGCGGCAATTTCTTGTACCGTTTCCAGGCTCCCTAGCGGCCGTAGAAATCCAATTAACACTTGGTCACGACGCAAGAGCGCAAGATCGCCTTTTCCTGATTTGTCATTCGAGCCGTAGCTCAATACTTGGACGATGATATCGGCGGCACGGAAAATGTCAGCGCGCTGAGGAACGATCTTTCCACCTTTCGCTGCGTAGTCCGCATCAGGATAGCCAGCTCCCACGCCTGCGCCAGCTTCTAGAACAACTTCGATGCCGGCCTTTGTGAGACTTGGAATTACTAGCGGCGTCAACGCGACGCGTAACTCTCCCGGAAAGCTTTCGCGCGGTACTCCTACAATCACTAGAAGTTCTCCGAGACTAGCGCCCTAAATGTGACCGCAATGGGAAGATGAACTAGCTGTATCTGGAAATTAAGAGGGAGAAAATTCATGCGAATAAATTTTGAATAGGTCCTCAACGCAAAATATTCTGGAGGAGCGCAAGGTAACCGTGAAAACGCGCACTCTCTAGCGCCGACATTCTATCCGCAAAGCTGATAAAGTTCACTGACAATTGGAGAGAAGATTTTCCTCTCGATTCTTAATCATGAGTGAGCGCAGAATCGGGTTCATCATGTTGAGGAAAGTATGAGCGAGAAAGATCAGGCTTGGCGCAACTGGCCGCTGGTGCGGATCGAGAAGGAATATTCGCCGAGCGGTTGTGTGCCGTCCGCTGAGCCGTTTATGAAGGAGTACGCGATTCGAAGCCATAGGGCCGAACATACACTCACATGCCGCAAGGATCTACGCTGGGGTGATCATCCCGACGAGACCTTGGATTTTTTCCCCGGACCCTCGAAAAATTCGCCGTTGCTCGTTTTCATTCATGGAGGCTATTGGCAGGAATTGTCAAAAAATGATTCGTTGTTTCCCGCGCCTGATTGTGTGGCTAACGGCATTGCGTTTGCGGCTGTTAATTACACCCTGGCGCCACGGGCTGGCGTCGAAAAAATTGTGGATCAATGCCGGCGAGCGGTGGCCTGGCTGCATCGGCAAGCTGATACGCTCGGCGTCGATCGCGACCAGATTTTTCTTTCGGGCAGCTCTGCCGGCGCGCATTTGGCTGCCATGATGTTGTCGAAGGGATGGCAAACGACGGTGGGCCTTTCTGACCATGCCGTGGCGGGCGCGGTTTTACTCAGCGGCATCTACGATCTGGAACCGTTGGTAGGAACCTACATTTCGAAGCCGCTGAACCTTACGGCTGCAGACGCACACGGTCTCAGCCCCATGAATTTAGCATTGGGTCGCCCAGTGCCAAGCATAGTGGCGTGGGGAGAAAACGAAACGAGCGAATCTAAGCGCCAAAGCAAAAGCTACGCTTCTCGATTGCGCGATGCGGGCTTTCCGGTTTCGGCCTTTGAAGTTGCCGGAACGAATCACTTCGATATCGTTTTAAGTTTGGCTGACAGGCATACACCTTTAGGCCGTGCGACGCTGGAATTAATTGCGGGTAAGCCGCTTGCCTGAAAGTGATGTTAGCTGCGCGTCGCTGCTAGGAACTTCTCGGCAAAAGTGTGAACGTCCGAGAATGTGTTGTAGAGAGGTACTGGCGCGACACGCATAATGTCAGGCTCGCGCCAGTCGCAAATAATTCCTTCTTTCGCGAGAGTGTTGCAAACCGCTGGGCCGTTTTTGCTGACTCGCAACGAAAGTTGCGCTCCTCGATGAGAGCTGTCGCGCGGCGTGATGATCGAAAAATTCTTCGAGGAAGCTTGATCCAGCAAAAACTCCAGATAGCCTGTCAATAACTCGCTTTTCGCACGCAAGCGCAGCATGGTTGCCTTATCGAAAATATCCAGCGAAGCCCGTAGCGCCGCTGCCGACAGAATGGATGGGTTGCTTAGTTGCCATCCTTCGGCGCCTGGGATGGCGTCAAAATCCGGAGGCATGCGGAAACGATTTCCCTTGTCGTGCCCCCACCAGCCGGCGAACCGCGGCAATTGAAAGTTTCGCGCGTGGCGTTCGTGTACAAAGGACCCGGCAATCGCGCCAGGGCCGGCATTGAGATATTTGTAGCTGCACCAGACCGCGAAATCGATATCCCAGTCGTGTAATTTCAGTGGAAGATTTCCAGTCGCGTGCGCCATGTCGAAACCAACGACGCATCCTTTCGCGTGTCCGGCTTCGGTGATGCGGCGAAAATCAAATGCTTGACCGGAGTAGTAATTAACGCCGCCGAGCATGCTCAGCGCGATTTGTTCGCCGTCGCGTTCAATTCGCTCCTCAATGTCCTCAGTGCGAATCCAGGTTTCGCCTGAACGCGGCTTTACTTCGATCAGCGCTCTTGCCGGATCGTAACCGTGATACTGAATTTGTGACTTGACCGCGTATTGATCGGAAGGGAAGGCGTTCGATTCGATGAGTATTTTGTTTCGTTTCGTGGTGGGACGGTAGAAAGAAACCATCATCAGGTGCAAATTAACGGTAAGCGAATTCATCGCCACTACTTCAACGGGAAGCGCGCCGACCAAACGTGATATAGGCTCGCTAAGGATCTCGTGATACGGCATCCACGGATTCCGCGCCTGAAAATGGGCTTCGACGCCAAGTCGGGCCCAATCTTCCAGTTCTTGTTCCACATGCTCACGCGCGGATTTCGGCTGCAATCCGAGGGAATGGCCACAGAGATAGACGCAATCGGAACCGTCCGACATTTTCGGAATGTAAAAACGTTCGCGAAAGGCCAGAAGCGGGTCGCGAGACGTTTGCGCTGCCGCAAAGTCCTTGGTCGCCTCGAATGAGGTGGCAGGCACCTAGAGTTGCTCCAGTGGAGTTAGCTGGCGACGGATCATCGACTCGGCCTTTTGCCAGTCAATATCTTCAATGCGATCGATCGATTGGCACAATTCGGCCAACATCGCATCTTGTACGCGTCCTCGCGAAAGTGCTAGGGAATAGGGAATGCGCTGAAAGGTGACCATCGCATACTTTGGAACGAAAAGGCGCGGATATTTGGCTTCGAGAGCGAGTTCCACTTTTTTCTTGAAGAGGAAATGAGGATCGGCGACCCGATCGCGCATCTCGACGAAATTTTCGAGAGCCAAATCGGCGATAGCGTCAGTGTTCGCCTTTCGCAGGCGCTCAAACTCGGGAAATATCGCCGCCCAATCCGATCCATGGCGGTCGAGAAGTTCCAGCAGGGCTGTGCAATCCTCGAACGCGCAATTCATTCCCTGGCCGAAGAAGGGAACGATGGCGTGGGCGGCGTCACCGATCAAGAGCGATTTCGCATCCACATGCCACGGCGAACACTTCACTGTAATCATCGAGCCGGTTGGATTATCGCGAAAGTTTTCGCGAAGATTTGGCATAAGGGGTACTGCGTCTGGGAAGTTCGATTCGAAGAATTCCAGGAACTTGGTTTCTGAATCCAGATTCGCAAAACTTGTTTTCCCTTCAAAGGGCAGGAAAAGTATGCACGCAAAAGTGCCATCGACATTAGGTAATGCGATCAGCATGTGCGATCCGCGCGGCCATATGTGCAATGCATTCGGTTCCAGAACGTGTTTTGCACCCGGTCCGTCAGCGATAGTGAGCTCTTTATAGCCGTAGTTGAGATACTGCTGCGACAAATTGAACCGGTTGAGCTTGAGCATGGCGAGCCGAACCGTGGAAGCCGCGCCGTCCGCGCCGATGATAATGCCGGAATCGATATTGGTTTCGCTGCCGATCTGATCGTTGCGGAAGCTAGCGGCTCCGGAATGCAAATCGATTCCCACACAGCGCTCGTCGAAACGTATATTGACCCCGCGCTTCTCGGCTTCGTTCATGAGCGCGGCGTTCAGGTCCGCGCGGGAAATCGAATTGATCACTTCCGTTTCATTTTTTCCGTACGGCTGAAAAGTAAGCTCGCCCGACAGCGAGTGCATCATCCGTCCCCTCATCGGAATGATGATATTGCGCATGGATTCCCAAAGCCCTGCTTCGCGCAGCGCGTGGATTCCACGAACGGAAATAGCGAGGTTGATGGAACGGCCGGCCGACAAACGAACGCGGCGCGGATCCGGACGCCGTTCGTAAAGTGCGACGCGAAATTCGCGCTGGACGAGCGAAATCGCGAGCAGGGGGCCGGTGAGTCCGGCGCCGACGATGGTAACTGTATCGGATGTACTCGGCATGTATCGGCGGAATCTCAATCGCGGCAGATTAGCGGCGCGGCGCCTAATCTTCCAACAGAGAACGTGCTTCCCAAAGTTCCGGAAAGAATTTTTTCTCCAGCGTAAGTTTCAGATACGAAGAACCCGTACTACCGCCCGTGCCCATGCGCACGCCTATGGTGCGTTCGACCATCTGAATGTGGCGCAGCCGCCAACTCACGACCAACTCGTCGAATTCCGTCAAGCGCTCGCACACGTCAATCCAATCGCGATGATTGCGCTCGTCCTTGTATAGCGCTTGCACCGCTTTCGCGCGGGCCTCAAAACGTTCGCGGTCGGTGGCTATGTTGCTCAATTCCGGAAGCTTCCCCAAAGTTTTTAGAGCTTCGAAGAAAACGTCATGAAGGGAATCTTCACGCAGCCGACGATGCAAAACGGCGTGCGACTCGGGCGTGAGCTCGTGATAACGCAACATCTTTTCGTCTTTCAGGCCGCACAGAAATTCGAGCTCTCTGAATTGTTCCGACTGAAAGCCGCTGGCCGGATTTAACTTCTCGCGGAAGGCAAGAAAATGAGTGGGAAGCATGGTCTCCAGAATCGTGAACTGCTCCACGAGCACGCGCATAATTTCAGTACAGCGGCGAAGCAATCGCGCAGCTTCGTAAACTCCATCGCGAGAACCATGATCGACAGCAGCTGCCCGCAAGTTCGCCACCACCGCATCCAGGTCGTGCAGCAATTCCTTGAACCAAAGCTCGTAAGTTTGATGAATGATTATGAAGAGCAGTTCGTCGTGATGAGCAGGGGAAGACACCTGATGTTGAAGTGCTAACAATTTCGGGACTCGAAGGTAAGAACTGTAGGTCAGCCGCTTCTCGGGCGCGTGCGCATCGGTTCCGGAAGATAATTTCTGTTCCGTGGCCGACCCCCCTGTAAACGAACAGCCGCCGCCTGCTTCCGACCTCTGTGCAGTTGCGGATGCTGGCGACTTGGCCTGTTCGGTCCTGGTATCCAAACTCGGCGAGTTCAAAAATCTAACGGCATTGTCCCCGAGCAACTTCTTTTTCACTTCTTGCGGAAATTGACTTTCGCGAATCAGCGTGCCCGCGCGCAATTCGCCTAACGGATAAGGATAGTCGGAGCCGAGAAGTACGCGATCGCCGCCCAGTATCGAAACGAGGAATTGCAAAGTGCGTTGTTCGAACACGGCAGAATCCACGGAAAGACGATCTAAATAGTGGCTGGGAGCAAACTGCGAAACACCCCGCGCTCCCTCGTGATTCTTCCAGGCGTTTTCCAGGCGGCCCAGCAGAAATGCAAAACTTCCCCCACCGTGCGCGAAGCAGATTCGCAAGTTCGGCGGCAAGCGATCGAAAGCTCCACTCAGAATCATTGACGCGAGTGACAGATAGGTTTCCGAGGGCATACCCACTGTCCAAGGGAGCATATAGTTCGGCATACGCTCGCGAGCCATCATGTCCCAGGGGTGCACGAACACGGCCGCGCCCTGTCCCGCGCAATGCTGCAGGAATTTCACGATGCCCGGATCGTCGAGATTTTTTTCTCCAACGTGATTTCCGATTTGGACGCCGAGGTGCCCGTCGCGCATGCAGCGGTCAAGCTCGGTGCAAGCGAGGTCAACGTCCTGCAGAGGAACTTGGCAAAAAGATTTCAGCCTGCCTTTGGAGCGATTACACATCTCCAGCGCAACATCGTTAAACAAGCGCGCGCAATCCAGAGCGTGCTTCGCTTCTCGGGCGTAGGCAAAAAGGACCGGCGTGGCCGAAATGATTTGCATGTCAACGCCGTTGCGATCCATGTTTTCGAGACGCACGTTCACGTCCCAGCACCCGGAAGTAACGTGGCGAAACATGCGGTCGCCCAGCATGATGTCGGCCTTCCCCGGCCCAGTGTGTTTGATCGACGGCCAATCTGGGGTACCGTATCGCGCCGCGAGGTCCGGCCAGGATTCAGGGAAAAAGTGAGTGTGTATGTCTATGACTGGCATGTTGTCCGTGTCGCGTTACACCTTGGGTGGTTGTTTGCCGGGATGGATTTCGCCGCAGTGCGGACATTTGCGCAACTCAGGATTTTGATGGAACTTTTCAAACAGCGGCGGCAGATCGGTCACAATACTTTTCAAAAGTACTTCCGCGCGGTACACGCGATGGTGGCATTTCGCGCAATACCATTCAAAGCCGTCCTTATCTCCCGCGGGCCTGGGCATTTCAACAACCAATCCGATCGTTCCGGGAGCGAGACGCTGCGGCGAGTGCGGCATGTGCTTTGGCAGAAGGAAAATTTCGCCCTCTTTAATGGGAACTTCGACAGGCGGCTCGCCTTCCTCCGGCATCAAGCGCAGAAAAATATCGCCCTTTAACTGGTAGAAGAATTCTTCGGTGGGATCATCGTGATAGTCGTTGCGGTTATTGGGCCCGCCGACTACCGTCACCATCATTTCGCCATCTTCCCAAACCTGCGCGTTACCGACGGGCGGTTTTAGCTTTTCACGGTTGGCCTCGATCCAACCCTGGAAGTTGAAAGCTTTTAGCGTTTTTACGGATGGCATTCCATTCTCCTCTCGACTAGCGCTTGAGTTTCTCTTGTGACAAAGGCTTATAAGCGATTGCTTTCATTTCGATCAATAGATAAGCATGGGGCAATTGCCGAGCTGCAACGGTCGTCCGCGCGGGCCCCTGCTCGTCGAAGTATTGCGCATAAATCTCATTGTAGGCTTCGAAATCATCCATGTTGACGAGATATGCGGAAATTTCCACGACATCTTCCAGATTCGCGTCCATGCTGGAAAGTATGTCCTTGATATTTTCGATTACGGCGCGAGTCTGCTCGCGGATGTCGAGATGCGTTGTCCCGAAGTTATCGATATCCGCTCCGGCGATCGTATCGTCGGCTCGCCGCGAGCTTGTCCCCGACACGAACAGAAAATCTCCAGCTCGCTTGATATGCGGAAACCGGCCGCGCGGCCTGGCTTTTCCTTCGACAATCTTGCTTTCCATTCAGGATCCTTCCAAGTGAATCGCAGAAAACCAGGTCATAACTTGACACAAATATTGTTCAGTTCAGAGTAAAAATTCAGCGAATGCATACCGCCTTCGCGCCCTATACCGGACAAGCCAGCGCCTCCAAATGGCGTACGCAGGTCGCGTAGGAACCAACAATTAACCCACGTGATTCCGACGTGCAACTTTTCGGCGACGCGATGTCCGCGCTTCAGATTCGTCGTCCACACGGAAGCGGCCAGTCCGTACTTTGTGTCGTTTGCCTTAGCCACGGCTTCCTCTTCCGTATCAAACGGCGCGACATGGCAAACCGGCCCGAAGATTTCCTCTTTAACGCATCGAGCCGATTCGCCAAGGCCGGTTAGGATCGTCGGCTGAATATAAAACCCGTTGTCCCGAGCATCACCAAATTCCAGAGTGCCGCCGCCCGTCACGATTGTAGCGCCTTCCTTTTTTGCGAGTTCATAGTAGGAGAGAACTTTTGCGCGATGTTCTTTCGAAATCAGCGGACCAGTCGTCGTTTTATTGTCAGTTGGCCAGCCGAGCACCAAGCCTTCCGCTTTCTGCTTCAACGCGGAAACGAAGCGCTCAAAGATCGGGCGTTCCACATAAACACGCTCGGCGCATAGGCAGACCTGGCCGGTATTCAGGAAGACGGCATCGGCGAGGCCGTTAATCGATTCATCGAAATCGCAATCTGCAAAGACAAGCGCGGCATTTTTTCCGCCGAGTTCAAACGAGATCGGCTTCACTGTGGGCGCCACCGCGCGCATGATGACCGACCCGGTTTTCGATTCGCCGGTAAACGTCACAGCGTTCACATCAGGATGGATGGTTAGAAATTCGCCTGCGGATCCGGCGCCAAAGCCGTGAACTACATTGAAAACTCCAGGCGGCACTCTTGCCGATTGCATCACCTCCGCCAGCAGCGTAGCGGTCGCCGGGGTTTCCTCGGACGGTTTTACCACCACGCAATTGCCGCAAGCCAGCGCAGGAGCAGTCTTCCAAGTAAGAAGCAGCAAAGGCAAATTCCAAGGTGTAATGACTCCGACCACCCCAAGCGGTTTGCGCACCGAATAATTCAGCGCGGAGACGTTGTCCGACGTCTCGGTGCGAAAGGCTTCCAGCCCAGCGGCCTTAACAAGGTCCGCAAAAATACGGAAGTTCGCGGCTCCTCGTGGTATGTCGATCTTTGAAGCAAGCGAAATTGGCTTGCCGGTGTCCGCCACTTCAGCCTGCACAAAATCTTCAAAACGTTTTTCAATTCCGTTGGCGATTTTGTGCAAAACGGCGGCGCGAGCTGTTACGGTCAGTTTGCCCCAATCTCCGTCCAGTGCCCGGCGGGCCGACTCGACCGCCTGATTTACCAAGGATTCGTCAGCTTCTGAAACTTGAGCGATCACCGAGCCATCGGCGGGGTTGATATCGGCGAATTCACGTGGACCGCTGACAAATTGCCCGTTCACATAGTTTTGAAGGAGCTTAGAGCAGGATGTCACTCATTCTCCCAAGTGGACAGCAGGAAGGCCGCAATCATCAATGAACATTATACTCAACTAAAGAGAATTAATGGTGGGCCGCGCACCCATTCGTAGGCGACGCGAATCTGCGATTTGTCAGACCGCGAATCGATCCAGAATTATCTTGGGATTAGCCGGCGAAACCAGAAGCCTCTTGTTGGGAAATACAATAAGGACCATTTTTTGCCAGTCTGTAACGAACGCCAGAAACCTTCCCAGCTTCGCATTCGAGAAATAACCATATGGTTTGAGGGGCCACCCGGCGCCGAACAATCGAATCGTCTTTCCAAAGCGAATATCTTCCTGGCTGACGGGCATCGCGCCGCGCATTTCTGTCAGGTCATATTTCAAGGTAAACGCAAGCGTTTTGACTCTTAGCTCGTTGCCGGCGATCGTGCACTCCCGCGGCGCAAAAGCGAGCATGCCAATAACAAAGATGAACGGGAATGTGAATAGAATGGCGATAAGCATTTGTCCGCCGCCGTGATTCAACTCTTATTTTTTCATAAGAATCGCCTGGCGGCTTGCAAATGTCAGTTTTGATGTTTACTGATTGTCTTCAGATATTCCTTGCCGCGCTCGAATCCTCGCTTGAACGGCCCGCTTTCGTGCATGCGCGGGTAGCGATCGCCCAACTCGCGATGGCATTGCTCGTAACTTCGGTCGCGGTTCTTGTGCAGCACGGCGGCCTCAAATCCGCAGCGAAAATAGCGCTCGTCGTTTTCGAATTTGCTGCCGTCGGTCTCATATTTTTCTTTTTCGGCGTCGCGCAGACCCACCCACCACATTTCACGCGCACGATCGATACTTTCAGCTCCGGCATGTTCCAGCGCACCGCGCACTGCGTCGGCTTCATCATCATCGGCCATTACCACCACGACGGATCGCCCTTTGCGCAACGCATCCTCGTAAACATACAGTTCATCTTCCGGCAGTCCTTCGAATACTTCGCCCTCCAGCTTTCCGCCCACGGCTCCGCCTCCAACCGCACCGAGGGCTCCGAGTATCACGCCGCCAGCCACTCCAATCGCAAGAACCGGACCCACGCCGGGAATCAGGAAGCTCGCGATCATTGGAACCAAGCCGACGCCGCCGGCGACACCCATAGCGCCGCCGACCACCGCACCTATAGCTGTTCCCATCCCGGGCTGCTCGCCTGCAACGGTTGGCACAGCAGCGATCGCCTGATCGGTTGCATGAGGCGTGAGAATCGTAACTCGATCTCGTGCAATATCCAGGGGCACCAGCTCCGCCGCGCCAACCTCCGCATCCGATCGAGACCTGAAAACTCCTACGACGGCTTTCATGGTGCCTCCCGTTCTAGTCCGCGTGATATGACCGCAATTCGGGTCACTAAACCATACATTAGAAACTGTAGCAAGCACGTGTTGGATTCCCGGCGTCAAAGGGCAGCAGGATATTAGCAGCGTTCGATAATTGTGGCGATGCCTTGGCCTACGCCGATGCACATGGTGCAGAGCGCATACTTTGCCTTGGTCGTTTGCAACTGATACGCGGCGGTGGTCACTAGCCTGGCACCACTGGCACCGAGCGGATGTCCAATGGCGATGGCGCCTCCATTCGGATTCACATGCTCTGCGTCGTCTGGCAAGCCTAGATCACGGGTAACCGCGAGAGCCTGCGCCGCGAAAGCTTCGTTCAGCTCGATCACGTCCATTTGTGAGAGTTTCAGGCCGGTCTTATCCAAGATTTTCCGCGTAGCTGGCGCGGGAGCAAATCCCATGATGCGCGGCGCCACTCCGACCGCGGTGGTTGCGACAATGCGAGCGAGCGGCGTCAGGCCGAACTTCGTAGCCGCCGTTTTGGAAGCGATGATCAAAGCGCACGCGCCGTCATTCACTCCGGAAGCGTTTCCTGCGGTCACAGTTCCATTTGGTTTTACTATCGGCTTGAGCTTCGAGAGCGCTTCCAGTGTGGTATCCGGGCGAGGATGTTCATCTGTGTCAAAAATCTTGGACTCGCCTTTTTTCTGGGGAATCGGAACAGGCACGATTTCTTGTTCGAAAAAGCCTGCGGCGTTGGCGCGAGCCCAGCGTTGCTGCGTCCGCAACGAGAACGCATCCTGGTCCGCTCGCGAAACGTGAAACTCTTCCGCCACATTTTCAGCCGTCTCGGGCATGGAATCCACGCCGTACTTGCACTTCATTGCTGGATTTACGAAGCGCCAGCCGAGGGTGGTATCAAAAGTTTCTGCCGACCGGCTGAACGCGCTATCAGCTTTCCCCATCACGAACGGAGCGCGCGTCATACTTTCCACACCGCCCGCGATTATTAATTCTGCTTCTCCTGATTTAATGGCGCGGGAAGCGACGCCAATAGCATCCATGCTGGAGCCGCAAAGCCGGTTCACCGTGGAACCTGGGACTTCCTTGGGCAGGCCAGCAAGCAACAGCGCCATGCGCGCTACGTTGCGATTGTCCTCTCCGGCTTGGTTTGCGCAACCGAAAATAACATCGTCGAGCGCCATCCAATCCACTCGAGGGTTACGCTCGATTAATACCCGTAACGGAATCGCAGCCAAATCATCAGCGCGGATGGACGCGAGCGCTCCGCCATAACGTCCGAACGGCGTGCGTATCGCATCACAGATAAAAACTTCGTTCACTTGATCCTCTCTAAATTCTGCTTCCAGTATAACTGACGAGGTTTGAGTTTCCACTTGGCAGCTCTCGAATGGCAAACGCCGGATTTCCAAGAGCGACGGCATCGGTGTAAAATGCCTATATGAGCGAAAAATTGAAGAAGACCGATGCGGAATGGCGTTCGAAGCTTACGGACGAGCAGTTTGAAGTTACACGCAAAAAAGGAACTGAGCCTCCGTTTACCGGCGAATATGCTGACACGGAGAAAGAGGGTACGTACGTCTGTGTTTGCTGCGGGCAGCCGCTTTTCAGCTCAGACGCGAAGTTCCACTCCGGCTCCGGGTGGCCGAGCTACTATCGACCGGTCGCAGCCGAAAATGTGGAGATGCAGCGCGACATGAGCCACGGACTGGCCCGCACGGAGGCAATTTGCAGCCGTTGCGACGCGCACCTGGGTCACGTTTTTGAAGACGGCCCCAAGCCCACAGGCCTCCGTTTCTGTATTAATTCCGCCGCATTGCGTCTGGAAGAAAATAAGAAGTAGTCCACTTTTGTCGCCGTCTTCCGTTAGGAATCAAACCGCGTCTTTAGACCGCCAAGGATTGAAATCAATTCGTCCGTTCGGCTTAGTGATTTAGGAAAATAACCTGAGGTTGAGGGTCGCCCGAAGCTGGGTCCGTTGGAATCATTCGAACGCTGCTCGGCGAAACGACATACAAAACGAGGTTCGCCGGGAAGCCGTTGATTTGATTCGGCGTCATCGTCCCGCTGCCATCGGAAGCCACCGTGTAAGTTCCAGCCAAAGCCTGACCGGTAGATGGCAAACTGGGTGGAATAAATTCATCTAAAGTGCCGGAAATTGTTCCGGCCCCGGTTGCGTCCACTTGACCAATCATATTTACGACATTTGTGTCCGCTTCCTTAGGAGCAAATAGCGCATAGCTTCCTTGAATGGATGAGGCAGTGTAGGGCGCGCCGGTCTGTTGTTCGAGAAGTCCGTAGGTCACAGCCGTGTCGTTACCAATGATGAATCCTTGGTTCGGGCCGGTGAGATATGCCGCTGCCAGACGTGATCCTAGCCCCGTGAATCCCACACGGCCATTCGACTGCACTTGGTAAGACCCAGACGAAGAGTTCGTCGTGACTGTACCGGCGTCATTTTGGGTGTAAGAAAGCGTCGCGCTGCCGTTGCCAAGAGTTGAAGCCAAAAGACCGGCGAACACGGTTGAGTTTGCACCAGCCAGTCCGGTGCCACTTACCACTCCCGATCCTTGCAGAACGGCGTCAGTGAATTGCGTGGACGTGTTTTGCAGAATCATCTCGCCGCTCAGTCTTGGAGCGGGAATGCTCGCTGTGGCAGCATCGACTTCTACAAAGAAAATCTCTGACGATGAAACGAAATAGAAATTGAATGTTAGGGTCTGCGTTGCGCCGGTAAAAGGTTGGAAGGTTATTTGCGCCTGACCCACCGAGCTTGTCGATACGAAAAAGTTACCAATGAGCGACATTTGGGGACTGTAAACACTTGCATCATTTAAGTCACCCATACCGGTCAGCGTCTGGCCGGTGTCAGCAACGACCGTGCCTGCCAACACTTCCGGTGCGGCCAAATAGTCCCGGCCGTTGAACTCAAAAGAATAATGCCCACCGAAATTCGCCGAGGAAAATGGTCCCACCGCCTGTTTCATGATTCCCGAGCCATGTGTGATCCCTACGCCTGCATTGCCGGTTGTGTCGTCCTCGATCATGTGCAGGTTGCTGTTCGAATCGATGGCAAGCAAATAATTCGCGGTGAATATAGCCGTCTTTTGATTTGTCGCGATCAGCTGCATGGTGCCGCGCCCGTCTGTACCCAGCGCGTAAGTACCGGTCAAGGTCGCGGATACCACGGCGTATGTGGTGCCACCGGGGTTGACGCGATTGATGACTTCATTACCACTAACGATATTTCCGTTGTTGTCGGTCGAAAAGTCCCCTCCAATCAATACTGTTCCATTGTCATCAAAGCCATTGAACAGAAAACTGTAAGAACCATTTATTAAAGTATTGCTGCTAGTCGTCCCGGTCGTGACGATGATCTGTAGCTGCTGCGTGGCCTTGGCTGGGCCGCCTGCGGCCTTAGAGTTGTCCTGCACCTGCACCGTAAACACTGAAGTGCCGGTGAGAAGCGGAGTGCCGGTAATTGTGCCGGCTTCAGCATTCAATGTCAGCCCGGCGGGAAGCTGTCCGGCAACTACGCTCCAGGTATAAGGCTGAATGCCGCCGGTGACGGTCAAGAACCCGGAGTAAGGGGTTGCGGTCATTCCGTTAGGAAGTGGCGCGGTGGTTGCTTGCAACGGTTGTGGTGTTTGAATTGAAATCACAAGGGTACCCGAAGTAGCTTTTTGGGGAGGCACAGAGGAATCCTGCACGCTTGCTACGAACGGATAATTACCCACCGTTGTCGGAGTGCCTGAGATTACGCCTGTGGACATATTTACAGCGAGGCCGGGCGGCAAACTATTTGCGGGTATCGTCCAGGTATAGGGCGTCACGCCGCCCGTCGCGGCCAGAGTCGCGCTATAAGGCTGGCCGATGTATCCCGGAGGCAGCGTAGTCGTAGTAACCGAAAGAGGGGTGGATGGGTTAATGGTCACCGTAAAGAGCGTGGACGTGACGGAGAGCGGCGGCAGTTGGTTGGGTACTTGAATGCCGCCTCGGTCCGTGGCTTTCACATAAAACGTGTAGGTCCCCGGAGTGGTCGGTATTCCAACCAAGTTCCCCGTCTGATTCAGAGTTAAACCGGGAGGTAGACAATTGTTTTGGTTGGTCGGGCATACGACGCTGAAAACCAGCGGCGTAACTCCGCCCGTCACCACAATCTGTTGGCTGTAATTTACGCCGTTCGATCCGTTCGGAAGAGTTGTAGTGGTAAAAGTCGGGGGCAGGACCACGTTAATCGTTGTCGTCACCGTGACGCCGCTATCCGCGTTGGCGACCGCTTCCAAACTCACCGAAAGTGCAACCGAGCTGTTCGTAGGCGCGGTGTAGGTCACCGATGTTTTCGTGACATTTGTCAAAGTACCGCAACCAGCGCCGGCGCATCCAGTACCGGTTAACGGTTTCCAAGTGACTCCCTTATTGCCCGTGTCATTTCCCAGGATTGCGCTGAACTGTATCGTTTGGCCTTGATCGACCGTCTGCGCTGTATTTGGGGTGATTTCCAGCGTTATGCCCGAGCCGCCACCGCAACCAACAAGAAATGAAACGCCAAGCAAGGACAGCAACACGAGCCCGAACAATCGGAGTCGACCTAATTGCGTGCTGAAGTTTGAGTTTTTCGTTGAATTTCCTCGCTGGCGTGCAGCGGCTTTCGAAATCTGGGCATACGCCTTCAAAGTTGTCATATCACCTTGGATGTCTTTTTCAGATCCGCCCAGACCGGTGGGTCAGAACCCGTTCTCGAACTATCCGCGAAGAATGCGAAACAAATTGAATAACAAAACGGCCTCAAAGTGTCAACGCACATCTCCTGAGGTCGTCGCTGCATTGCGGCCAACGATTTGCACGGCCCGCGGCTTCGGCTCGCCGGACACATCCACAGTCAACGGACAAGCCCTTTCATCAGCCTTCTGGATGCGTCGAATCAACAGCCCGTTGCCTGCTATCTCCTTGGATGGCTTGTGCCAAAAACGCCAATTTGCTTTGGAAGGCCAGAACGTTTTCGAGTTCTCATGGCGTCTTATAAATGCGATGTTCGCCAACCATTAACTTCTACCAAAATCGAGCCGCAGCATTTTCAATTTTAGTCAGTCTTTAGTATAAAGGTTGGTTCGGAAGCACGCGCTACCCGGCTGAGTGTTTGATCAGGAGGAGTACGTTGATTGAAGTTCAGAATTTGACGAAATCTTACGGCGCGGTAAAAGCCGTGGATGACGTTTCGTTTACCGTAAACAAAGGCGAGATTCTCGGGTTCCTGGGACCCAACGGCGCCGGGAAAACCACCACCATGCGCATTTTGACAGGTTATATGCCCGCCACGTCAGGGACCGTGCGGGTCGCCGGCTTTGACGTTTTCCGAGACTCCATGGAAGTTCGCCGCCACATCGGGTACTTGCCGGAAAATCCCCCCGTTTACCCCGACATGACCGTAGAGAGTTATCTAGACTTTGTTGCGCGTATCAAAAACGTTCCGGCCGAGCGGCGAGCCGTACGCATTGACGATGCGGTGAGAAAAACAAACCTGGAGGACCGGCGCTCTCAATTGATCAAAAGGCTGTCGCGCGGCTATAAGCAGCGTGTAGGCATAGCGCAAGCACTTGTGCATGATCCGGATGTCATCATTCTTGACGAACCGACCGTTGGACTGGATCCAAAACAAATAATTGAAGTCCGTAATTTGATCAAGGGCCTCGCGGGAAGCCACACCATAATTCTGTCCACGCATATCCTTCCGGAAGTAAGCATGACCTGCGACCGGGTGGTGATTATCAATAAAGGGAAAATCGCGGCGGTGGACACTCCGCAGAACCTAACCTCCCAACTAAAGGGCGGACAGAAAATTCGCATCGAGGTCGAGGCCCCGGAAAGACGTCTTCGCGAAGTGCTGGCTCAAATTCCCGGAGCCAGCCGCGTGGAGGTCGAGCCGGAACGCGCGGGGGAACGCCTGGCGGTCACAGTGGAAGCCGCGCAGGGCAAGGATATACGCAGCGAGGTCGCGGCGAAAATTGTCCAAAACGGCTGGCCGCTTTTCGAGTTACGCGGAGTTAGTCTGAGCCTGGAAGATATTTTCCTCGAGCTGACCACGGACGACGCTACGCATGCGCAGCTATCCAGCTAGCACGCATACGACAGAGAAACGGAGAAAATGATGCATGGGTTGTACGCAATTTACCGCAAAGAGATGGGTCACTATTTTGTTTCGCCCATCGCCTATATCTTCATCGGACTTTTCCTGATTTTGAGCGCGTTTTTCTTCAACGTGATTCTGTCCGAGGTAATCAAACAATCTTTTCAGATGGAAATGCAGAGCATGCAGTTCGGGCAGCCCGCCAGTTTTGACGTTCCGGCAGCCGTACTGCGCAGTTTTTTTGGATTGCTCTCCACTTTGATTTTGTTTTTCACGCCGATTCTGACCATGAGCGTTTATGCCGAGGAGCGCAAGCGCGGCACGATGGAGCTGCTGATGACCTCTCCGGTCAGCGAGCTGGAAATCGTGCTGGGGAAATTCCTGGCTTCGCTGTCGTTGTTTGCAATCATGCTGCTGCCCACGGCCAGTTACCTGATTTTTATGGTTCTTCGCAGTGAACCAATGTTGCCGTGGCGCATGTTGCTGGCCGGATATGCGGGTGTGCTGCTATTGGGAGGATCGTTGCTGGCTCTGGGGTCGTTTGTTTCTTCTCTAACGGAAAATCAGCTGATCGCCGCCGTGATCACTTTCGCAGCGTCTTTATTTATCTGGGTTCTTGACATCGCTCGGAGCTCCGATACCGGAGCAGGCGCGGTGCTTCAATATCTTTCCGTCATACGCCATTACGAGGATTTCACGCGAGGCGTAATCGATACGTCCAGCCTGATTTATTACTTCAGCTTTATCGTACTTTTTATTTTTTTGACGGTGCGCTCGGTCGACTCCATGCGCTGGCGCCGGGCCTAAATCGCAATTTGGGATACGCAATACGATGGAGGAATTAGTAGGATGAAATGGGATCGTGAAGAACTAGGAAGATTTATAGGAACGATGGGCGTGGCGATGCTGATCGCCGGATATTTGCGGTATTCGATTCAAGGCGAGTTGCTGACCTTCAGCAAGGTCGTCCTGATACTCGGCGCTTTATTTGTGCTGGCTTCGCTAGCCATTGGTTTTAAATTCATTGTTCGCTTTTTCTCCAGGCGCTCATCGCAGCTCGGAACGAACACAACTATTCTGACCCTCGCCGTAATTGCAATCCTGGTGGTGGTGGATTTTGCCGGGTTCCGCCATCACAAGCGCTTCGATCTAACCACTGAAAAACTTTTCACGCTTTCGGATCAGACCAAACAGGTCGTGGGCGGCCTGCAAAAAGACGTCACCATCGTCCGATTCGACAAGTCGCGCAATCCTGCGCTGGACGACGAGATGGCTGAGTACACCAACCTAAGTAAGCGCCTGAAATTCCAGAACATTGATCCCCAGCAGAAGCCCGAGGTGGCCCAACAATACGGCGCCACGCGCATGGGTGACGTGATCGTTGCTTCCGGCTCACATAGGGAACATCTGGAATCCGGCGTGGAAAGCGGGATCTCGGAAGAAGATATCACTCGAGCGATCATGAAAGTCACGCAGGACACTGCCAAAACAGTTTGCTTCGTGACTGGTCATGGCGAGAAGTCGTTAACCGACGGCGGCGAAAATGGTTTCAACCGCGTGGATGCCGGCCTGAAAGGGCAGAGCTACAGCACCAAAACGTTCAACCTTGTTTCAGAAAACGGCGTAGCCTCCGATTGCAGCGTAGTTGTAGTGGCCGGCCCCACCCAGGAATTCTTTCCGCAAGAAACTGCAATGCTTAGAAAATATCTGGAGGGTACCGGCAAGGTTTTGATCCTGGTTGATCCTCAAACGGACCCGAAACTCGGTGATATTTTCATTGCCTGGAACACTAACGTCGGTAACAACGTAGTGATTGACGCAAGCGGAGTGGGGAGTCTTATCGGTGCGGGTCCGGCAATTCCGTTGGTAACCGCCTTCGGGCAAAGTCCAATTACCAAAGGCTTTACAGGCATGATGACTTTCTTTCCGTTGGCTCGCACTGTGTCGATCGCGGACAAGTCGAAAACATCTCCTCAGATGGTCGAGCTTCTGAAAACATCAGAACGCAGTTTCACCATCCCCAGCTTGAAAGAAGGCCAACAGAAAGTTGCTTTCGATCCGAAGACGGGCATGCAGGGTCCGCTTTCATTGGGTGTGGCCGCTTCGCAAAAATCAGGCGGAGGCGAAGCTCGATTAGTGGTGATCGGCAATTCGGAATTTGCGGCGAATCCCTATCTGAATCAACAGAAGAACGGAGATCTCTTCTACAACACCATTAACTGGCTTGCGCAAGACGAGAATCTGATTTCCATTCGTCCGAAATCTCAGACAAATCGCCGGGTTACGCTGACACAAGGCCAAAGCAGCGCTCTCACCTGGCTCGACCTGATCTTTCTTCCAGGCATTGTAATTCTGTCGGGAGTTTATATCTGGTGGAAGCGCCGTTAGATTCCTCGCCAGGACAACTATCCATGATTAGAAAATCAACATTGCTGGTACTGCTTGCTGCCATTGTCTTGGGCGCAGCTGTATATTTCTTCGACTGGCGAAAGAGCCAAAAAGAGAGCGAAAAGCCGCCGGCCGATGCCGAGCAGTTGGCCTATGCGATCCAGCCGCAAGAGATAACTTCGCTCACCATCAAACATCCGGGGAATTCTGCAGAAACCTTGTTGCATTTCGAAAAACGCAATGGAAATTGGCAGGTTACCCAGCCGCTTGAGATACAGGCCGACCAGAGTTCGTTAGAGGGAATCGCAGATAGCCTTTCCAGCGTACGAATCGCGCAAAATGAACCGGGAACGCCGGACCGTTTGAAAGTGTTCGGCCTCGATCCACCAGCGGTTTTAATAGACTTCCAACTTCAGAATGGAACCAAACATACGTTGGCGTTGGGCAATAAGGATTTCACTGGAATTTCCGCCTACGCGATCGTCGATTCGGCGAAAGATGTGGCTCTACTTCCGGAGTCGCTTTTGGTTAGCACGAGCAAAAGTCTCCAGGAGTTGCGCGACAAGAATGTGCTTCATATCGTGAGCAGCGATGTGGTTTCCTTCGACCTTAAGAATCCTTCCGGCCAGCTTTCGGCAAAGAAGGAGAAAGACGAATGGAGTTTCACGAAGCCGACTGAAGCGGCAGGCGATGGGAACAATATCGACAGCCTCCTCGCTACTATCGCCTCGGCGAAAATGACCGCCATCGCTAACGAAACGCCGGATAATTTGGCGAAATATGGTTTAGCTGGTCCTGCCATTTCGTTCGCTGCCGTGGACAGCAAAGGAAAAACATCCACGCTCATCGTTGGGAAAAAAGACGACGATCAATACTTCGCGCGCGATACTTCACGCCCCACAATATTCCGCATTAATGAAGACCTCTACAAAAAACTCGAACAAAACTTGGGCGACCTGCGGGATAAGAAGCTCGCACACTTCGATCCCGCCTCGATAAATCACGTCGAAATACATAATTCCAGCGGGACGTTTATCTGTACGCGCAAGTCCGAGAGCGATTGGGCCATCGACGCGCCTGCCGATCAGAAAGGAAAATCGCCTGAGATCTCGAAGGTATTTTTGCCCTTGGAGCAGGCTGTAGCCGAACAAGTTTTCGACCAGCCCTCTGCTGATCTCCGCGCTGAGTTGGCGAAGCCGGCATTTGAGGCCACCTTAACGGACAAATCTGGAAAGAAATTAACCGTGCAGATATCGGGAGAGTCAGGCGGGTTCGTTTACGCGAAAACGAGTGACAGCCCTGCAATCTACAAATTCAAAAAGCAAATTCTCAGCGATTTGAGTTTCAGCAATATGTACCCGACATCCTAGGGCTCTTCATTCACAAATATTGACAAGCTACGCTGAAGTTCCAACTTCGACCTGAAGCGCTTCGCGGTTCCAGCCCGCGATCAGCAAGACTTTCCCCGTGCCGGGCGAAACGTATATGAAATACAACTGTCCGTGAAGCTTGACCTCATAAAAGCCTGGGCGCTTGGGGTCCGGGATGACGTTTGCTCCGCGGGATAATATATCGCGCAGATGGGTGACCATTTCTTGTGAGTGTTTTCGCAGATCTTCGATTTCCAACTCGTGCTCCGAACACATCAGAATGGGTTCCTCCAGCCCTATATCGTCCTTCATCTACCATTACGTTAGGCCATCGCAGAAGATTCCCGTCCCAAGAGTCCTTGCGGGTCATTGTTTCAATTTGGCTCAGGCCCCATTCCATAAGGAGCCATTGGAAGGGTATAGGACCGTTAACCGTTAACTAGATACTTGCGCGCGCTTGTTAAACTTGCCATAGTCCGAATGACTGAGGGCCCATCCAACGTGAAAAAAAAGAGAGCAAAGAAGTCGAGCCGGATGCAGCGAGATAAGCGAAGGAAGCACCAGCACTGGCAAGTCACCGTGTTCTACCACGACGGGGAACGCTTTGCGCGCGTCTACATCGATCGCGATCGTGCCCAACGTTTCGCCGCCCGCCAGAAGAAATCTCCGATTGTCAAAGCTACGAGAATCCTTGAAGTGGATTGAAGCCGGCTGGAATCCAAGCAGTTCGCGCAGCGCCCGGTTCCGGCTCTTTCAGATGTGGTGTGGAGCCCTTGTTCGCACATAGGCCCCGTGCTATAAATATTGCAGACTGAACATAGGCTCAACGCGGGATTCGTATAGTGGTAGTACGCGACCTTGCCAAGGTCGAGGCGAGAGTTCGATTCTCTTATCCCGCTCCAGTAAATTTTCTCGGTCAGTCAATCTAAGCCTGTTTTCCCTGCCTGCCACGCAGTTGTATAGAATTGTAAAACCCCCAATAGAGCCCTTCTTTCCGCAAGCTGAAGGCTAATCTCGCGCGTCTAAGCACCTTGAGTGAGCTCGCGGACAGGAATGTAAATTCTACCGGCCTGCGCCCGAAATCTATTGTCGGCGACCGATTTGTTGGAGTATGCTCCCCGACGCACTCCCCCGGATTCCACCGGGGCTTGGAACCGGCCCTGTTTTACAAAACCAAATCAAACAAAAACATCCGAGTTCGTTCGGATGGCGTAGTAACAGTAGGAGTGGTTGAAGTCTGATGTCCAAACTCTACAGGAGGTAATTCGGGATGACAAAGTCAAAGAAGGCTCTGGTAGCTGGCGCAGCACTCGCAGGTTTGCTTGCTGGAACTGCGGCAACGATTCAAGCATCGAATCTTCTGCCTGGCTTGAGAGCTGCCGCGCAGTCCGATCAGGCGCCAGCCGACAAGAAGGTGAAGGAAAAGCACGCTTGCAAGGGTCAGAATTCTTGCAAGGGTAAGGGTGGATGTAAATCGAGCGACAACGGCTGCAAAGGCAAGAACTCTTGCAAAGGCAAGGGCGGCTGCGCAACCGACGGCTCCAAGATGCCCGAATAAGAAAGCGCAAGCTTTCTCGTGTCCAGGGCCGGCTTGGAACTTACCGGCCCTCGACATCCCCTTCGATTTACCGGAGTAGCGAATGCCTGCGAATCGCTTTAACAATTTTACAGATTATGGAATCGGGATTGGTTTGCGCGCGACGCATTACAACCACATTCTGACGCGCAAGCCCGTGGTGGACTGGTTTGAAATAATTTCTGAAAATTTCATGATCGATGGCGGGCGGCCGTTGCGTATCCTCGATCAAATTTTAGAGCAGTATAAAGTCGTTCAACACGGGGTCTCAATGTACTTCGGGTCCGCTGAACGTCCGAACCGCGATCATCTTCGCCGGCTGAAAACTCTTGTGAAGCGTACGAATACCCCGTGGCTCTCGGATCACCTTTGCTGGGGAAGTGTGGACGGCCGCTACACGCACGACCTGCTGCCCATGCCGTACACTTTTGAAGCCGCGCGTATCACGGCGCAGAAGGTTCGCGAAGTCCGCGATTACCTGGAAGTCCCAGTGGCGGTGGAAAACGTGAGCAGCTACGCCGAATTTCACGTTTCCGAGATGACGGAGTGGGAATTTCTGAACGAAGTTGTGGAGCGGGCCGACTGCGGAATTCTCTTGGACGTAAATAATATTTACGTTTCATCAAAGAATCACAATTTCGATCCTTTTACCTACGTGAACAGCGTTCCCGCTGAGCGCGTCGCCCAAATTCACATCGCCGGTCATTCAAAGTATCGCAAATATATTTTGGACACCCACGATCACCCGGTGATCGATCCGGTGTGGAAATTGTATTCTCGCGCGATCGAGCGTATTGGTCACACCGCCACGCTGTTGGAGTGGGACGACAGCATTCCGTCGTTCGACGAAGTTCACGACGAGGCTTTGAAAGCGAATCGATTCCTCGCTAGCGCATCCTTGGCCACGGCTGTATGAAGCTGCTCTCTCTCCAACGCCGCATGGCCCGCGCGGTAATGACGCCGCTTACACCAACCGAGCACATGCGTGCGGTGGCGGCCGATGGACGCTCGATGCGCACTGTGGCGTCTGAAATCATCAAGCCAAACGATCGCCTAACTTCTTTCGAACGCCTGGAAATCTACAATCGCCAATATTGGTTCCGGATTCTGTCAGGATTTGCCGAGGATTTTCCCGGCCTTCGCAGCGTACTCGGTGGAACTAAATTCGATCGCATGGCGAAAGCCTATCTCACCGATTGCCCTTCGCAATCTTTCACTTTGCGCAATCTAGGGGCGCGCCTGGAAGCCTGGTTGAGAAAAAATCCCCAATGGTCCGGCACGCGCCGGCAACTCGCTCTCGATATGGTGCGGCTGGAGTGGGCTGATATCGAAGCTTTCGATGGGGCCGCTGAGCCTGCGCTAAAGACGGAAGATCTTGCCGGCGCTAATCCGGCGAAGTTGCGTTTGCGCCTTCAGCCGTACATTCAGCTTCTCCACTTGCACTATCCCGTTGACGACCTGTTGCTGGAAGTTCGCAAAGTCGAAGAGGACTCGGACTTCGCCAGCAATGCGTTCAGCGAGAAGCATCATCGCAAACGCGTTTCTGCCGTCGCCAGATTAAAAACCGAGCCGATTTTTTTGGCTGTTCATCGCATGGACGATTCGGTTTATTTTCGGCGGCTGCAAGCGGAAGAGTTTGCCATTCTGCGTGGTCTTCGTAGTGGTAAACCGCTGAATGGCGCGATGGAATCCGCGTTGAAAAAGAGTTCGATGGCGACGGAAGAGCGACCCGCTCACGTGCAACACTGGTTTCAAACCTGGGCGGCGCTGGGTTGGTTCTGCCGTGTGGACAAGGATGGTTCAAAACACAATTTTGCGGGAGAAGCATCCTCACGCGAATCGAAGGCCAGAAGACATGAGCGACGCGGCAAATCCAATCCTGCGGCTGTATAACGGCTTCGTAAGAGCCGTTTCCAGCCTTCAATCGCCATTTTTGCTGGTGATCCGGGTGTATTGGGGCTGGCAAATCTCACAAAATGGATGGGGCAAACTTCACAACTTGCCGCACGTGACGCAATTCTTTGCGAGTCTCGGCCTGCCCGCGCCTGCATTTACGGCGGCGTTCGTCGCTGGTTTTGAATTCACGGCTGGAATTTTGCTGGCCGTGGGATTGTTGTCGAGAATTGCCGCGTTGGGCCTGGTAATTGATATGACCATGGCGTATCTGGCTGCGGATAGAGATTCTTTCCTGGCGTTTTTCTCAAACCCGGGGAAATTTTACGGCGCCGATCCATTTATTTTTCTGTTTGTGGGTCTAATCATATTGATTTTCGGGCCGGGCAGACTCTCGCTCGACACGCTTCTGAAGCGAATGATGGGAAAAGGGGAATATTCAGACTCCGCAGAGACCAGCTCCTCCGCGGCTTGATGCTCGCCAAATTAAGTTAGCGGCTTCCGCGAGCAAGGCAGGCCTGGTACGCATGAAATCCAAAAATTTTCGAAGCGCAGTTATCTGTGCAGCCGTATTCTGCATATTCTTGGTAATCTCGGCAAGTTCCGTTCGGACTGACCAAATGACCACCACCATAGTCATCGGAAATTCGCGAATTGATGTGGTGGTGGAAAAAGGAACGCTGCAGGTATCGAAGGACGATTTGCTGAAGTGGGTCCAGCGGGCGGCCGAGTCCGTCAGCACCTATTACGGGCGTTTTCCTCTTCCTCATGTTTTGCTGCGCATCATTCCGACGGACGGAAAAGGTGTGCGGAACGGCCGCACGTTCGGAGAAAGAGGCGGATTCATCACCATTCACGTGGGAGAAAATTCCACCTTCGAAGATCTCGCGAATGATTGGATGCTGACACACGAAATGGTTCACCTGGCTTTTCCTTCCGTTGCTGATGAACATCACTGGATCGAAGAGGGAATTGCAACCTACGTGGAACCTATCGCACGCGTGCGATCGAAACATCTGGATGCGACGGAAATGTGGCGAGAACTAGTCCGCGACTTGCATCAGGGTCTTCCCGCCGCCGGAGATCGAGGGCTCGACAACACTCACACGTGGGGACGCACCTATTGGGGAGGCGCACTCTACTGTTTTCTCGCCGATATCGATATTCACCGGCAAACTCAAAACAAAAAAGGCTTGGACGATGCGCTACGGGGAATCCTTAATACGGGAGGCGACATTCGTCAGGATTGGGAGCTTACCAAGGCCTTGGATATCGGAGATCAAGCAGTTGGCGTGAAAGTTTTGCGTCCACTCTACGACAAGATGAAAGATCAGCCATACGATGTGGACCTTGCTGCCCTATGGAAACAGTTGGGCGTTGAAGTGGAAGGTGGGAAAATCCATTTTGTGGATGACGCGCTACTTTCAAAGACGCGAGAGGCCATTACCTATGGATCGGATACCGCCGGCGCTAAGCCAGTCTCCGCCATCAGTGTAGTTGTTGGAGATACGGCCATGAATATCCCGCAGCGCTAACGAAGACGCAGGCAAATCTTCAGAATTTCGAATTGGTCGATCGCGTCCCCAAACCCGAAAACGTTTCATTTGGTTTTCATTACGTACACGCCGTCCCAATCGGCCTGCGGAGCTTCCTCTATAAATTCCTCGGCGCGTTCCAGGAAGGCCTGGGTGGGGCCGTCGTCGGGATATATCGTGAGAATTTGCGCGAACCTGTCGGCGGCTTCCTGCCAATCCTGTTTGCGGTATGCGGCCATGGCGTGATCGAATTGTTGCAGTAGCGCTTCGTATTTAGGTCTTTCCGCCGCTACATCGAGCAATTCGTAAATATTTACCGGCTGATTTTTTCCTTTAACTTTTATTTTGTCGAGTTCGCGGCAGACAAATTGGGACGCGACCTCGCGGTAGGTGGCCTCGCTGATAACCAGCTTGGAGTGATACTGTTTGGTTATTCCTTCCAGGCGCGATGCAAGATTCACATTGTCGCCCATCACCGTCCAGGCGAGGCGCCGGTCAGAGCCCATGTTTCCCACGTTGACGAGGCCCGTGTTTAGTCCGATTCCTACAGCGATCGGCGGGCGGCCCTCGTTCCGCCATGTCACGTTGAGCTTCTCCAGGCCTCGCACCATCTCCAGCGCGCAACTACAACTGCGGAAGGCGTGGTCTTGTTGTGGATAAGGGGATCCCCAGAAAGCCATGATGGCGTCACCGATGTATTTGTCGAGTGTTCCTTGATACGAAAAAATAATTTCAGTCATCGCGCCGAAGTATTCGTTCAACAAGTGCACGAGGTCGTCCGGCGATAGTCCTTCGGAAAGCGTCGTAAAACTGCGGATATCGCTGAACATAACCGTCAGCTCTTTCATCTCGCCGCCGGGCCGAATGTACTTTTCCGGATCTTTCTCGATCAAATCGATCACGCCGGGTGACAAGTACTGCGAGAAACTCTTTCGAATTTGCCGTTTGGCGCGCTCCTCGCGAATCATTCGAAAACTAGTGATGGCCCCATAGTTGGCTGCCAGAGTGCCGGCAGGAATCACAAAACTGAGCCACCTTCCGTGGCTGGCGAAACTGAAATAGACGAACCACGCGAACGCCACTAGTATGACGATCACCGTGATGGTGGAATATAGCGGCGCGATACGGCTGAATATGAATCCGAAAAGGAGACCGAAGACCAGAATGAAAGCTACGTCCACTATTTCTTCGTCCGTACCGCGGTTTAGAAATCCGCGGCCTTTTTCTCCGCTGTGCAACAGATTGTCGATGATGTTTGCATGCACCTCCACGCCCATGTAGCCGGTGTCCTGCCAGGGAGTATTACGAACGTCGCCGGTGGCCAACGCTGTCGCGCCGACGAGTACGATTTTGTCGCGGAACGCGTCGGCTGGGGTCGTTCCTTCAATGACATCGGCCATGGAATAGTGCGGGTAGGTATTGTATGGGCCAGTGTAATTGATCAGAGCGGTGCCATTGCGCGACAGCCGCAGAAGATGTTCCCCGAATTGAATTCGTTCTAGGCCATCCTCGGCGATGTACGCCACGATCTGCTGGTCGGGAATTTTTTCGTATTCGCGAACCACTTGCAAAGGCAGCGAAGGAAAGAAATCCTTGTCCTGATAGCGGATCATCAACAAGGCGCGCCGCAGGGTACCGTCGGCGTCGGGATTAATATTCAAGAAGCCGTAAGACGCCGCTGACTCCGCAATCTTCGTAATATTTGCTTCCACACCGGCGGCAACTGTTCCGCCGTTCCGGATCCACGCGGTGCCCATGTCAAAAGCTTTCCCGTTCTTTGACTTGACCGGCACCACTTGTGGAAACGTTTGAGCCCATACGATGTTGAAATACTCGTCCGCTGATTTCGTTTCGGCCGATTTTGCCCGCTCGGGATTGAGAAATAGGTGGCCCAGGATTACGTCGCCGCCTTTCTTCAGCGCTGCGGCAAAGTTGGCATCCTGGTCTGTAGAGAGTTCCAGTTCTTTTACCTGCTTCAGAACATTCGGAGAGATAGACGGGCCGAGATTTTTCTGCAATTGTTGAAGAGCTTGCGGACCCGAATTGCTTTCTGGGGTCGGGAATGTTTCGTCAAGCGCGATGACCCGCGCTCCACCGGCGTTCAGCCGCTCGACCAAAGCTGCGTAATTGCTTCGTGGAAGAGGGAATGAATTAATTTTTTGGAGCGTTCTCTCGTCGATACCGACAATGACGATGCGTGGGTCATGAGGGCGCGCTCCGCGCAGACTGAACCTGGTATCCAGCGAGCTTTGTTCAATATTCTGCAGGAAAACAAAACCTGCGCGATTGTCGCCGTTGATTCCGGAGAACACGAAAAGAGTAAGTCCTGCCAACGTCACGAGGAGGGCGAGGGCGATATCGATACGAACGAAGGGGAATTTTCTAAGTCGCGCCGCCCAGCGAGACCAGTGCTCTTCCTGCAGTGTCATAAATATCGCGACAGCAGATACAGTTTGCGGCTTCTACCGCTTCCCGATAATTGTCACGGCTCTCGAGGTCTTATCTGTTCCTGTTCGGGTTGCCGTTCTGAGTTCCGCTGGTGCCGACGCCGATACCCACACTTAGCCCTACGGTGAGGGCTGTGCCGATAATAACATTCCGCAAAATGTGATTCTTGCCAATGTGGGTCGGAGGGATCCCGTTCTCGGGAACATCCGTGGACAATTGGCTGCTTTGTATCACTGCCACAGGAGTCTGTGACGTTTGAAAACCGCCGGAAGGGATCACTGAGACGATTTCAACCATTTGGCCGGTGTTGACTACGATCGAATTTCCAGTCGAACTTGTTTGCCCCGAATTGTTCTGCGCCTGTGCGTTACCGGTTGGGGTGACGGATACTTTCCCTTCGTAACAAATGACGGTGGTCTTGTTTGAAGCGTAGGCGACATAGAAGTCGGTGCCGATCACGCCGATCACCGCGTTAGGCGTGGTGACCTGGAATTTGCCTGCGGGCTGGGTAATCTTAACTACCTGGCTTCGTACTTTTCCAAAATTCATCTCGAGCGAAGTTTGTTGCGACGCGCCGTCATGCTGCAGGACGCGAAGTTCGCTATCGGACCCCAGGCTCAGCATTGAGCCATCGTCTAATCCAGCTCGCACACGCCCCGAGTGCGTAGTCTTTAACACATCGTTCCATTGCAGATCGTCTTTCACTTTCGCGGGCTGAGCGTTGCGGGTAGCGGCCGGGATCATGGCGCTAATCTGGCCGGCGTGTTGAGCGCCCCCCTGTGGGCTAGCCAATACTGGTAAAGAACAGAGCAGCAAACAAAGCGGTCCCGCCAAAATACGTTTCAACAGATTCATAGTTTTTCCCTGTTCGAAGCGAATTTCGTATGTTCAATCTTCGCATCGGACTTATGAAAGTCAACGTGGGAACCTTCGGGATGTCGCTTATATGCTTACATCCGATACGAAACGTTTATCGCCGTTGTTTTTACTAGCAGTGTGATTTGGATGCAGAGCTCATGTTAGAGTCTCGTTCAGATCATGCTGGCATATCTCTGCGGTCCAATCGAATTCGCCGAGGACGGTGGAAAACTTTGGCGGCAGAAACTCGCGCCTTTCCTGAAAGATCAACTAGGCCACCGTGTTTACGATCCGGCAGAAGACGAATTGAAAAACCTTGCCGCGGAAGAAGCCGCCCATTTTCGTGAATGGAAGACGAATGACATCGAACGCTTCCGCCGAACTGTGCGCAAGATCATCGCCTTCGACCTGGACCTGATCGAAAACAAGGCAGATTACGTCATCTGCTTCTGGCCTTCGGCAAATGCTCAAAGTGGAGGCACTCCGGCGGAATTGACTGTTGCTTATCGCAAAGGCATTCCGGTTTATCTGGTGACCCCAATTGCGCTGGAAGAGGTGAGCGGCTGGATGCTTGCGTGCTCCGACCACTTGTTCAAGTCCATCGAGGGCTTGAAGCAATTTCTAGCCCTGAAGTTTTCACGCGAGAAGCAAACCCAGCTTTGGAAATAGATCCCGGCAGTTTCTTCCATCCCCGGCGCCCTGCTACTGTCCTCAAACTAATTGGAAGAAATATACCGGCTTAGGAATTCCGTGCAGCCCGGGAAGATAACTTCTCGCCGCTAAATCCTTATCCTGATAAAATCCGCGCCGAATGGAAAAAATTATCATCGCGGTTGGCAGCGCGCGCCTGGTGAAGATGAATGCAGTCTCCGCAGCGCTCCGGTCCTTCGGCTCCTTCTTGAATGCGGGCGCGGAATTTGAGATTGAAGGAATCGATGTTCCGAGCGGCGTCCGTCATACTCCGCTTACACGCGAAGACACCATGATCGGAGCGCGCCAGCGAGCGGAAGCTCTGCTGAACCTGGCGCGAGAAAAAAATGCGCCGTGGGAATACTTTGTAGGCCTCGAAGGAGGCCTTGACGTCTTAGGGGATGGCTCCGCTCGATTGGTCTTTCTCGAGAATTGGGCCTACGTCGCAGACCGCAGCCGGCGAGGATTTTTCGGACAATCCGGAGCGGTCCCGCTGCCGGATGTGCTGACCAACTCCGTGTTGGACCAAGGTGTGGAATTATCGGAAGCGATTGACGCTTTCGCCGGCAGCCATGGAATACGTGACGCGCAAGGGGCGTGGGGAATCCTTACGCATAACCTGATCACGCGCCAGGATGCTTTCCAGGCTGCCGCGATTAATGCCTTCGCGCCGTTTTTTAATAGCGAGATATATTCACAGCATTTTAAGCGCGGCATTGGCTAGCGTGCCGGGTTGTTCGCGGGAACGAGATTCGACAGCTACCCGGTTCCGGACCGCTCAATTTTCGGCAGAGTATGTGCTAGCCTAAAGTTAGGAGACCACAGCGTGGACATTGTAAAAGGGAACATGGGCTGGATCGAAGTTGTCGTCGGACCAATGTTCTCCGGCAAAAGTGAAGAGCTGATCCGGCGCTTGCGCCGCGCGGAGATTGCGAAACAGCGCGTTCAGATTTTTAAGCCGGTAATCGACCAACGCTATGCGAAGAACGGAATCGTCAGCCACTCCGGCCTGGAACTGGATTCAGAACTGGTGAAAGCCGGCGAAGAAATTCTCACCAGAGTCGCGCCACGTACCGAAGTAGTCGGGATTGACGAAGCCCAATTCCTGGGTGAGAGCGTTGTGGAAAGTTGCGTGAAACTGGCCGATCTAGGTAAACGAGTGATCGTGGCGGGTCTCGACACGGATTTTATGGGGCGTCCATTCGAGCCGATGCCGCGTCTGCTCGCGGTAGCGGAAGAAATCACCAAGCTGCTGGCCATTTGTATGCGTTGCGGCAATCCTGCCGTGCATACGCAGCGGCTGGTGGCTTCTGAAGAATTGATAGTCGTCGGTGCCGGCGGAATGTATGAAGCGCGCTGCCGCCGCTGCTTCGAACCGCTTTTAGCGGCTCAGAAGGTAGAAGAAGAAAAAGGCGCCGATCCGCCGAAAGTTCGGGCTGCGATCAGCTAAGGTTTTCGAGCTTTTTAGCGAGCTGTAACCGAATTTCCTCCACGATTGCCCGGTGTTCTTCGCACCCCACCACTCCGAGTGCCGGCGGAGTCTGATCTGTTGGCTTTAATTTTTCCCGCAAGCGCTCGATTCGTTTATGGCTCGCCTCCCAGTCAGCGTCGTCAAATTCCCCGCGACTACGCGCTAGTGATAGCCGTTGAAGCGAAGGTGCCACCAGCGTCCAATCGTGGCAGAGCAGCGCCATATCGCTGCCCGCTTGAAAAGTCCGTACAGCGGATTCCATTGGCGTCCAAGTATTGGCTATTGCTCCCATGGCTAAATCGTCGGCCAGAATCACCCCGTCGAATTTCGCGTCGCGCAAAATGCCGCTGAGCACCTTGCGCGAAAGACTTGCAGGAAATTCAGCGTCAATTTTCGGAAGAAAGATGTGTGCGGTCATAATCATCGGGACTTTCGCGGAAATAAGCGCCTGGAACGGGACGAGCTCGGCAGATTTCAGCCGCTTCAAGTCGCCTCGAAAAACCGCTGAGTCCAGGTGCGGATCGACGGTAGCGTCGCCATGGCCCGGAAAATGTTTCGCGCACGCCAGGACGCCTTCTTTGACAAGTCCGCGCGCGAAAGCCGAGCCCAGGCGAGACGCTTTCTCTGCCTGCGACCCGAAGCTGCGGACACGTGTTACAGGACTGTCCGGATGCATATGTAGATCAAGCATCGGCGCAAAATCCAAGTTACAACCTACACTGCGCAACTCACGCGCAAGCGCCGCAGTTTGTTTCTCCACTAGTTCTGCATTGTCCAATTTGCCCAGATCTTCGGGTGACACCCATTGCGTGAAGGGTTCCGGCAGCGAAAATCGCGTACCGCCTTCCTGATCGATTCCGATCAAGACCGGATGGCCTACGAGACTCTTGATTTCATCTGTGAGCGCCCGCAATTCTGCGGACCCGTTAAAATTTCTGGGGAACAGAACCACGCCGCCCAGACCCTGCTCCAGAAGATCTCGCAATTCGCCCGGTAATTCGCGTCCGTGGAAACCTACAATTAATTTTTCGAGCACTTCTGCTGACACTTGCGTCGGAGTCATCGGCTCATCTGTTATGATGCGCGAGTTCCTCTGAATTCATACTATTTTGTTCCATCGTCATCGCATTCAGAGTAGCCGCCAAGGAGTTTTCGAACAAGATGCGCATCGAATCGCGTGCTCCCACAAGAATCGATCTGGCTGGCGGCACGCTGGACATCTGGCCGCTCTATTTATTTCACCAGCCCGCGTTTACCTTGAATTGCGCGATCAACTTGTACGCCTCCTGCACTCTGGAAACGCATCAAAACACCAAGTCCATCAGGCTGATTTCGCTCGACACAAATCAGCGCGAAGAATTTCCATCCTGGCGCTCGCTTGCAGATGCCTCGCGTTACCGCCTTCCTCTGTTGGCGCAATTTGCAAAACATTTTCATTTCTCGCGAGGTTTGACTATTACCACGAACTCGCAAGCACCGGCCGGAGCCGGCATTTCCGGGTCAAGCGCACTCGCGGTGGCGCTTTCGGCCGCATTCGATCGACTCACTAATTGGGGTGCGAGTCGCGTTGACTGGATTCATCTAAGCCGCGACGTTGAATGCGTCGTGCTGGGTGTCACGACGGGCACACAGGACCATTACCCCGCAGCCTTCGGCGGTGTAAGCCTGATTTCATACGGTCTCGGCGGCGAAAATCGTTCGGAGCTTGGCACCGACACTGACGAACTCGAAAAGCGACTAGTCCTTTGCTACACCGGCAAGCCGCGCCGTTCCGGGATCAATAATTGGAAAATCGTGAAAGCTCACATAAACGGCGACCGCCGGGTTTGGCGAAACCTGGAAGAAATTGCAAGGATTGCGCAAGAAATGCCCGCAAGCGTCCGCGCCGGCAATTGGAACGAAGCTGGACGATTGTTGCGCGCGGAATGGAACTACCGCAGACGCAATCTGCCCACGATTTCGACGCCGACTATAGATCGCATCATTGCTCAAGCACGAAAAGCCGGCGCGCTCGGCGGAAAAGTTTGCGGAGCCGGCGGTGGAGGTTGCGTTGCGCTGCTGATCGAGCCCGACTCCCGCAAACGCGTGGAAGAAGCCGCGACGTCAGCAGGTGGACAAGTGCTGCCTGTACGAATCGACCGTCGCGGTGTGCGAGTACGGCTAATACACTGATACTTCATCCTCCACATGTAACGCCCTCGAGAACCCTCGTCTAGGGAATCGACACTACCTGCAACCATCCAAGCCTTCTGCGAATCCATATTCATCTAATCGTAAAAATACAATAAAATAGGCTCGCGACGAGCATCTATGTACATTCGCTATATTCTCGTAATTATGGCTGCGATGGGTATCAGTGGTGACACCGCTGATGTCAATCGTTACCGCACGCCCGTACTCCCGGATACGCCGAACATCGGCGCGTTGCCCAGTTCCGTTCGCTCGGTGGACTTGTTTGGTCCTGGAATGTTCATTTCCGTGGAGCCGCAAGCCTCCAACAAACAGGTGCCGCTTCAGCCACAATCCCGACTGGAAATCATCCGTTACGTGTCAGGCGAGTTTGCCAAAACTGTGTCGCCGATTCCCGGAGGCCGAAAGGGATTCAGAATTCCCGTAGGCGAGAAATTGAACCAGGTTGAATTGAGAAGGGCGCTACACCATGAAGGCGCTGCGGTGGACGCCGGCGAAACTGTGCAAGTCACCAGTGTGGAGTTCCGCACTCGAGAAATTGTCGTCCAAGTGAATGGCGGCGGCAAAAAGCATTTCAATGTTCGCGAACACCTTCAGGTCGGGATCGGAGGAACACAAGCCCCGGGAACGGCGCCGAGCGGCCCGCAAGAGAAACCGGGCGCTACGCTTATCCTGGACTACGGCGGCCCTGTTCCGGATCTGAGCGCCGATGACGTGATGACCGCGTTGCAAGCATTCTTGAGCTTTTCCAAAGAGCAATCGGCTGCGGTGAATTGGGTGGATACCTTGCCCGCTCAATTTAAGGACGCTATCAAGGATCAGAAGGCGGTCGTGGGCATGGATCACGAAATGGTGCTGGCTGCGTTGGGACGTCCGGACCACAAAGTTCGCGAGCGCGATCCGGACGGTGCAGAGACGGAGGATTGGATCTACGGGAATCCGCCGGCCAGAACGGTCTTCGTCACCTTTAACGGTGATAAGGTAATTCGCGTGAAAGAATACGAGTGACCGCGTTGACTTTTTTCCCTGCGCACCCTAGCATCACCAGTCGGTAAGTACCTCGGAGACGCTTCGAGTTCGTCGTCCGCATTTCATTGCACGTGCCGGGAGGCCTCATGTCGATCAAAGTTGGGATTAACGGATTCGGGCGCATCGGGCGCAACATTTTTCGCGCCGCGCTGGAAGATCCGTCTATCGAGATTGTAGCCGTCAATGACATTACCGACTCGAAAACGCTCGCCCATTTGCTCAAGTACGATTCGATTCTGGGCAACCTGCCCAACAAAGTCACGCACACGGAAGACTCCATCGCGGTTGACGGGAAAAGCTTCAAAGTTTTTCGCGTGAAGGATCCCGCAGAGCTTGATTGGACGTCCGTCGGGGCCGCAATCGTTGTCGAATCCACAGGGCTCTTTACCAAAGGCGCCGATGCACGCAAACACATTCGCGGGTCTGTGAAGAAGGTAATTATTTCCGCGCCTGCCACCGATCCCGACGCCACTTTCGTTCTCGGCGTGAATGACAAATCCTACGACCCCGCGAAGCACCATGTGATTTCCAACGCTTCCTGCACCACAAATTGTCTGGCACCGGTTGCAAAAGTAATTCACGAAACTTTTGGCATCAACGTTGGCACGATGACGACGGTGCATTCTTATACGAACGACCAAAAACTCCTCGATTTGCCGCATCCGGATCTTCGCCGATCGCGAGCCGCCGCGCTTTCCATGATTCCCACCTCCACGGGAGCCGCAAAGGCCCTTCACCTCGTGATTCCTGAACTGAAGGGAAAATTGGATGGCTATTCGCTGCGCGTGCCCACTCCCAACGTCAGCGTAGTGGATTTGACGGTAATGACGGATAAGCCCGCAACGGTGGAATCGGTGAACTCGGCGCTTAAGAACGCGGCCAACGGGCCGATGAAAGGCATTCTCGCCTACACCGAGGAAGAACTGGTTTCCATCGACTTTCGCGGCAACCCGCATTCCTCAATCGTTGATTCTGGATATACGCGCGTGGTGGGTGGAACCTGCGTGAAAGTTTTAGCCTGGTACGACAATGAATGGGGCTACTCGAGCCGCTGCCGCGACCTGATCAAAATTCTAGCTGCCAAGCTCTAAGCCATTCAGGAGAACGCTGCGCCTCCGTCTGCCAACATGAATAAGCTTTCCATTCGCGATCTTGAACTTCGCGGCAAACGTGTGTTCATACGCGTGGATTTTAACGCCCCCATGGCCGGTGATAAAGTCGAAGACGACACACGCATTCGAGAGACGCTTCCAACGCTCCGCTATGCAATCGACCAGGGCGCAAGGTTGGTGCTCGCTTCCCACTTGGGCCGTCCAAAAGGAAAAGTAGATCCGAAATACACGCTCGCGCCCGTAGCTGGCCGCCTGCGCGAACTCCTCGGCAAGCCTGTCGCCTTTGCCTCAGATTGTGTGGGCGCTGATGCCGAAGCAAAAAGCAAAGCGTTGCGCGATGGAGAAGTTCTACTTCTTGAAAATGTGCGCTTCCATCCGCAAGAAGAGGCTAATGATCCGGAATTTTCCCGGCAACTCGCACAATTGTGCGACGGGCTCTTTGTTTGCGATGCCTTCGGCTCCTCACATCGCGCGCACGCTTCGGTAGTCGGCATAATCAAATTTGTTCGCCAGGCTGCGGCTGGCCTGCTGATGGAAAAGGAACTCACGTATTTAGGAAAAGCAGTTTCCAATCCCGACCATCCATTCGTTGCTATTCTGGGCGGAGCGAAGGTCTCGGACAAAATTGAGGTGGTCCAGAATCTGATGAAGCTTGCAGACACTCTGCTGATAGCCGGAGCCATGGCTTACACTTTCCTGAAATCACAAGGCTTGCCGATAGGGAAGTCGCTCGTCGAAGACGATAAGCTCGATCTTGCGCGTGGCCTGCTGGAAGACGCTCGCCGTCGTAATTTCCGTTTTTTGCTGCCCGTCGATCACGTGGTAGCGGAGTCGCCAAATTCGTCCGAAACAAGCATTGTGGAGATCGCCCAAACCCCGGAGGACGTGATGGGCCTCGACATCGGCCCCAAGACGATCGCCTTGTTCAACGAACAAATTAAAAGCGCCCGCACGATTGTATGGAATGGTCCCGTTGGAATTTTCGAGAAGCCTGCATTTGCGCAAGGAACTTTGGCGATTGCGCGCGCCGTAGCGGCAGCATCTGCAGCGGGAGCCACTTCGATTGTCGGCGGGGGCGATTCTGTTGCAGCCATCGAACAATCTGGCATAGCCTCAAAAATCTCGCACATTTCAACTGGTGGCGGTGCTTCGCTTGAATTTCTGGCAGGTGAAAAGCTTCCGGGCATTGAAGCGCTCACAAATAAATCTACAAGCCAAAAGGATTTCTAATTGTCTCGCCGCCCCGTAATTGCCGGGAATTGGAAGATGTACAAGACCCGGGCGGACACCCGACAATTTTTCGAAACATTCAAGCCACTCGTGGCCGCCTCGCATCATTGCGACATTGTCATTGCTCCGCCTTTCACGGCGCTCTCCACTGCCGTCGATGCTGCCGCTGGAACCGCTATAACCATTGCAGCTCAGAACGCCCACTGGGAACGCGAAGGCGCCTTCACTGGAGAAGTTTCCATGCCAATGCTCGTGGAAACTGGCTGCCGCGGTGTAATCATCGGACATTCCGAGCGCCGCCAGTATTTCGGCGAGACGGACGAGTCTGTGAATCGCAAACTCAAGGCAGCGCTTCAGGCGGGGCTTACCCCTATTGTGTGTGTGGGAGAACTTCCCGCGGACCGCGACGCCAATCTCACTCATGCCGTATTAGGGCGTCAATTTGAGGGCGGTTTTGCCGCGTTGACCGATGTGGAGTTCTCGCGTATTCTTTTAGCTTACGAACCGGTATGGGCGATCGGCACGGGGCGAACAGCTACGCCGGAAATCGCGGCAAGCGCCCAAGGTTTCCTGCGCGAGTTATCAAGGAAGCGATTTTCGCCCGAATGTGCCTCCGCACTTCGCATTCTCTACGGGGGTAGCGTCAAACCCGACAATATAAAAGGGTTGATGGCGCAGGAAGAAATCGATGGCGCGCTCGTAGGCGGAGCGAGTCTCCACGCGAAGTCGTTCGCCGCAATCGTGAATTTTTAGCGCCGACTGCCACTGGGAATTCAGCGGCAGCACTAATGGAGTTCTGAATGTCGTCTTGGACAAAGTGGGGATTGTCTTTACTCCTGGCCATCGCCCTGATATGGGTGGGCTGGCGTATGACGTTTATTCTGGTGACTCTGCACGTGGCCGTTTGCTTCGTGCTGGTGATCGTCATCATGCTGCAAAGTGGTTCGGCTGCTGATTTGGCCGGAGCGTTCGGCGGTGCCGGCAGTCAAACTGCCTTCGGTCCCCGAGGCGCGGCGACTTTTCTGTCTCGCGCCACAACCTGGTGTGCCATCGTATTCATGATGACCTCACTCACCCTATCCGTGAAGCGCGCTCCGTCAGAAGCGGCGGGCGTCCATTCAATTATGGAGGACACGCAGCACCCAGCATCGAAGCCGGACAAGCCCGCGGTTCCTAGTGGCGGCCAGATTCCGTTAACTCCGCCGGCTCAGCCGACTGCACCGAAGAAGTAATAGAAGTGCTTTAAGTTTTCGGAAGTAGCCCCAAATTGCGGCTGTGGCGGAATTGGCAGACGCACCAGCTTGAGGGGCTGGCGGTCGCAAGACCGTGGTGGTTCGAATCCACTCAGCCGCACCAACATTTCATATCAGGTGCACGCACCGCTATCGCAGTTCTTCAACGTATGCTGAGCTGTTTTCTTGTTGGAACACCTAGAGTTAAAATTGATCGCGGGTGTTAGGAAGGTAGCCTGCGGCTAATCCCAGAAGTCGTCGCGGTCCAGAAGTTCTACGCCGATTTGTCTGCGTCCATCGCCGTCATATCGACAGTAAACTACGCGCGCTTGTGCGCGGCTGCCTTTATCTCTCCGGCATAGAACAACCCCGCCGCCGGCCTCGACTGCGTGCCGGCACACCAATCCTGCGCCATGCCGGCTGGTGGTTACGGTCCAGGTTTCTTCTTCCCACGTGCGAGCGGGATCTTCGCGGCGCAGCCAGACGGGCACCGAAGAAGTGAGCCGCGGACTGCGGCGGATCCGCTTGCTTAATTCCGACGCGCGAAGAAGAAACTCGAGTAACTGAGTCTTTGTTTCTCCGTCAACAAGTCGAGGCCCGTCGGAAATCCGCTGGGCTTGCTCCACGCTCGAACTTAAGAATTTCCTGAAGGACTCGATTTCAGAATCAGCCGGCTGGCTTTTCAATCTGTCGTTACGCGCTTCCAGTTCTTGAAAGCAGGCCGCGAGAAAATGCTCGGTGCAAAGGCGCTTAGCGTCGAACTCCGCGGCGCCCCGTTCGCCGCACGAGCCCGAACTGCAAACGGCGTCCTCAATTGTCTCTGGCAGTTTGTGTGATTCTATTTGATTTTCCACCGTACGCCCCAGCAATCTAACAGGTTCATCTTACTTCTCTTTCGGCGCTTTACCCATTCCCTTGGCAAGTTCTGAAATCGCGCCACCCACAAATTCCAGATGGCTGCGGCTATAAGTGGCCAATTCACTCGCAAAGTGCTGGGAAGTCTCAGCCGCTTTCTCCTTCAGCGAACTGAGCGCCTTGTCCAAGATAGGCTGAAACACCTCGCGAAAGTGGCGTTCCGCCTCAGCCGAATATTTCTGGCCCGAAACGCGAAGATTGTTCAGAGCGACCTGCGTGGCTTGTTTGCTCTGAGCTTCCAACTCTTCTTTCGCGGCATCGAGCTTTTCGCGGATTGCCGTCTCGAACTGTTTTTCAAAACGCGCATAGGTTTCTTCGATGCGCGCCGCTGATTTTTCCACCGATCGCTCGACGGCCTTTTCCAACTCCCCCTTCTGCTTAGCCATGTCAGATGTCACTTTCAGCGCGTTATCAATGCTGGGCGCCATCTGCTCTTTCATGCGCGCCACGATTCGAGCCACGCCTTCCTTTCGAGACGCTTCGATCACGCCCTGAACCCGCTCCGTCGCTTTCGCCGCCAGTCCCAGTGAAGTATCTTCGAGTTCACGAGTGCGCTGTTCCACTCGTTCCAGCGCTTGTTGCACGTCGGTTTCCAGTTTTTTCTTCCACTGGCCGTAAAGAATCCGCGCGCTTTCCTGGCTGGCTTTGTTTAATTGTTTGATGGACTGTTCGATCCACGGCCCCGCCTGCGAAGCGCTCGCTTCCGATAGAACTTGCTTGGCCTCTTCGCGAAGTGTTGCGCGCAGTTCAACCAGCATCGATGCCGCTTCCTCACGAACCGAAGACGCTGCAGCTTCGGCGAGCATGCCTTCCATCTGCTGCTGGAATTCGCTCATTAACTGGCCAACCGGCCTTGCCGAGGATGGCGCCGATATAGGCAATTCAACCTGTCGCGCGCTGCTAGCCTTTCCGCGCTTGTCTTCCACCGCGATACCGATCGATTCGGGACGTGGCACGGCAAATGGTTTCGACTTGGATGTATCCATCTCCAGGTTGCGAGGTCCGGTAAAAGGCAGCCAATCTTGCGGAGGAGAATCAATGCCCCAAATATTCCCGGGAGTTTCCAATTCCACAGCCGTCTGAAAAAGTCCGGCAGGATCCTGCGGACGATCGACCCACTTCACACGCCCGCGCGCCGAAATTGGCGTATTCGCTTTTGGATTTTTTAGTTCGAGGACGACCAGGGCGTTCGTCAACACCTGATGCTTTGAAAGGTATTTAAACCCATGGCAGCTGATGGCCACAGTGGACACTTCTTCACTGTAAGGACCTCGGAAAGAATCCACCCCTTCCACCTTCAAAGGAATGGCATGTTCCACTCGCGTGCTGTGCCGCGCTGGCCGGAAGGCAGCCGAGCTATTGGACATATTCGTCTCTCAGTACTGGGAAACTTAGGATAAATCACCTAGCGTAGCTTGGCGGGCAAATCGACATTAGAATTTTCTAAGAGTTACTACCGGCGTAGTCGGCGGGGTAGACGCGCGAATTTAGCGCAATAACGAACCTGCGTTATCATAGTGACTGATCGCATCGGAAATGCAGTTAGGCACACCTAAAAAGGGCCATTTTCGTGAGCACCACTACCCTGAGAGCTCTTCTAGAACACCACTCGGATTCGCAGAAACTTGACTGGGAGATCGAACAGACGTCTGTTCCACGTCGCATATTCTTGTTATCGCCTGTCAACGCAGCCGGCGTCCGCGCGAAGATGATTATTAGTGAAAAGGCCAAATTTCAACTAGCCGTCCAGTTGAGGGAACAAGGCCTACCTCTGGGCGACGTATTCAGCTTCATAAGCGGTCTGTATTTTCGTGGAAAAATGGCTTACGCCGATGCTTTCGGCGGAGCTTCATCACTGACCCCGAGCTCCTACGTCATTATGGCCGGACGTGGGCTGATTCCCCCGCACACGATCATCAGGCAAGAAGATTTGAGAAAGCTTTCGGGAGTTCCCATTGATCACCGTGACGCACGGTTCCGCGACCCACTTGAGCGCGACGCTCGCGCATTGAGCCAGATCGTCGGACCCGATTGCGAAGTAGTGCTCTTAGGAAGCATCGCGACCCCGAAATACGTTGAACCTTTGCTCGGAATTTTCGGCGAACGCCTGCTCTTCCCTTCAGAATTTGTAGGACGCGGAGATATGAGCCGTGGTGGCTTGATGCTACGGTGTGCCCGCGAGAACGTGCAGCTAACTTATGTGCCGGTTGCAACTACGCCGCGTCACGGCCCCCGACCGCCGAAGCTGCCCAAGCCAACGCGTCGCAAAGCGCGCTGATAAGTTTCATTTTGTTGTTGCCGCCCAATTTAATGCTTTTTAACGTATTCCATGGCGCGCGTCGAGAATCTTTGTCTCACAATCACTCTTGATATTCGGCACCGCTTGTATATGATGCCGTTGGAAAATTATAACGCAATCCCATCGAGCGCTTCCTGCGCGCGGTGCAACGGGAGCAATAGCGATGCGACTCGGCAATCGCAACAGTGAGAGCGGTTCCGCGGCGACAGCGGGCCTGCTGGCGCTACTGATAGTGATTCTAGTGGTCGTCACCGTGTATATTTTTGTCGCCAAACTTTACGCGCCGCCTTCAACCATAACCGCCGTGGGTCAGTTGGTCGATCATCAGTACTTCCTCACACTTTGCGTCACCGGCGCCGTTTTTATTCTTTCGCAGCTCGGACTCGCTTACGCTATTTGGCGCTTCCGCGATCGCGGACAACAAGCGCATTTCACGCGTGGCAATAACACCTTGGAGATGGTCTGGACCACGGCGACGATCATTCTTTTCCTGGGTCTCGGTTTACTGGGCCGCAAAGCCTGGGCCGAAGTGCGATTCACTCCCGCGGAGCCGGACGCGGTGCGAGTGGAAGTTACCACCAACCAATTCGTGTTCAACTTCCGCTATCCCGGCCCGGATGGTAAATTCGGCAGGCTCGATCCAAAACAGGTCAGCGCTTCCACTGGAAACCCGTTGGGCATTGATGAAAATGATCCCGCCGGAAAAGACGACATTGTAATGCCCACGCTAACCGTTCCGGTGAATCATCAAATCGAGTTGCTTATCCGTTCCCAAGACGTGATTCACAATTTTTACGTGCGCGAGTTGCGCCTTCAGCAGGACTCTGTTCCGGGAATGATCATTCCCATTCACTTTACGGCGAATCAGACGGGGCACTACGAAATCATGTGCACCCAGCTTTGTGGACTGGGCCATTATCGTATGCGCAGCTTTCTCGACGTCGTATCGGAAGCCGACTATCAGAATTTCCTGAAGCAGCAACAACAGGGTGCCCCCCAGTGAACCCGATCCATATGTCAGGAGGCCATGCATGAGTTCGCACGCCCACCCCGGGCACGCGGTTGTAGTAGAACCCAGCGGGTTTATTCGTAAGTATATTTTCAGCGTCGATCACAAGGTAATTGGTATTCAGTATTTCCTTCTCGCTCTCACCGCTGTGTGCGTCGGAATCGTTCTGTCGCTCTTAATGCGTTTTCATTTGGTTTATCCGGGAGCCCATCTTCCATTCGTAAGCGGCGGAATACTCACTCCCGAACAATATCTCGCGCTGCTTACCATGCACGGCACGATCATGGTGTTCTTCGTTTTGACCACAGCTCCTCAGGGCGGCTTCGGTAATTATTTTCTCCCCATTCAGATTGGCGCGCCCGACATGGCTTTCCCGCGCCTGAATATGCTGTCCTTCTGGGTCACGTTTCTCGCATTCGTCGCAATTCTTGCTGCGTTTGTTGTTCCGGGCGGCGCACCGATCAGCGGCTGGACTGGCTACACGCCGCTCAGCGGCATGGGCGAAGTCACCGGGCCCGGCGAGGGTTGGGGTCAGACCATGTGGATCATCAGCATTTCGCTCTTTTGCCTCGCATCGCTGCTGGGCGCCTTGAACTTCATCGCCACCACGATTGATCTGCGCGCGCCGGGCATGACTCTTTTTCGCATGCCGCTCACCGTATGGGCCTGGTTTGTTACCGCGATTCTCGGCTTGCTCGCTTTCGGAGTGCTGCTAGCTGGCGGGATTTTGCTCCTTCTTGACCGCTCGGCCGGAACAAGTTTCTTCCTTCCCGCCGGCCTGGTTGTAAACGATCAGTTGCAGCCTCACAGTGGCGGCTCTCCGCTTCTCTGGCAGCACCTCTTCTGGTTTTTCGGGCATCCCGAGGTTTACATCGCGATATTGCCCGGCATGGGAGTGGCGTCCCACGTTCTTTCCACCTTTGCGCGCAAACCCGTGTTCGGATATCGCGCGATGGCTATGGCGATCTGCGCCATCGGTTTCCTGGGCTTCATGGTTTGGGGCCATCACATGTTCCTCAGCGGCATGAGTCCTTACTCGGGCTTTACATTTTCCGTCCTGACCATGTCGATTGGCGTTCCTTCCGCCATTAAAACCTTCAACTGGATCGGAACGCTGTGGGGCGGCAAAATTCAGTTTAAATCCCCCATGCTGTTCGCGCTCGGCTTCGTTTCGCTGTTTGTCAGCGGTGGACTTTCCGGCTTGTTCCTCGCGCAACCTGCCGTGGACAATATGCTTCACGCCACTTATTACGTCGTAGCGCACTTTCATTTGGTGATGGGCGTAGCTGCCATCTTCGGAATTTTTGCCGCCACCTATTTCTGGTTCCCGAAAATGTTTGGCCGCATGATGAGCGAACCGTTGGCTAGGCTGCACTTCTGGTTCACCTTTGTAGGAGCCTACTGTATCTTCATGCCCATGCATTTTGTGGGAATCGCGGGCGGTATTCGACGTTATGCTGATTCGACTGGCACCACCTACGCAGCCGTTCTTCAGCCGCTGCATATGTTCATGACCTACGCGGCATTCATCACCGCTGCAGCCCAACTGGTTTTCCTTTTCAATTTTTTCTGGAGCTTGAAGCACGGCGCCATCGCAGGCAAGAATCCCTGGAATGCCACCACGCTTGAATGGATCACTGACTCGCCGCCCCCAATCGACAATTTCGGCGGCCATTATCCCAGCGTATATCGTGGTCCCTACGAATTCAGCGTTCCGGGTTATAAGCAGGATTTCATTCCGCAGAATCTGACGCCAGAGCAAGCAGCTCTCTTAAAATAGCGGAGCAACAACACAGGAGTCTTTATGCCAGGTAGCACCGTTACTGAAGAAGTCGAGCTAATCAGCACCGGAAAAGGCGGCGGGGGAGATTCCTCCCGTGACGACGATGGCTTCGGCGGAGGCGGCGACGATTGGAAAGGTTCGTCCGGCTCCGCTCGCGTGCCGCAGCGCGCTTACGTCACCGGAATGGTCATCGCGCTCAGCGGCATTCTCATGTTTTTCATGGCGCTGGTGAGCGCCTACATCGTCCGCAAGGACATGCCCAACAGCGCCTGGGTTCAGCTCAACGTCCCGCGCATTCTTTGGCTGAACACTCTGATTCTTATTGCCAGCAGCTTCACACTCGCACGCTCCCGAGGTCGCTTTCTCGCAAACGACGACGAGGGCTTTCGTCACTGGTGGGGCGTCACCACCATTCTCGGAATTTTCTTTTTGATCGGTCAAGTAATTGCTTGGCGTCAACTCGCTGCTGCGGGACTTTTTCTGGCTACCAACCCGGCCAGCAGCTTTTTCTACGTTTTCACCGCAGCGCACGGCCTTCACCTTTTGGGCGGCGTTCTTGCCCTTCTTTTGGTGGCTTTCAGGCCAACTCGTAAGCTCACACGCGGCACGGCCACGGAAATCGTTTCGATGTACTGGCACTTTATGGACGGACTTTGGGTGTTTTTATTTTTACTCCTCATTCTGGGACGGTGAAAAGTGAGTGACACGGAATTCGAAGGCATAGTTGAGTCACCTTGGTCGGGGGGTGCCTCTCCCTTCGCCATCAACTCTAAAAAGTTGGGGATGTGGCTTTTCATCGTTTCCGACTCGCTCACGTTTTCGGCCCTGCTGATCAGCTACGCCTACGTCCGGCTTGAAACTCCCAACTGGCCCAGGCCGTTCGAGATTTGGCCCGCCATCGCGAAATCGTCGTTCATGACATTTGTTTTGCTCTCCAGTAGCTTGACCATGGTTCTGGGCGTGAACGCCGCTTTCAAGGGCGACCGCAAGAAAACAGTCCGCTACCTGATTGCCACTATAATTTGCGGAATTGCTTTCGTGCTGATCCACGCCACGGAATGGGTCTCCCTGTTTGGCGAAGGTGTGACGCCCTGGGGAAATCCCTGGGGTGTACCGCTGTTTGGCGGCACGTTTTTTGGTCTTACCGGCCTTCATATGCTGCACGTAACGATCGGCGTTGTGTATCTCGCAATTATTGCATGGGGTTTTGGCAAAGGTAAGTACACCGCGGAGCATGTGGAAGTAAGCGGTCTGTACTGGCATTTCGTTGACTTGGTCTGGATGTTCATTTTCCCCATGGTTTATTTGTTGAGCGTGAATCCGAAGTAACGAGGAGAGCACTGCCTAATGAGCGCGCACGGACACGCCGAACTTACGCACGAGCATTCCGTAGGCACCACTAAGCTTTTTGCCACCGTCTGGGTGTGGTTGCTGCTACTGACGGCCTTGGAAGTTTTTCTCGCCTACGAAAGGCTGGAAGTCCATCTGATGATTACGATTCTAGTCGGCCTTTCACTTATTAAGGCCGCTTTGATCATGTCCTACTTCATGCACCTGCGATTCGAACGTCTGGGACTATTTTTACTACTAGTTCCAGCCATGGTATTCTGCATTTGCATGATGCTGATCATGTTCTTTCCGGACAGCATTCGGCTGATGAACTTGCGGCCTCATTAGTTGGCTGCATTGTCGCGGGATTTATTTCGTTCGCTGATGTGCACATGAAGAGCCGTCTAAAAATTCGCTTTGCGATTGTCCTCTTCCTGGCCTTTGTGATCCTGGATGCGTCTCTCGCGTCTTCGGCGTTTGCCCAAGGCTGCGCCATGTGCTACCAGAACGCTTCGGCCACTGGTGCGCAGGGAAGTCAGGCGCTTCGTCATGGCATCCTCATCCTCCTGTTTCCCACGTTGACCGTGTTTACCGGTATTTTCGGCTTGATTTACCGCCGGCGGAACGTCGCGCGCTGAGCGCGCAATGTTTGCCGACCGCACGAACTGGAATCTAGAATCCAATCGTCTCAGTGAAGCTCTCGCCAAGCATCGCGCGGCTAGTAAACCGCTGCTTGACCTAACAGTTTCCAATCCCACTGAATGTGGTTTTGTGTACGATCGAGGAAGTATCCTACAATCCCTGGCAAATCCACATTCGCTTTCTTATGATCCTGATCCCAAGGGCTTGCTCGCCGCTCGTCAAGCAGTGGCCGGGTATTATTTGGCGCACGATATCGTCGTCCCGGTTGAGAACATAATTCTTACCACCAGTACGAGCGAAGCATACTCGTTCACGTTCCGGATTCTTTGCAATCCGGGCGATGAAGTTCTAATTCCCGAGCCCGGTTATCCACTGTTCAGCTTTCTTGCGAACATTCACGACGTAAAGCTCGTCAGCTATCCACTGCTCTATGACCACGGTTGGCAGATTGATTTCCATGCTCTCCAGCAAGTCATCACACCCCGGACACGCGGAGTCATCATCGTTAATCCCAATAACCCCACGGGACATTTTTGCAAAGCTTACGAAATGAGAAAAGTGAACGAAATTTGCTCGTCTCGACAGATCGCTATCATCGCTGATGAGGTCTTTCTGGATTTCTATTTCGAAGCGAAGCGACCATCGAGTTTCGCGGCAAATAATACAAACCTTACTTTCACAATGAGCGGCCTCTCCAAGATTGCCGGGCTTCCTCAAATGAAAGCCGCGTGGCTGATCACCACAGGTCCGGAAGAATTAAAAGCTCCAGCTCTTTCCCGTCTCGAAGTGATTGCCGATACTTTCCTGTCGATGAACGCTCCCGTACAGCTTGCCATTCCCCGTTTTCTGGAACTTCGCCACGGATTTCAAAATCAGTTGATGACCCGTGTTCGTAGAAACCTGGCAAAACTCGACGCGCAGCTGGCGGCACAGAGTTCCTGCTCAAGATTAGAAGTAGAAGGAGGCTGGTACGCCGTACTTCGCGTTCCGGCTACCCGCTCGGACGAGGACTTAGCTATCGAGCTTCTAAATACCCAGGAAATCTACGTCCATCCCGGCCACTTTTATGACTTTCCAACAGATGGATATCTGATCGTTAGCTTAATTACGCCTGCGGAAGAGTTCGATGAGGGGATGAAGCGCTTGCTATGGGCGTTTTAAGGATTCAGAAAATCGGTTTTGCTTTCATCCTGCAATCGATATCGGAATCGAAGTCCGCGATAATTATCCGCGCAGTCGGCCCGGTGGATCCGCCGTTACGGGCGTTTCGATTTTCAATTCCGGTCCTTCATGATCCGGCAGTTTAGAAGGAGGCAACTGCGGAATCCCAACTCCCCGATTCAGTTCGAGATGTTCCTTGGCACAACGAGGGCAATATCCTTTCCCGTTCTCTTCGTCGCGCTGGCTGGCCAGTTCGTAGCATTCGCAAATACAGTCGCAATATCCGGTTGTCGAAGCGGTTTTAATCGGAACCAGTCCCATCTGAAATCCTCCGTTCGCAGGATACTACTCGGTGGCGTTAGGGGACGCAAGGCGGGAACATCCGCGTCGTAAACTTCTAAGCGTGTTCGAGTTGCGCGAGCCGGAACGGATCGCCAACCTTGTCATGCAGTTCCAGCCAGACGCTGTCCGGTTGAGACAAAAATACGTCCACCACTTGCGGATCGAACTGTCGCCCGGAATATCGGCGAATTTCTTCGCGCGCCACGGTAATCGGCATAGCCTTGCGGTACGGACGATCCGAAATCATCGCATCCAGCGTGTCGGCCACAGCGAATATTCTCGCTCCCAGAGGGATCTGTTCCCCCTTCAATCCGCGAGGATATCCGGATCCGTCGAAGCATTCTTGGTGAGTCAGCACGATCTCCGCCGCATCTTTCAGAAATGGAATCCGCTTCAGCACTGCAAATCCAATCCCACAGTGCGTACGCATAATCTCGCGTTCTTCAGCGGTTAGAGGTCCAGGCTTCCGCAGGATGCTATCCGGAATTCCCATCTTCCCGATATCGTGCAAAAACGCGCCGCGCGCGATGTGCCGCATCAGCCCCTTGTCCACGCCCATGAGCTTGGCCATCGTTATGGTAAATGCCGTCACGCGCTGGCAGTGGCCTTCGGTTTCCGCATCCTTCGCATCCAACGCCCCGCCCAAGGCCTCCAGCGTGTAGTCGTAAGATTGCTCCAGGTCTTGCAAAGCAATCGACAGCTGCTGCGTGCGCTCCGCCACTAAGTGCTCGAGATCGCTTTGGTACGTCCGATTTTCCAGCACGAGCTGGCGATGTTCCAACGCGCGTCGCACACTCAGGTGCAGTTGATCCTTCTCAAACGGTTTCAGAATGTAGTCGTAGGCTCCCGCGCGAATCGCTTCCAACGCGATGGAGATGTCGTGCATCGCCGTAACCATAATCACCGGCACGTCCGGATCTTGCGCGCGCAACTCCGAAAGCAGCCTGATGCCGTCCATCTCCGGCATCACGATATCGCTGAGAACCAAATCGAAAGAATCATTCCCGAAAGCCTCAAGCGCGATCAGTCCATTCGGACACACGGAGCAGCGATAGCCTTGCGCATCGAGCAGTGTCGACACTACTTCTCGAATCGCTTCTTCGTCATCCACCACCAGGATTTTTTCTCGTTCCACGGGCCCACTCCGGGACATATCCCGTCTTAAGTATAATCCACGCCAAATCCGGGCCAGCCCGCCTTGTTGAGGCAGAGTGCTAGTTTGCGCAATGCCTTAGCGAGAACCCGTTACGGGCAATTTAGCTATTCGCCTCAGGCAGCTCGAGTTGTTCCATCGCGCTTTCTGCGCAAGCCGAAAGATTCGCGACCAAATTCGTGAGATGGATCAGAGGTCCAATCGAAGGCGGTTTTCCCGCGGCGATCCACCCCGAGAGCAAACGATAAGAGGCACGAAAGCGAAATCTGAGCCAGGCGCGAAATGCTTCATTGCGTCTTGAAGGATTTGGAGTGAGCGACGCGACCACCTTAGCGAACTGTTCGGTCCGCGCAAAATCCGTGGCCACACCGGGTAAGAATCGTGCCACAATTTGCCGTCGCTCTTCGCGCCACATATGCTCCACTTCTTCCGATGTGTTGAGGCGCACATATCGAGAATCATTGGACGCCAAGGATTGCCGCAACTGAGGCAGGTGTTGAGAATGCAAGGGAAGCAAGTTTTCTGGCTTCGTTTCGAAACCCGTCGATATTTCTTCTGGCAAAGGTTTGCTTAGGAGGTATCCCAATCCGATCGCCAAGCCGGCTGAGATCACCGCGCCGAGAAGCAGGAATGTATTCACCAGTTAGCTGCCAATCTTGCGAGCCTTGCACCTGAGGCCTCGCGCAGGCACCGCATGAATCGATCGAGAAGTTCGATTATCCACGCATTCGCTGAAGTATGAAACTATTAAATGTTCCATTATTTACCGAATGAATGTTGACTCGGAAGTCCACAGGCGATACTATCCTCACACCTCACGGAGTTGACGTGGAGTCACTCGAGCGTTTTGCGCAGAATCAGCGCATCATCGAACACTTTGCCCTGCACTGGCTAGTCGGCGTCCCTACCGATTTAGCCCGGCTCCATCACGTCGCCAGTCTTTGCAATGTTTCTACCGGTACTTACTATCACCCAGGTTTGCGCGGAGCCTTTTCTGAACCGGCTATCCATCAGGCTTTGCAGTATTGTCATGAAGAGCTCTTTGGTAAGGTTTTAGAAAAGACGCTCCAGGAGCAGGAAAGGGATTTGCGCCAGATGTTTTTCGGCATCGCCGCGCCTGCTTTTGAAATTGCCGGCCGGTGGCTTGAGCTTGAATACTTCCGAATGTGGGTTCCGATCGGCACTCCCGCTTATCTTCGCGAATTGTTCCGCTCTAATCTCCGCGTCATCCTCAGCTCAATCGTTGCTGAACGCGCCATGGTTTCCACAGCCGCTTAAGCTTTTTGATCCGATGGATCTTCGTACTCCAGCTACCGCTTGAGAACCCCGCGGGAAAACCTGTTATTCTGGATTGACATCCAAGTTCTTGTGTCGATGTTTTTCCAATGTGCCGGAGGTGAATATTGAAGCAGTTCGGTATTTTAATTCTCGCGATCTCATGCGGACTTTTTGCTGCCGCTCAGCAGGGTCCTGCCGCGAAGTCTGTGCTCCCAACACAGACATCGCCTCCCGCCCAAGTGGCGACTCCTTCCAATCCAGAATTCTTGAGAGCCGCGGACGAAGTGTTGGCACAAATGAGCAAACTCCTGGACTTGCCTATTAAAGAGCCTCTCAAGAAGAGTCTTCGCTCGAAACAGGAAATTCGCGACTATCTCATCCGCGAGGAAAAAGAAGATAGAACCGATCAGGAGCGCTACGCCGACTCAAAGACACTTCAGGCGTTCGGCTTAATTCCAAAAGATTTTCCCCTCGATTCGTTCATGCTTGATGTTCTTACCGATCAGGTCGCCGGCCTCTATGATCCCAAGGCGAAGGAATTTTACATCGCTGATTGGATCCCAGCTGACGAACAGCGCGAAGTGATGTCTCACGAATTGACCCACGCGCTCGAGGACCAGTCGTTTCACATCGATCCGTGGATTAAAGCTGCTCGTCCCAATGATGACGCTGAACTCGCGCGCGAAGCCGTCAGCGAAGGCTCGGCACTCGCCGCCATGGTGGATTACACCATGCGCGACCAGAACGTCGGCGTTCGCGATTTGCCGGATGTCTCCTTGATTATTCGTTCCGGCGCTGTGGCTGAAATGGACAAAGACCCAAAGTTATCGAAAGCTCCGCCTTATATTCGAGACGAGTTACTTTTCCCTTATCTGGCTGGCACCGGTTTTTCACAGCAATTTCTGAAGGCTCATTCAGGCTGGAAAGATCTACATTTGATTTTCCAGAATCCTCCCGTTTCCACTCAGCAAATCATTCATCCCGATCTTTATTTGTCGAACGTGAAGCCCGAAGCCGTCACTTTGCCCGATTGGAAGAATCTTGCCCCGGACGATTGGAAGCTTTTGGAAGAAAATGTATTGGGGGAGTTTGGTTTCGGCGAGGTCCTGAAACAATTCCTTGGTCAGGAACGCGCCGACATGACTTCGTCCGCTTGGAAAGGTGACCGTTACGCCATATTCGAGGACGAAAAAAGCAAAAATACTTCGCTCATTTTTCGCATCGTGCTGGACAATCCGGACGACGCAGCGCGCTTCTTCGGGCAGTACAGCGAATTGCTGGAGCTTAAGCATCTGGACCGCAAGGAACTCTACCGCCGTCCCAACTTTTTCCAGTTTCAAATTGATGCGGGCGGAGTCTTCCTGCACTGCGCTGCAGCAACCTGCTTAGTCGTGGAGAATGCCACTCGTGAGGTCTTTGAAAATATCAACCGCGCGGTGGCGTTGCCGGCTGCTCCAGCTCCCACCGCTGCGGAGTCCAAGCCACCGCAATCAATCACGTGGCTGCAGCGTCCGCTCGAATCTGATTTCCGCGATTGCGAGGCCGGCGAACGCCAAAATTCAGCAATTCTCGCCGCCGCCAATTTTAGTCGTTGAGTGATATTCCCGCAGGGTCCGCCCGGTGAATCACCATCATGGTCTGATCGTCCGCTTGGCGCGTGCCGGACGAGAAACTATTTACATCCTTCAAGCAAGCCGCCAGTAATTCCTGCGGCTTCCATCCGTGGCGTTCTCCGGCTACGCGCATAATCCGCGATATGCCGTATTCCTCGCCTTTCGCGTTTGCCGCTTCCGAAATTCCGTCCGTATATAGAACCAGACTGTCTCCTGGCCCAAGGTTTACACGGTCGATCGTGTAAGTGCTTTTCGAAAACATTCCGAGCGGAAGCCCGGTTGAAGAAATCTTCCTCACGCCATTCTTCTCAATAATCAGCGCAGGGAAATGCCCCGCGCTTCCAATTTCAATTTCACCCGATGCGCCGGCGCGCCCGCAGATAAGCGTGGCGTATTGCCCCGCAATCGTACTCTCGCAAAAAACGTGATTCGCTCGTTCCAGCAGGCCCTCGAGTTCCAATCCCACTCCTGACAGCGACCGGAACATCGCATGCAGATGCGTCATTAAAAGCGAAGCCGCCACGCCTTTGCCGGCAACATCTCCGAATAGAAAAACGAGCCTCCCGTCACCGTTCGACGGCAAAATCAAATCGCAGTAATCGCCGCTTACCAGTCCCGCCGGTTTGTAGTGATACTGGATGTGCCAATCGTTGAACCGTACTTTTGCTTCTGGAAGCAGCCCGCGCTGGATACGTGCCGCCAACTCCATATCCCGCTCCAGCGCGCGCTGCTCTCCGCTTGTCAGATGGTCCAGGCAAAAACGCACGAGCGGGTCTGCTAGCAGACGATCCTTTTCCACCGTGTCGTTGCAAGTGGGACAAATTCCGTACGTCCCGTCCTCCATTCGTTGCAGCGCCGAATTCACCTCGCTCAGCGCATCTACGAAGGGCGCCGAAGGAACCTCCGGCGTTGCAGACGAAATCGCCAAGGTTATCTCCCCGCGCCTTTTCTCAAGCTGCTCTCGAATATACGGATCCGTCACTCCGTGCGTGGTCATTTCCTCCAGTTTCGAGGTTCTCGCAGCTCTCGCGGCGGTGCTATCCCATTCGGGCATGGTATCCCCTGGGTTTCTCTCTTTTATTCGATTCGCAAGATTGAGCTGCGGATTCCACAACTATCGATTTCAGCGGCAAATTTGCGGCCTTGCGCTCAACCCGTGCTAATCGACGTTCGAACCGCCCTCGCAACTTCTGATAAGCGCCCGTTCCAATGCTCCCCAAGCGCCTGGCCTGCTGAAGCGCGTTCAACGCCTCGTGCGAAATTTCCGTCGCTCGATGTGTTTCTCCGCTGTGGCGTTCGTAATAAATCGCCAATTGTTCGTACGCTTCAACTCCCTCGCGCGAATGCCCAAGCATGCCTTCCCAAAGATCGCGCGCGAGCGTCAGATCACCTTCGCGCTTCGCAATCCGCGCCAGCGATGTTTTTGCAGTCCGGTCGCTCTCGAGAGGCAACTCCGACGATGCGATCGACTGCTCGTAATGTTTGCGGGCACGTTTGGTTTCCCCGCGCCGCTCGCATATCCGTGAAAGTCCGAAAAGCTCAAACCCATCTTTTTCCTCTCTACTATGTTCTGCGAGCAGCGAAACGATGCGGCTGGAAAGCGCGGCAAGACCTCGCAGGTCCATTTGATTGTGCAGGAAAATCGGCACGAGCGGTTCGGGAGGCCCGCCGCGTAAAAAATCAAAATAAGTCTCCGGGATCAATTCCGAGACCAAGTCCGGCCCGCGGTTCCAACCCAGCACGTGCCGTTCAAGCTCCCACAGACGGACAGATCCTATCCGCAGCCGCCAGAGGTTGCGGGCCGGGTGCAGAAAATCCAGGTGCGCTTGCGGCGTGGGTGGCTGCAGCTCTCGCGTCATTCGATAGCGTGTTTCAAGCAATGGCCAATCGAATGATTTGCCGTTGAAAGTTACCAGCACGCAGCGCTCGGCCATGCGCTCCCCCAGCGTCACGAGCAGTGCATGCTCGTCGCCATGGTCGCGCATGAAAAATTGCTCTACTTCCAAGCCGCCCGCATCCCACCACGCGATCCCTACCATGAATGGATACGTTCCGGTCCCGCCCATGATCCCGGTAGTTTCGGTATCCAGGAAGAGCCACTGCCGCGGGTCCGCAACCACCTCGGGAGCGTCCGGTGCCAGCAAACGCAGCGCCGACGCATCCACTCTCTCGTCCGCTAGACCGTGGCCCAATGGCGAGCAATCTGTTTTCACGCCGTTGGCTACGTCCGAAAACGATTTTCGCAATGCCAGATGCTCGCCATATTGGTTCTGTACCAGTTTCGCGCCCAGAAGTTCCGCCAACCGCTCTGCGCCTTCGGGAATACAGGGAGAAAATCCGGGCGGTTGCTCGACGAAACTTCCGTGCAAGCGATCGGAGTTCGCCGTCTGGCTGGAACTTGAGGAATTCTGCACCACTGCATTAGCCGGTTTTTGCAGCGCTTTCACTCGCGCGAACCGATCCAGCAATGTCTTACTCATGCGCAGAGATGCTCCAAAAGCTTTAGCGCGAGTTCCTTCGTCTTGTCGCTCTTTTCCCCGGCGTGACCGACGCACGACGGGCATCCCTGCTCGCACGGGCACGCTGCGATCAATTCGCGGGTTCGCCGCAACAATAAATCGTGAACGTGAAACAACGGTTCGCTGAATCCAATTCCGCCGGGATAGGCATCGTAGAGATACAGATTCGGCTCAAAGAATTCCTTCATTTGCGATAGGTCGGTCATTGCCGTTGTGAACTCCTGCCAATCCGCCTCAATTCCGGGACTGGCCGGCCGCTCTCCTACGGCAGTGCCAATGTCACGCTTGTCGCACATCAACAAGAGCGTGGCCATGGACTCCAGTGCGTACAGCAAACCGAAAATCCCGCTCTGCCGGTCAGACAACGTAAAAGGCAATGAAGCAAGCAGATTGCGCTCCAGCGTGATCCAGAACGAGGTTGTATGCATCTCGTTTTCCGGTAATTCGAGCTTTCCCGCGCCCACGTTTTCGTTGGTAAAAAATTTGATCTTTTTATATCCCACAACCTGCGAGCGCACCAGCACGTCACCGTGCGCGCGGGTCGCAGGTCCCGCGATGCGTTGCTCCTCCACAATTTCCAGCACCCGAACTTGCGTGTAGCGAATCGCATCCGTGAAATAATCAACATTTACGCGCTTCACATAGGCCTTGCGCTGGTCGAAATCCAGCCGCTCTACGTGATACTGCTGGCCTTGATGGATGTATATGGCCTTCGGATGCACTGTCGTCAGCGCCGAAGAGAAATCCACTTCGCCGATCACTTCGGGCTCGCCCTCGTTCTCGCCCGTCACATCGATGATCACAAAGTTGTCTGAAGTAACCGACCGCAAGCTCACCGTATCCGCCGGATACGCTTGCTGCACCCAGTGCCAATTCCGACCGCTGCGATGGAGGTATCCGGCTTCCGCGAGCCGTTCGCAAATTTGCTGCAAAGGGACATCGCCAATGCGGTCGTCGGGTGAAAGAGGCAATTCGAAAGCCGCGCATTTCAGGTGATTGATCAGGATTTCAAGATTGTCCGGCTGCACGTAGGCATGCTCCGGCGAGCGGCCGAAGAAGTAGTCCGGATGTTGCACGATAAATTGGTCGAGTGGCGCGGACGAGGCCACCAGCACAGCGCAAGATGCTCCGCTCCGCCTACCCGCGCGCCCAGCCCGCTGCCATGTGGAAGCAATCGAACCCGCGTATCCCGCCATCACCGCCGCATCGAGCGATCCAATGTCGATTCCAAGTTCCAGAGCGTTCGTCGCGACGACGCCGCGCACGGAGCCCTCGCGCAGCCCACGCTCGATTTCGCGCCGCTCCCCGGGCAAATATCCTCCGCGATATCCGCGCACCGGTTCCGGCTGACCAGGTTGCGGACGGTTAGCCTGTTGCAGATATGTAAGCAAAACTTCGGTGTGCAGCCTGCTATTCGCAAAAACGATCGTTTGCAGTCTCCGCGCAAGAAGCTCCTTCGCCACGCGCGTGGTCTCGTTAAGATAACTGCGGCGAATCCCCAGGTTGCGGTTCACCATCGGAGGGTTGTAAAAAACAAAGAGCTTCTCCGCGGCCGGCGCTCCGTTTTCTTCCACCACTTTCACCGGGCGTTCAATCAGTTGGGTCGCGAGTTCTCCCGGGTTAGCAATTGTTGCCGAACAGCAAATAAACTGGGGCTTCGAGCCATAAAACTCAGCGATACACGCCAACCGCCTGAGCACATTGGCCAAATGGCTTCCAAACACTCCACGATATGTGTGCAACTCGTCCAGCACTACATACTTCAAATTCTCAAATACGCGAGTCCACTTCGTGTGGTGCGGAAGAATTCCAGTGTGCAGCATGTCCGGATTGGTCAAAATAATGTGCCCGCGCTCGCGTATCGCTTTGCGCGCGTCGCTGGGCGTATCACCGTCGTAGGTGAAGACTCCGAAGCAGTCATCCAGCCTGGTAGAGAGATCGTGCAGTTCTGCAAGTTGATCCTGCGCCAGCGCTTTGGTGGGGAAGAGATAGAGGGCGCGAGTGTCCGCATCCTCGAGAATCGCATTTACGATCGGCAGGTTATAGCAAAGTGTCTTTCCCGACGCGGTCGGTGTAACCACTACAAAATCCTTGCCGGACCTCGCTAACTCCGCTGCGGCTCCCTGATGTGAGTAAACTTCCTTGATGCTTTTACGGCAATAAGCATCAGCCAATTCCGGCCGCACCCACTCCGGCATCGGAACAAATTGCGCGGGGCGCGCCGGAATATGGCGCACGGCGGTTAACACTTCGTCCGTCTTATAACGGCCCGCCAACGCACTGAGAGCCTCATGGACAGTGTCAATAGTCGTTTGTGTGCGCTTGGCTGGTGCCTCAAATCCCCTGGGTTCGAGCGCCAAATTTTTCGCCGTCGCTGCGGTTCTCATCAATGCCCCTTACCCGGTCAGAGCTTCGCCCTAGTTTTGATGTTCGCCTTTTATTCGCTTAACGTAGCACAGGAAATCACCCAGTACAATCCCTGTTTTCACGAGTTGATTCGAAGAAGCGAAAGCCGCCAAATATATTCGTTTGCGTCAGCGCCCATGTCTGAAAATACAAAAATTGGGTGGCACCTTGACATCAGAGGCTGCCTACCGCTATAGAACATATATGCCTAGTTCATATCTGATTTTTGATTTCGGGGGAGACGAGCAGAACGCTCAACAAGCTCGCCATAAGCTGGAAAGCTGGAAGCAGGGTTTCCGCCTCGGGGACAAGCTAGCTATTAAATTCGAGCGCGAGCAGGCTGAACCGAACGAGGATGGGGAAGCCGAAGAAATCGAGGGAGCTCCCAAAGAGCGCGCCGATGAAGGGAAGCGTGGCGGGAAGAAAAAGGCCCCTGGGAAACGCCAAAAGTCGAAAGAATCTGGCGACGACCCGGAAAGCAGTGGGAACGTTCGCCTTATAATCCGTCTCAATTTTTCCGACCACGAGAAGCTGTCTCTGCAGCGTTGGCTGGATCGAATTCCCACCGAAGAGCCTTTCAAGGCAGTGGATGCCAAAGTTGTTCGCCACAACGATCCGGATTTCGCCATGACCAATCAGCTGTTTGAGGAACTCACATAGCGATTTGGTCAAAGAACCGCCGTTCCACATCTCGGGCTGTTCAAAAGCACTGGAAAACATGCATATCGCGTAGAATCAGGTGTTTTAGGAAGAGAAATACAGCGAAACTAGTAGGCTCGTCCAGCCCTCCTTGAATATGCCGGCCTCGAACGGCGGAAAATGATAAGACATTTATTTATATCAGTTTATAACCGAAATTGAGGCCTTGAAAATTGGTGGCTTTGCTGGTACTATGTCTTGGTAAATCAAGCAACCTGCGGTTATTTCCCGCATCAAACCAAATTATGAGCGAAAAAGTGAAAGGCAGGGGACGGTTAGTTCCCGCACAGGCAACTGGTGTCGAGTATAAGGTGGAATTTGGGATTGATATAGTCCCCGAAACGTCGCAATACGGTCGTGGACTGAAGCCAACGCGCTGGGCCAAGTGTTCGGTACGGTCGGCTCATGCGCAGAGGTTTCCAGACGGCACATACTTCTTGCATGCTGACGACGGCCGGGTGCACCAATTGAAGGCCATCGGCGGTAAGTGGCATTGCCTCGCTTTGGCCGCCTAAACCCCTTCGCGCGGCGGACGCGAAAGACGATTTCTGCGTCCGCCACGCCATCATTTTTTGGCTCCCCGAGTCTGACGACGGCCACGGATGCACGTGGAAGCGCCTGTGTGGCTTTAAACTATTCGTTATCGACTCAGTTCACGGCCGTAGGGGCTTGCTCGTCAGAGGCTTACGAAACGGTCGAAAGCGGTATGCTAACTTCGATCGTTGTTCCAGTCTTGTCCGACCGTATCGCAAAGATTCCGCCTTGTTCTCTCACACGTTCTTGCATGCCCGCCAAACCGACGCCCACATGGGTACCGTCCTTCAGAAAATGTTCTAACGTCGCGCTCGCAACTCCGGTGCCGTAGTCCCGCACTTGCAGAACCGCACGGCAGTCCGCAATTCGCAGCGAGACATCTGCCCATGACGCCTTGGAGTGGCGGTGAATGTTAGTCAGTGATTCCTGCAAAACGCGAAACAGGGCCAGTTCCGCGGCATGTGGCATGCGTTCGGCTTGGTCTGGAATATTCACGGCCACTTCGATTCCGCTACGTTTTGAAAATCCTTCCACATACCATTTGGCCGCCGAAGCGATGCCAATATCGTCGAGAAGCGGTGGATGGAGTAGATAAGAAATCGTACGAGCTTCCGCCAGAGACTCGTCGATTGCTTTCAAACACTCGTTCACCAAGCTATCGTCCGGATTAGAATTCGCCAAATTGGATAGGGATAATTTCGCCGCCACGAGGTTTTGTCCCAGCCCGTCGTGGAGTTCCCGTGAGAGACGCCTACGTTCTTCATCCTGAAGCCGAAGGACACGAGCGCTGAGCCTGTGCGCGCTAGCTTCCGCTTGTTCGCGCGCGGAAAGCTCTTCCACCAGCAACCGATACTGGATCCAGAAAAAACTCAATGCTACCGCGAACGCTGCGCTCAAGATAATTAGGAAAACCACGAAGAGCGTGTTGGAACGCCGCATGCGTTGATTCAGAAGCGCGTCCTCTTCATGCTCCATCTGCTGCATCACATTATCGATTTCGGTAGCAACGGCGACATTGTCGCGGCTCAAGACAGCCTGCTTGGCGTCGTCCGTTTGCCCGGACTTTCGTAAGCTGATGCCTTCCTTCAGCACAGCCAGCCGACGATTCGCTAACTTTTCAAGTCGATCGCATAAGTCCTGTTGCCTGGGATTGTCTCCGGTCAGATGACGTATGTTTTGGAGATCTTTTTCGGTCTGGTCATACTTCGAATTAAACAGTTGCTCAAACGAGCTATCCCCGGAATTCACATAGCTCAGCCGGGCGCGCGCCGCTTCCGAGAGGAGAAATTCCACATCACTTATGGCCAGCTCTATCTGATAAGAGTGGGTTACCCATTTTGCGCTACTGGAAAGACGAGCCATAGTAATGCCGGCGCCCAATACACCCATCAGGATCAGTGATAAAGCCAATGCCAAAGCTAGCTTCGCGCGCTTACGGGGCAGCATAGGTTCACTTGAGGAATTCCATTTCCGGACTCACGAGTCATTTGAAAACTATAGCATAGCGGCTAGCGTGTCTAGGAGACACACGGAGACGCGTTGTATGCCTAAGGCCACGCGCATTTCTACAACGGCTTGGCGCATTACATCTTCCTCGCGAATTCGAGCATCGAAAAACCATTGTGGACGGGAAGCTATGCGACAAGAGCTGCTTATACTAAGGTACGAGGATTAAGATGAATTGCAGAGTGACAAATGCCGTGATTTTACTCAGTCTTTTTTTGGCGCTTGCGCTGGCAACCCCCGGAATACTACCGGCGCAGGAGACGCAAGGACCACTTCCCGCGACGCCGCCGCAAGCCCCGCCGCTCGAACCTGGTCCGATCCCCCATACGGTCGATGGAGTTAGCACCAAGCCTATGCCTCCTCGAACTACCATCGTAGGGGCGTGGAAACTTAATAGCGACCAGAGCGACGACGGGCGACAGAAGTTGGAACAGGCGCAGGCCAAGAGCCAGAACAGCGCCGGGAGGGCCGGAAATCCACGAATGGGTGGCGGCAGCCCCTATCCAGGCGGAGGTGGCGGCAATCCTAACCCGGGAGGAGGAGGCAATACATACCCGGGTGGAGGTGGACGCCAAGGTGGAATGAACCAAATAAGCGATGCCGACCGTTCTGAACTCCGTGAATTAACCGATCCACCGGAGGCTCTCAGCATCGTCCAGAAAGACGCTAAGGGAGCGGAAGTAGATGTGACTGACGATTTGGCCCGCAAGAGGGTTTTCTTGACCGATGGCAGAAAAGCGGCCAAATCCAGCGATGATACCTATCAGGAAATTGAGGCCAAGTGGGATGGAAGAAGTTTAGTGAGCGACGAGAAAACTTCGCGAGGCAAATTTTCCCGAACCTATGAATTGGCGCCCAACGGGCAACAGCTATATGAAACGATCCGCATCGACGCTAGCGCGTACGGCGCGGGGCACTCCGCGCCGCAGGTCTATATCCAGTATGTCTATGACGCGGATCAACGCGGAAACTAGATAACCGATTGGCTGTGCTGGATTCGGCCTTAGAGCCGGAGGTTTCCCAAGGCGCTCAAGAACAGCATCTTAGAGTCCTCTCTCGACATGGCGAGCGACTACGTTTTTTGCCCGAGGGTCGAAAAGTACATAATGAGCCTCGGAACTGGCAGCCAGATGGGCAAGACGTCCGCGGGCTTCTTGAAGTTCTTCGATGTTTTCAACCCAAACGAATCTATTGTCAGAAAGTCTTTTGAATATCTGGTAAGGTGCCTGCATGGCGGTTTTTTGTCCCCGTGATCTTCAAGACGGTAAAAATACGCATTGAAATTTGCTCCTTTTACAAACAATTTTCCATACTATATTTCCTGTACCAGCGTCCCAAATATGCATTAAGCGCTCTCGATTCACTCTGGCACTGAACGCTCAAAAAGCACTCAGGAACATGGCAGATTCCGCGCTGGCGTTACCATTCCTCCTCCAGGTTGCGTTCGCGTATATAAAGAAACATGGGCAGAGCCAAAGAAACACCCACCGATAGCAAGGCAAGAATCGGCAACCATCGGGCAGCGATGCGCAGCCGGGAACTCTCATTTCGCATGAAGACCATTAGCGCTAAGGCCGAAACAAAGACGTCCATGCCGAAAAATGCGCTGATGCGATTTGCGAAGAGCTGATGAAAGAACAGAGACATATTTAATCCGTTCTGCACAACCCACGGGACAAACTGCCAATATGTCAGCGCAACACCGGGAAAACACAGAATGAGATAGACAGTTTTCAGCTTCACGATCGCCGCCTCATGTGCCGATTAGCTTGTCAAAACAGAAGTCGGCTACGAACCCTTCAAACCTGCTGCATATACGAACGGGAAAGTTCAAAAGACTCATCGCCCTGGTCCTTCTGTATCGTTGCGGTGCCTCGGTCGCGGTGGCAATGGGACAGAAAGGCCCCTTGTATGCCGCGAGATCGTTGATAATCGCTAACATCGTCCCGGCTAACCGGCCCTATTCGGCGTGTGTGATACAATCGAAGCTCCTTTGCTCTCCGTTAACAACATCTCGATGCGCTTCGGTCCTCGAATACTGTTCGAGGACGTAACTTGCGCGTTCCTCACGGGCCGGCGTTACGCCATTACCGGTCCAAATGGCGCCGGGAAGTCCACGCTCATGAAAATTCTGACCGGCGAAATCGAGCCTTCCAAAGGCGACGTTACGCGGCCCAAGAAGCTCGGAATTTTGAGCCAGGATCAGTTCGCCTTCGACGAATTTCGCGTAATCGACACCGTAATCATGGGCAATAAAGCCCTGTGGAAAGCGCTGCAGGAACGCGATGCCTTATACGCGAAGCCGCACGAGCAATTGACGGACAAAGACGGAATGCGCTTGGCGGAACTGGAAGGAATCGTCGGTGAAGAGGGCGGCTACACGGCCGAAGCGGACGCCGGAGTTCTGCTCGACGGTTTGGACGTGGAAGATACGTTGCACGAGCGCAAAATGGGTGAACTGCAAGGCGGCCAGAAAGTCCGCGTGTTGCTGGCCCAGGCTTTGTTCGGCAGTCCGCCGGCCTTGCTTCTGGACGAGCCGACGAACCACTTAGACTTGGATTCGGTCCACTGGCTACAGGATTATTTGTGCGAATACGAGGGTGTGCTGATCGTGATTTCACACGATCGCCATTTTCTGAACAGCGTCTGCACGCATGCAGCGGATATCGACTATCAGACCGTAATTATGTACAACGGCGGATACGACGATATGGTGGTTGCCAAGACGTCCATCCGCTCGCGCATCGAATCCGAAAATGCGCAACGCGAAAAGAAAATCGCGCAATTAAATGAATTCATCGCGCGGTTTTCGGCGGGCACGCGGTCAGCACAGGCTACTTCGCGCAAGAAAGAAGTGGAACGCCTGCAGACCGCGGAACTGGCGAGATCCAATATCGCGCGCCCCTACATTCGCTTCCAAATGGATCAACATTCCGGCCGCCATCCGCTGGAAATCAAGAGCATCGCAAAATCCTATGACGGCGTGAAGGTATTCTCGCCGTTTTCAGCCAGCGTGGCGCGCGGAGAAAAAATCGCGCTAACCGGCCGCAACGGCGCGGGTAAGACCACCCTGCTTAAATCGTTGGTACGAAATGCGACAGGTTACATCGACGATGTCGATCGCCAATTCCCCGTGGATGGCGGGACGGTAGTCTGGGGCCACAACGTAGCCGCTGGATATTTTGCACAGGACCACAGCGATTCCATCGTGAAAGGCACCACGGTGGTGGAATGGCTGCATCAGTTCAAGCCGCAAGCCACCCAAGAGGAACTGCGCGGAGTGCTGGGCCAAATGCTCTTTAGCGGCGATGATGCTCTTAAGCCCACTCAGGCCCTCTCCGGAGGGGAATCGGCGCGCCTCATTTTTTGCAGATTGATGCTGCAGCGGCCAAATGTGCTGGTGCTGGACGAGCCTACCAACCACTTGGATTTGGAGTCGATCAACGCGCTGAATATTGCGCTGCAAAAGTACGACGGCACAGTATTACTCGTAACGCACGATTATGACGTGATCGACGAGGTTGCCACTCGGATCTGGCATTTTGTAGCTGGTGGAAAGGTTGAAGATTTCAAAGGCCCGTACGCAGAGTATCTCGTCTACGCTCAAGAGAAAGCCTCCTGAATCAGCAGGAAAAGCGTTACCCCCGGAGTGAACGAGCTTCCTCCCCTAGAATTCTCGATTTGACAGCAAGTCCCTTTTAATTTGTAGTTTGATGAATGGCCTCAGATCTGCCATATACGTACTAGCAGAGTTAGTTCGCTTGTATCTCCATGCTCTGAAGGCTCCAGATTATGAGGAAGTTAGCAGTTTTAGCGTCATCCCAAGCGGCTGTTTTTTGAGCGTTAGCGCCGATTCCACCCCGATAGACAGCTCGACGTTTTCCAAGAAAATGGCAGTTCCTTCGGTCTGGATTATGCTGGCACTGTCGCTACGACTCCTGAGCCAGGTCTTCTCGTGATGCTCAGTTCGGGTTTGGTTGGTCTCGGATTCATGAAGCGCCGCAAGCTCAGCTAACTCTCTCCATGCCTGGCAAAGTTACCAAAAGAGCCGCCGTCTCCGGCGGCTCTTTTTTTGTCCAAGCAGACGCCTTTTTTATTTATACCAGAGTGCATCCTAAGCGCTGCGCAAGTCGTTCCGGTGTAAACTAGACGCATCGGAGAGACACCAGATGGCAGGAACAATTTCGGTCGAGCAAATTCACGCTCGACCCGCTGAGCGCGCCTACGCAGCGACTGCATCGATCCCCTGGTACATTTGGTGCTGCTTGGCGTCGGTGGTTTCCTCCGTGGTCGGAAGCGCCTGGGACATTTCCTGGCACGAGAGCATTGGGCGCGACTCATTCTGGACTACCGCGCACATGCTCATTTATTTGTCCGGCGTGCTGGCCGGAATTTCGTGCGGGTATTTGATCCTTTCCACCACCTTCCGCAAGGACTCGCCACTCTACGACGTTTCCATTTCGATGTGGGGATTTCGCGGACCGTTGGGCGCCTTTATCTGTGCTTGGGGCGGTGTGGCCATGATCGCTTCCGCGCCCTTCGATAATTGGTGGCACAACTCCTACGGCCTCGACGTAAAGATTCTGAGCCCGCCACATGTCTTACTGGCCTTGGGCATGATCGGAATCAGATTTGGATTGCTGGTGATGATCCTGGCGGAAATGAATCGCGCCGAAGGCCTCTATCGCCAGAGGCTGGAGCGAATTTTATTTGTTACCGTCGTTTTTCTGATGGGGATGACCGTCGGAATCGCTCAGGAGTTCACAAACCGTGTATTCATGCACGGAGCAAAGTTTTACCTGGTGATAATGATCGCCGCGCCGATTTGGATAGCCACCGTTGCATGGGTAGCAAAAAATCGCTGGGCTGCCACGATCATGACGGCGATGTTCACTGCTTTGCACTTGTGTTTCGTTTGGGTGTTTCCATTGGTCCCCGCGGAACCCAAACTCGGTCCCGTGTACCAGCACATCACGCATCTCGTTCCGCCGGATTTTCCAATGCTCTTGATTATTCCCGCTATCATCTTTGACCTGCTGCGGCAGCGAACCGTCGATTGGAGCCGCTGGAAACAAGCGGCTACATTGGGAGCAGCTTTTCTCGTGAGCTTCGTCGCGGTACAGTGGCCTTTTGCCGAATTCCTTATGTCTCCGGCTTCACGAAATAGAATCTTCCAGACTACCAACTATCCTTATTTTGTTCCGCCAACATCCCCCTGGGTTCGCAACCTTTACATTCCCACGGAGCATACTCCCGCGCAATTCTGGATTCGTATGCTGATCGCGCTGTGCGTTGCGGTTCTTATGGTGCGTATCGGCATGGCTTGGGGCGAGTGGATGCGGCGAATCCGCCGATGAAAGAATTCAGGCGTCAGGTAACTCTGCTTTGCATTCTTTTGGTCACCGCTGCAATTCCTGTGCTCGCGCACGTAGGCAGCCCGGACGTTTATTACGAAGGCGATGCCGGCCCTTATCACCTGTTTGTCACCGTGCGAATCCCGCAAGTGGTCCCGGGCGTGGCCGAAATCGAAGTGCGTTGCCAAAGTGGCGATGTGAGCGCCGTACAAATCGTTCCATTGCGCTTGAGCGGACCTGGATCTACCTATCCACCTACGCCGGATTTCGCCGTGCGCTCTAAGGACGACCCGCAATTTTTCACCGGCAGTCTTTGGCTGATGGAATCCGGCGCCTTACAGGTGCGGATTTCGGTGGACGGCGCTAAGGGAAAAGGGGAGCTGTCCGTGCCGGTCGCTTCGTTTGCACAGCGCACTTACCCAATGCAGAAGCCGCTCGCTGGATTGATGATTGTGCTGATGCTGATACTGGGAATTGGAGTGATTTCGATAGTCGGCGCAGGCGCGCGCGAAGCTAGCTTGGAACGCGGCGAGACTCCAGGGCCCGCGAGCGCGCGTCGTGCCAAGATCGCAGTCACAGTGACTATTATTTTGGTGGCGGGACTTGTCTACCTTGGCAAAGCCTGGTGGGGCGCGGAGGACGCAAACTACAAAAACCGCGTAGCTTTCTACAAATCGCCCACGGCGGATACCACGCTGGAAAACGGTAACCGTTTGGTGATTCGCGCGACGAGCGAGAACCCAACCTGGTCGGCGAAAATAAATATGGGCGAGGTAATTCCGGACCACAACCACCTGATGCATTTGTTCCTGATCGAACTACCGGGCATGAACCGCATGTGGCATCTTCACCCAACGCTCTTAGAGGGCGGCGCATTTGCGGACGATTTGCCGAACATGCCTGCCGGGCACTATCAGGTTTTTGCAGACATAGTGGATGCGCGAGGATTCCCGTGGACGCTGGTGGGAACGGTCGACCTGCCGCAAATCAATGGCGGCGCCCTGCGCGGCGACGACTCCACGTGGTCCGGCGAAACGATCGCTTCGCAGCAAGACCAATTGGTGTCGCAGCTTCCCGATGGTAGCAGAATGATTTGGGAGCGCGCCGCCGGTCCGCTAAAGGCTGACACCGCCATGGATTTCAAGTTCAGCGTGCAAGGAAAAGACGGAAAACCAGTACAAGACCTGGAGCCGTATATGGGGATGGCCGGGCACGCGGAATTTGTGCGCTCGGACTTGAGCGTTTTCGCGCACGTACACCCGGCGGGTTCGGTGCCGATGGCGTCACTAGAGATGGCGCAAGCCGGACTGCTTGGCGATACGTCTTCAATGCAGGGGAGTATGGTAATGGCGCCAACGACGGGAACGCTGCCGCCTCAAGTAAGCTTTCCTTACGGTTTCCCGAAGCCAGGAGATTACCGGATCTTTGTGCAGGTCAAACGCGCTGGCCAAGTGGAGACTGGCGTCTTCGACGCTCACGTACAGTGATTCATCAATCTTAATTGCTTCTGGCAATCGTCGAGTCTATTAAATTTTCCGGACGAACTATTGCACGCGTCCAGTTTTCGCCGGCAGCTGATTCTTCTCTTCTTCTAATTCTTGTTCCGCCTCGAACCAGTCGTCCAGATTGTACCCACCACAAACGCCGCCATGCTTCGAATGAATTCGAAAAGCTCGCAGTTGAATTTCGTCCAGTGTCGGGTGATGACTTTCAGGATGTATTTCGAGTTGGTTTTCAGCTCTTTCCAGCGGTTTATCAAGTCCGTGCGAATGATTTATCGATGAAATGTGACTCATACTGACCTTCTTTCTAGCAGCAACGACCCTTCAACTCATTTTCGCCTGCTACTTTCATTAGACGCTGCGTGAATCGAACTGGTTGCCGTTTTGCTTGCTTCTCGCTGAGGGAAGAAAATTCAGAGCTTGGCTCGTCTTTCGGCTGGATTTTTGAAAAATGCGCATCCGTGGTCGAAATCAAAACAATATCTACAGCTTTTGCTGGATTGAGATTCTGACGAGGAAACCTATTGTGCGGGCTGCATAGATTCATTCGCGGTTGGCGGCTTTGTCCTAGAAAAGGGAGTGACTGCACACGGTGGTCCTCGCGGCCTTTGCAGTTTGACCGTATTGGAAGCTGCCCTTAGCCGCCAGCCGAAATCGTGCCCCCTTTGTCCCTCGTTAATTTGGCTGCGCGCCGCGCGATTCGATATAATGCAACTTGTTCAAAATCCTTTCGGATTTGCGGACGAAGCCATAGCATGCCGACACAGACAAAAACAAAGACCGCGAAATTTGACGCCGCAAAATATCAAGGACTCGATCGCGACATCCTGATTCGAATTTATCGCCTTATGTTCCTATCGCGGCGTCTGGACGATCGCGAAATCCAGCTCAAGCGGCAAAACAAAATTTATTTTCAGATTAGCGGCGCCGGGCACGAAGCCGCATTGGTGGCAGCCGGTTTGCTCTTGAAGCCTGCTTACGACTGGTTTTTCCCACATTATCGTGACCGTGCCTTGATGCTCGCTCTCGGCGTAACGCCCTACGAGATGATGCTCGAAGGCGTCGGAGCCAAAGACGACCCGGCATCCGGTGGACGCCAAATGCCCTCGCATTGGGGCAATCAGAAGCTCAACATCGTTTCGCGTTCTTCTCCCACCGGGGTGCAGTTCCTTCACGCCGTAGGTGCCGCGGAAGCTTCGATCTATTTCAAAAAATATCCGAAAGCATTTGAGCAAGCCCGCAAAGGACCGCTTGGCGATTCGGTTGCTTACGAATCAGATGATGTTATGTATGTCTCAGCCGGCGACGGCACTACCAGCGAAGGCGAATTCTACGAAGCCCTGAACACCGCCAGCATGGAAAGTCTTCCGGTTCTGTTTCACATAGAAGACAACGGCTACGCGATTTCTGTCCCGGTAGAGCGACAAACCCCGGGCGGAAATATTTCCAAGCTGCTCGCGAACTACCCCCACATGCATATTGAAGAATGCGACGGCACCGAACCTCTGGAAAGCTATGCGGCCATGAAACGCGCCGTGGAACATTGCCGTGCGCGAAAAGGGCCCGCACTGGTCCATTCACACGTGATTCGTCCCTACTCGCATTCTCTTTCCGATGACGAGAAGCTCTACCGTTGTGACACCGAGCGCGATCAAGAATCGCGCCGCGACCCCATCCCGAAGTTTGGTCTGTTCCTCGTTCGCGAAGGTATACTCGAAGAAAGCGAACTGAACGCTCTGGAAGCCGAAGTCGATCGCGAAGTAGGAGAAGCTACTGACCGCGCTCTCACCGCCGAATTGCCGTCGCCGGATTCCATCTATCAATGGGTTTATTCCCCAGACGTTGACCCGCGTGGGAATCAATTCGACGTCCAGCCGAAGTTTGAAGGCGAACCCAAGACCATGGTTGAAATGGTTTCCGCTACGCTCCTCGACGAAATGCAAACCGACGAGCGAATCGTTGTCTTCGGTGAGGACGTAGCTGACTGCAGCCGGGAAGACAGTCTGTCACTGGTGAAAGGGAAGGGCGGCGTATTCAAGGCTACTGCGGGATTGCAACGCAAGTTCGGCTCGTCGCGAGTTTTCAATTCGCCGCTCGCTGAAGCCAACATAGTCGGCCGAGCTGCGGGGATGGCCCTCCGTGGCATGAAGCCCGTGCCCGAGATTCAGTTTTTCGATTACATATGGCCGGCTACCATGCAGCTTCGCAACGAGATTGCTACTCTTCGCTGGCGGTCAGCAGGACACTTCAAGGCTCCTATGGTAGTGCGCGTCGCGATCGGAGGCTATCTTACCGGCGGCGCCATTTATCACAGCCAATGCGGCGAAGTTACGTTCACCCACATTCCGGGGCTTCGCGTGGTGATGCCTTCCACCGCTTTAGATGTATGCGGCTTGTTGCGTACTGCCATTCGCTCCGACGATCCCGTTCTGTTTCTCGAGCACAAACATCTCTACCGCCAGCCATACAATCGCTCGCAATATCCGGGCGCGGACTTTACGATTCCGTTCGGCAAAGCGCGTGTGGTTCGCGAAGGCACCGACGTAAGCATCATCACCTACGGCGCTGTCGTCCATCGGGCCGAAGTTGCCGCAGCCGAACTATCGCGCGCTGGAATTTCCGCGGAGATTATCGATCTGCGCTCGCTCAGTCCTTACGATTGGGACGCGATCGCAGCCACGGTCCGCAAAACGAATCGCGTCATCGTGGCCTACGAAGATACTTTGTCCTGGGGATACGGAGCGGAAATCGCGGCGCGCATCGCCGATGAGTTATTCGAGGACCTCGATGCTCCAATTCGCCGCGTCGCCGCTACCGATACGTTCTGCGCCTATCAACCCAGGCTGGAAGACGCGATTTTGCCGCAGACAGAAGGCATCGTGCGCGCGGTTCGCGATTTGGCAGCTTTCTGAAACTTTTTGCGTGGTAGGATCGTATCCAACTATAGGGACCCGCGCGATCAGAAGCTCTTTCGCGCAGGAGGCTAAAAAATGATTTGTACTCACTGCAAGAGGGAACTAACCGAGCATTCCAATTTCTGCTACTACTGTGGAGCGCCCCAGCGCGTGGCTCCTTCAGGAACTCCGCCGGTCCAGAAGCGGCTCATGCGGTCCTCGGTCGATTCCAAAATTGCCGGTGTGTGCGGCGGTATCGCCGAATATATGGATGTGGACTCCACGGTGGTGCGGCTTGTGTGGGTTCTCATCACGTTTTTTACCGGAGTCGTGCCAGGCTTGGTTGCCTATCTCGTCGCTTGGCTGGTGATGCCGGAAGCGCCGGTAGCGGTAGTCGAGCCAGTGAACGTCACCGCTCCGCCAGCGTCAAATTTCACTCAACCTGCGTCAAACTAACTAAGGCCGGTAAGATCTAGCCGGCCTATTTGACGGCAAGCTTTGGAAACCGAAGTAGCCTTCCACGCCACTAGGTGGGATTAACTCGATCCTAATCTCTTCCCTTATTTCTGCTTTTCTTCGGGAAAGTGCCCGTCTTGCTATAAATTGCGTGATCCAGCGAGACTAATCCGGCTCCGACTCCGACTAGCGCGAACGAACCCACCGCGCAAGCCAACGGGAACTCATAGTTGTGCACGTTCATTGGGTTGGACAGCACTCCATGCACTTTCACCAAAGCCACCGCCGTCTCCACAGCAAGCAGTAGTCCAGCGATGCGCGTGAACAAGCCCGCAATCAACAGAATCCCGCCAAAAAATTCCAACACGCCTGAAATGTAGGCAAAGTAAGCAGGCAATCCCATCTTGGCAAATGCTTCGGCCGTCTGGTGCGGATGGGTGAAAAGTTTAGGATATCCGTGAAATATAAAAATAATTCCTAAAGCTAAACGCAAAAAGAGTAGTGCGATCGGTTTCAGCTTTTCCAGGCCTTCCATCTGCATTCTCCTGATAATTAAATCGCTCGCATTGTATCAGAACGTCCAATCGCATCGGCTGCCTCGGCGGCTTGGAAACCGCATCTCACACTGCGGGCAAATGGCGCGCCGCCATTGGTGTAAAATTCCGTCTTATATTCTAAGTTTCGAAACTAAGGGAAAAATGCGGGCGCGCAATGCGTAAAGTTTTAATCGGTTTGGCGGTTCTGTTGATTATCGCTACGGCGGCTTATCTTCGCTACCATCACGCGAAAGCGCCCATAGAGATCGGTTACGCGGGCAACCGCGAAGTAACTCTGTGGAGCACCTCCGCGCAGGTTCGCGAACCGGTAGCCACCGTGAATTACGGTGAAAGGCTTGATGTGCTGCAACGCTTTCAAGACCAGGTTGAAGTGCGGACTGCAAACGGAACCACCGGATGGATACCCGATCGCGATTTGCTTTCGGCTGACTTGTGGCAAACATCGAAGGACCTGGAGAAGAGGGGCGCAGCAATGCCGGTGGAAGCGGTCGGACATACAAAAGTTCTCAGCAATCTGCACATCGCGCCGGGCATCGAATCACTTCGAATCCGCCAATTGAATAAAGATGTTCCTCTGGAGGTGCTGGAGCGTCAGAGCGTACCTGTGGCCTCGGTGCGCGCCACTAATACCGCTGAAAATTCCGGCACGGGTTCTGGGAAAAAAGAGGATTGGTGGCTCGTTCGCGCCCGCATTGCAGATCAGACCACCATGACAGGTTGGCTCGTGGGACGTTTCATCGACCTTGACGTGCCTGCGCCGCTCCCGGACTACGCCAGTTCAGCCGGGATGCGTATCGTCGCGTGGCTTGAGCTGAATCGCGTCGCGGATGCGGGGAAGCCCAAGCCCCAATATCTTTTGGTAGGCACGCATGGGCCGGAAGGCCAGCCGTGCGATTTTTCTTTGATGCGCGTTTACACCTGGGGCCAGAAGAAAGAGAGATATGAAACCGCATTTGTCGAAAGTGACGTTTGCGGCAAGCTGCCTATAAAATTACAGAAGGCCACTACGACGGGCGGGGAAGTGAAATTTGAATTTCAGAATTTGACCGGGAAAGGTTCCGAGACGCGCACCTACGTCATGAGGCAAACGGTTGTTCGGCGCGTCCGCGAAGGTGGCGAGCCGAAACCTCACAAGCGCAAGCGTTAATCAGAGCGCTTCATCGCCTTCCATTTCACCGAAGCTTGCTCTTGAAGTACGCTAAATTTGTTCTTATGTGCAATCGCAATTCATTTCTCGGCATCTCCTTAATTCTTTTCTGCTTTCTTTCGGCTGCGGGATGCTTGCAAACCGAAACGCAAGCAGTCCAACTGAAGCGGCCCGCAGCTGCGCTCGAATATCTCGGGGCCTGGGGCACCAAAGGCGACGGCCCGGGTGAATTGCAAGATCCTGTGAGCATCGCTGCTGACAATCTCGGCAACACCTATATCGCCGATCCCGGAACCGGCTTCATTCATAAATTCGCGTCCTACGGAAAAGCGCTGTTATCGTTTCAGGAAGATGGGCTGAAACATCCGCAATCAATTGCGGTGGATGGGGGCGGAGCAATTTACGTTACGGATCCGGCGCGCGGCAGCATTTTCATCTTTCTCCCAGGGGGCGACCATTATCGAGAGCTGAGGCTAAGAACGCGCCCAAGCGCTGCAAATTTTCTAAGTGTTGTTGTGGCGGATGACGGGCTCATTTACGTCTTCGATTCCGACGCGTCGAAGATATTTGCCTACAACTCACGTTTCCGGCTGGAGCAAACCTGGGTACTTCCAGCAAACGGTTCGCACGCCTCAAAGATTCCGGGTCCAATTGAAACTGGACACGACGGGTTCCTCTACATCGCAAATTCTTCCGGCAATATTTCAAAATTCACACGCGACGGCCATTTCGTCTCAGAAATAACTCCGGCAGCAACTCAAGGCAAATGGAATCCCACCGATGGGTTCGCGGTTTCAAATAATCTAATCTTCGTGATGGATAGCGACGGTCGAATGCTTCATATCGTAGATAGTGAAGGTAAACCCAAATTGGACGTCGATCTTGCTCCGGAGCTGGGACAAGGGTCGCGTCCCGCGCCTCCTCTTGCGGTGAGCACACACCATGAATTGCTCGTCCTCGATGCACCGGAACGCCGCGTCCTGCGCTACCGAATAAATTTCTAGCGGCATTTAGACTGCTTTCGACCAGTCTCGCATCGCGATATCATCCACGAGAATTCAGTGTCGTGCGAAACGGAGATCCTATGGCTTTGCTGCTGACTGAAGCGGACGTGAAATCGCTGCTCACGATGCCCCTTGCGCTGGAATGCGTGCAAAATTCCTTCAAACGCCTCGCTGATAGTTCCGCGCTCCTGCATTCGCGTCAGCGCCTGCATCTGCCCTCGAAAAGTTATTTGCATTATATGGCCGCAGCCGATGGCGCCAGCGGCTACATGGGGCTGAAAATTTACAGCAGCTCTCGCGAGGGATTACGTTTTCTGATTACGCTCTTCAGCGCGGAATCCGGCGATTTATTGGCATTGATCGAAGCCGATTTTGTGGGCCAAATGCGCACCGGGGCGGCGAGCGGCCTTGCCACGCGGCTACTGGCACGCGACGACGCGCGAACACTCGGCATTGTCGGAACAGGCTTGCAGGCGCGAACGCAGCTTTACGCCATTGCGCAAATCCGGAAGTTGACGGAAGTCCGTACCTTCAGTCGTGATTCAGAAAAAAGGGAAATCTTTGCTAAGGAAATGACCGAGGCTCTCAAAGTTCCGGTGTCGGCCGCTGCGTCTGCGGAAGATGCCGTGCGGGACGCGGACATTATCGTGACTTCCACCACTAGCGCGAACCCGGTAGTTGAGGGCCGTTGGTTGAAGCCGGGCGCGCACATCAATGCTATCGGCGCAAATTTCCCGCAAAAACGTGAACTGGATGCCGACTCCGTGAAACGATGCAGCGTAATCGTCGTCGATTCGCGCGAGCAATCGAAACTGGAGGCGGGCGATCTAATTCAGATTTTCGGAGAGGATGACCAGCAATGGAATGCTGCCAGGGAACTAGCTGACATCGTCGGCGGAAAAATAGCCGGACGCACGAATGCTAACGAAATTACTCTTTTCAAATCGAACGGGATCGCTATCGAGGACATCGTCGTTGCGGGAAGAATATACGAAATGGCTCGTGAGCGCGGAATCGGTCGACAAGTTCCGATGTGGCAGCAGGCCGAATCGGAAAAACGCGTGCGGACAGTCAGTTGAAAAGGACCTGCTGAATGTGCACCTCTAGGTGTGCGTGCGACCGAGCTTTTTTACTAACGCGTCATGCAGACGGTGCCGCGTATTTTCAGAAAGCGGGGCAGGTTCGGAGTTGCAAAAGATCTGGATGGTTTTCTTGGTCGTATCCACAATCAGCTTACAATTCTTGCACTTCGCCAAATGTACTTCGATGGAGGCGCGCAGTTCCGAGTCAAGTTCCTCGTCTAAATAATCTTCCAACTCAACAACAAGCGTCTTGCAATTCACTGAGTTTCACTCCGTCGAAAGTATCGGTCTAGTTTTTGGCGCAGCTTCAAACGCGCGCGCAACAGCCGCGATTTCACAGCCGGCACTGAAAGTCCCAGCGCTTCGGCTGTTTCTTCTGTTGATAATTCTTCGATGTCGCGCAACTGGAAAACGATTCGGAAAGGAGGATCTAAATCTGCGATTGTACTGTTTAGAATGCCGGCCAGCTCGCTTTGCTTATAGCGATCTTCAGGGGAAGGACCCCAATCTTCGATCTCGCGCGGTATCAAATCGTCCCCGGTTTTCACATCTTCATCGATGGAAACCTGATTGGGACGCCGCTTGCGCAACTTCATCAGCGCCTGATTCACCGCGATGCGCACGAGCCAGGTATAAAAACGCGAGTTGCCCTGGAATCCGGAAAGGTGTTCGTAAGCTTTCAGAAACGCTTCTTGCATCACGTCTTCCGCGTCTTCGCGGTTCTGCGTGATGTTCTGAGCCAAGCGGAAGATTTTGCGCTCGTACCGGCTGACCAGTGTTTCGAACGCGGAGATGTCTCCGGCTTTGGCCGCAGCCACCAGTATCGGCTCGTCTTCTTTTACCACCTGGGAAGGAAGCGGCGCGCGCGTTTGCGTCGATTTTTCGCCTGCAGGGTTCATTTTCGGAGCGCTCATTTAGACGATACTCGCGCAAGGAAGGGTAGCACAGTTTGAACGGCGTCCGCGCCTCGCACGTGGTGTTTGGATGCCAGCGCAGAGGTCTTCGGATGCAAGAAGTTGCTGCAAACTGGGAACCTCCGGTGATTGAGATCTCAGCTAGGGTTGACAGCGCGTCAAGGCGGCGGTATTCTATCTATCGAACGAACGTTCGACCGAATATTGTGGCGCCGTCTATGCCAAGACTCTCTATCCCCCAGCGCGAACCTCAGGAAAAGCTTCAAGTCATTTTGAGGCACGCTGCCCAGGTATTTTGCGATAAAGGCTATGAGGGCGCTTCCATCCGCGACATCAGTCGCTCCAGCGGGGTTTCGCTAGCCGGTCTCTACTACTACATCAAGAGCAAGCAAGAGCTTTTGTACCTGATTCAAATCCACACTTTTAAAACGATCGTCGCGCGCCTGGAAAAGAAGCTTCCAGAAGCCACTAGTCCGGTGGAAAAGCTGCGCATTCTAGTCCACAACCATCTCGATTATTTTCTGCAGCAGCCTCTGGAAATGAAGGTCCTCGCGCACGAAGACGAAGCACTCGCAGGCGCGTTCCGCAAAGAAGTGCTGGAAGTCAAACGACGTTATGTGAAAATTGCCCTCGGAATTTTCGAGGAGATGCGGCGCGCGGGCGTGGCCCGGCAATTGAATCCTCGAGTAGCGGTGCTTACGCTTTTCGGAATGATGAATTGGACCTACACGTGGCACCGTTCCGAAACAGACCCCAAGGCGGATGCGCTGGCGGAAACGATCGCCGGAATGTTTTTACACGGAGTAACAAATGGGCAGGGAAATGGCAGTCCAAGAATGGTCCGCCCTGCCACGGTAACCTTGCGGAATCGGCGCGCGCGGGCGGATAATCTTTAATTGATTGATGAACGCTTAGAAAATTTGGAGGGAAATGATGGCGACGATGCAGGCGGTGGAACAGAAGCAGTTGATTAATTACCGTGTGGAAACCGGAGTGGCGATCATCGAAATGGATGATCCGCCGGCGAATACTTATACCTATGAAATGATGCAGCAGATCGACACCGCCATTTTGAAAGCGCGTATGGACGAAAACGCGCACGTAATTGTGATGCGCGGCAAAGGCGACAAATTCTTCTCCGCGGGCGCGAGTATTCCCATGCTCACCAAGGCCGATCCCACCTTCAAATATTATTTCTGCCTGCATGCGAACGAGACCCTTAGCCGCTTCGAGCAAACTCCCAAGCTGGTAATCGCGGCTCTCAACGGCCACACCGTGGGCGGTGGCTTGGAAATTGCCCTGGCTTGCGATATTCGCATCGCTAAAAAGGAAGGCGGAAAGATTGGATTGCCTGAAGTGAATCTCGGCGTGCTTCCCGGCACCGGCGGAACGCAGCGCCTATCGCGTGTGATCGGCCGCTCGCGAGCGCTGGAATTAATGGCCACCGGGCGTACATTTAGTTTTGAAGAGGCGCTCGAATTCGGGCTGATTCATTACATCTACGAGCGCGAAAACTTTTGGGAAGAAGTGATGGCCTACGCAAAGCAGTTCTGTCCGCCGAACAAGGCTTCGCGTGCAGTGGGACGCATCAAGCGCGCCGTGGTTACCGGCTCGGAAGTCGGATTCGGAGAAGCGCTGGGCATCGAGCGCGAACTGCAGCAGCTATTGTTCACCAGCGACGACGCTAAGGAAGGTCTGAAAGCGTACGTGGAAAAGAGGCAGCCGGAATTCAAAGGAAAGTAACAGGAAGCAGTTCGATAGTTCAGCAATTACGCGAAATACTACTGGGGAAACTAAAGGACTGAATGCGCACACTGCCGGATTACCTCCGCAAGGGGATGAAAATGATTTTGATCGGCGCCAATCCGGGCGACCGTTCGGCTCGCGTCGGCCATTATTATGCGGGGCGTGGCAATCAGTTCTGGCCGGTTATGTATGAATCGGGAGTGATTCCCGAGCCGCTGGGTTATGAAGACGACCGTCGTCTGCTGGAATTCGGAATCGGCATGACGGATTTGGTGAAGCGTCCCACGCGCGCGGTGGAAGAAATCGAACGGCAGGAATTTTCCGAAGGCCGAGTCCTGCTGGCGCAAAAGCTGGAAGACCTGCGGCCCCGCGTGATCGCGTTTAACGGGAAAATGGTTTACGAGAAATTCGCCGGCCGTGTATGCAAGCTCGGTTTGCAGAAAGAGAAACTGTACGGCGCCTATGTGTTCGTGCTGCCGTCCACCAGCGGTTCGAATTGCGCCACCGACCGCGGCGTGAAAACGCGTTATTTCAAGAAGCTCGCTGCGCTGCTAAAGAGTTTGAAGGACTAGGGAGTAACCGCAATGGCGGCCACCACGCAACAGAATCCCGCAAACCAATTCGTGCTCGAAGAGCGCGACGGGAATATCGTTACTCTCCGCTTGAATCGCCCCGATCGCCTAAACGCATTGAATGTCGAGCTGGGCCGCCAGCTTGTGCATGCGTTGATACGCGCTGGCGAAGATAAAGGCGTTGCTGCGGTCAGGCTTATAGGAGCCGGTCGCGGCTTTTGCGCCGGCGGCGATTTGGCGTTTCTTCACGAGCTGCGAAAGCGTAAAGATGCCAAGGAACTCGAAAATTTACTCGTCACCGGAAAAGAGATTTGCTTGGTGATTGCAGGTATGCCAAAACCTGTGGTCGCTGCCGTGAACGGTCCGGCAGCCGGCGGTGGAATGAATCTCGCAATCGCATGCGACTTCCGTGTAGCTTCCGATCAGGCCAAGTTCGCCGAGGGGTTCGCGCAGATCGGCTTGTATCCCGATTTCGGTGGCACCTTCTTTTTGCCGCGGCTCGTGGGACGAGCGCGCGCGGCAGAATTATTCTGGACCTCGACTAAGCTTTCGTCGGAAGACGCGCTCAGGATGGGAATCGTTTCCCGCGTCTTTCCGGCCGCGCAGTTTGAGGAAGAATCCAAGAAAATTACGCAGGATGTGGCAGCAGCGGCTCCGCTCTCGGTGCGAGACTCAAAACATGCCATGACCACCGCTAATCGCGCCGAACTTACGGCGGCGCTCGACGAGGAAATACGCCTCCAGATTCACTGCTTCCAGTCCGAAGACTGTATGGAAGGGCTCAACGCTTTTCTCGAGAAGCGTAAGCCGAATTTTAAGGGCCACTGATCGTGAGCTCGGTGGGAAACTGATTTTATGGAATTAATTGATTTGCAGAACGGGAGGAATTCATAAATGTCCGCAACACGTATTGCTACTTTCGATGATTGGGTGGACTTATTCCGCGTTTGGCGCAGCGACATTGGCGTGAACTATTCTGAAATTGACAGCTATCATTTTGAGGCCAAGTTCGGGCCCACACGCTCGAACGAAATTGAGTTCGGCGCTTTCAAAGGGCGCCCAAAGTGGCGCCGTGTGCTGGATATTCCAGACCAGCGCATTCGCGACGGCCTGATGAACTTGATCATCTACCAGGGCGACACGGAATTCGCTTCGGTGGAGCAGCAACGTCGCCTGTTCGAGCATTCGCCAAGCGAGCACGACCGCAAATCGCTCTGCCGCGTGGTAACCGAAGAAATGCGCCACGGCTGGCAGATGTGCCACCTGCTTATCAATCACTTTGGCTACAGCGGAAAAGTGGAAGCGCAAAAAATGCTCGAGCGCCGTGCGTTTGAATCCAAACGGCTGCTCGGCGCGTTCAATCAGGAAGTCGCGAACTGGCTCGACTTCTTCACCTACACCGATTTCGTGGACCGCGACGGGAAATTTCAGCTCACCATGCTGAGCTATTCGGCATTCGAGCCGCTCGCGCAATCCATGAACCCGATGTTGCGTGAAGAATCATTCCATCTGGGCACCGGGCACGACGGCCTCAAACGAATTGTTAAGGCGGAAGTCGTGCCGCTGAACATCGTTCAGAAGTACGTGAACAAATGGATCCCGGTTAGCTACGATTTGTTCGGCGTAGACCAGTCGAGTTCGGCGCATTGGTTCTATATTTGGGGCCTGAAAGGTCGTTACGATGAAGCTCAAACTCAGAAAGAAGCTGACCTCGGCCACATGAACGAGCACAATCGCCACTTGTATTTCCTCGAGTGCGAGAAACTGATTGAGCAAATCAACAAACACGTTCCCGAAGGCGCCGAACCCCTCTACGTTCCGGACATGAAGTTCAACCGTCATATCGGCGAGTTTGCTAATCAGCCGTATAGTGTGACCGGCGAACTGTTGTCACCGGAGAAATACGCCGAGCACGTGAAGGAAACTCTGCCGCAGCCGGAAGATATTAAGCTCGTCAACGAAATACAGGACAACGAGCCGAAGTGGGTCGCGCCGAAAGGGAACATGGATTAGTTAGCCGCCACGATAGCGGAATATTCCTAATAAAAAAGCTCAAAAGCTTCTTTGAGAGTGGTGATTAATGCCTGAAGATCTTTACGCAAATATGGAAGTTGCTCCGCGCGAAGTGAAAGACAAGCTTGCACGCGGGGAGAAAATCCTCTTCGTCGACGTTCGCGAACAGTGGGAATATGACACTTCGCACATTGAAGGTTCGGTGTTGATTCCTCTTCGCGAAATTCCCGCCAACCTGCCGCGGATGGAATCCGCGGGCGAAGTCATACTCTTTTGCCACCATGGCATGCGGAGCATGGACGCAGCGGCTTGGTTGCGTTCGCAAGGTGTCGCAGGCGCGCGTTCGATGGCGGGCGGGATCGATCTATGGGCTACCGAAGTCGATCCGAACATAGCCCGTTACTAAACTTCGGGAATTGCGAGGCGAATAAACCATGGCCGTCAGGAAGCCTGCTAAGAAGACTCCGAAACGAGCGAAGCTTGCGCGGGCGAAAGTAAAGTTTCTGCATAAGCCTTCCTGTACCACCTGCCGCAAAGCTTGCAGCTATATGGAAAAACGCGGCTTTGGCATGGAATTTCGCGATCTTGGGAAGGAACGGCTGAGTCCTGAAGAACTCGAGAAATTAATCGGTGACCGCGACCACACGCAGTTCCTGAATACGCGAAACGAACTTTACCGCCGGAAAAATATGATGGAAAATCCACCGTCTCGCAAAGAAGCCATTCGAATGATGGCAGCCGAGCCGTATCTGATTCGCCGGCCGGTGATTATCGCAGGCGGCCGCATCGTTCTTGGATTCGACAAAGAGGGAATCGCCCGCCTATAAGTAGTGAGTCCAGCGCGAGTCTTGCAGCGCCATTCAGAGGAATCCCGTTGCCACCGATCATCGACATTCACATCCATATTCAGCCTGACAACATGCTGAAACCGGCGGCGCACGAATTGATCCGCCATGGCCGTCGTGATTACGACGAGATAATGAAATATTCCGCTAGCCCAAAAGAGTTTCTGAGGTTTTTAGATAACGCAGAAATCGAGCGCGCAGGAATTATCAACTACGTCAGCCCTGATGTGATCGGTTTCACTTCCGAAGTCAACGACTGGTGCGCGAAATATTGTTCAGCCGATCCGCGCCGGCTGCTGGGTTTCGGCTCCGTGCATCCGAAATATGTTGACGATGCCGGCGCAGAAGTCAGGCGTCTGAAGAAAATCGGTATTCGTGGTTTGAAGGTCCATCCCTCTCATCAGTTATTTGCGCCCAATGAATATCGCAGCGGCCTCGGACCCCTGCGCGCGATGTATGAGACGGCTCAGGAAATTGGCTTGCCCGTGATGATCCATACCGGCACTTCGATTTTTCCCGGCGCGCGAAATGTGTACGCGCAACCCATGCTGGCCGATGACCTAGGTGTGGACTTCCCGAGCCTTGTTGTAATTTTGGCGCATGGCGGACGTCCCTTGTGGATGAATGAAGCATTTTTTCTCGTTCGCCGTCACCCGAACATGTACATGGATATTTCTGGAATTCCTCCGCAAAAGTTGATGGAGTATTTTCCACGCATCGAGGAAATCGCCGACAAAGTCCTGTTTGGGACGGACTGGCCCGGTCCCGGCGTTCCCGGAATACTTGGAAATATCGAAAAGTTTCGTGCGCTGCGAATTTCGCAGCTCGCGCAACAGAAAATTCTATACGACAATGCAGCGCGTCTTTTTCCCGTCTGAACGAGGTTGATGAATGGAAATAAAAACAATCGCGGTCATCGGCGCGGGAGCCATGGGCCGGGGAATCGCCTACGCCGCTGCTCTTGGCGGCTATCGCACCGTGCTTGAAGATGTTTCTCCAGAAATGCTGGAACAGGGAACTGTTTACATTTCCCAGGCGTTGGAAGACGGAGTAGCGCGCGAAAAAGTGACACCGGAGCAGAAAGACAAGGCCCTCGCGAATCTCACTGCTTCGCGCTCGGTGGAAGACGTCTGCCGTGAAGCCGACTTGCTGATCGAAGCCGTTCCTGAAGAAATGGAAGTAAAGCTGGAAATCTTCACTATTTTCGATAAATTTGCAAAGCCTGACGCGATTCTGGCCAGCAATACGTCCTCGCTGTCGATTACCGAAATGGCTTCCGTCACCTTCCGCGCGGAAAATTGTATCGGAATGCATTTTTTTAATCCGGTGCCAAAAATGAAGTTGCTGGAAATCGTGCGCGCTCTGGAAACGTCCGAAACCACACTGCAAACCTGCGTGGAAGTCGGGCGCCGAATGGGCAAAGAAGTCGTGGTGATTCGTGAATCACCGGGATTTGTAACCAGCCGCATTAACGCCATGATCGGCAACGAAGCGTTTTACATGCTCCAGGAAGGCATCGCCAGCGCTGAAGACATCGACAAAGCCTTAAAATTGGGGCTGAATCATCCCATGGGCCCATTCGAGCTCGTTGACTTGGTAGGCCTGGATGTCCGGCTGAATATTCTGGAATACTTGCATAAAACTCTGGGAGAAAAATACCGCCCGTGTCCGCTTCTGGCTCAATATGTAAAGGCCGGACGCACCGGACGAAAATCGGGTCGCGGCGTGTATGAGTACGGCGATAATGGGGTCAAGAAATAATCAATGTATCCAACACATTGCGCAGCTCAAACAAGGAAGGGTTTTTCGCCGAGATGAAATTTGCCGACCGAATTCAAATCATTGAAGGCCACCTGACTGAAATGGATGTGGACGCGATCGTCAACGCCGCGAACAATGATTTGCAGCTCGGAGGCGGCGTCGCGGGTGCAATCCGTCGAAAAGGCGGCCCGGAGATCCAGAAAGAATGCGACGAAATCGGCCAAGTCCCGGTTGGCGGGGCCGCTATCACCACCGGCGGCAAGTTAAAAGCGCGCCATGTGATTCACGCTGCTAGCATGCAGCTTGGCGGGAAAACTTCCGCGCATTCTTTGCGCAGCTCAACCGCGCATTCGCTCCGCATAGCCGCTCAAAAAGGATTGAAGACTATTGCGTTTCCGGCGGTCGGCACCGGTATTGCCGGGTTTCCGCTGCGCGACTGCGCGGAAATTATGCTGCGTGAAGTTGCCAGGCACTTCGAGCAGCCTACTTCGCTGGAGAAAGTTACTTTCGTTCTCTTCGATAAAGACGCGCTGGCAAGTTTCACCAGTGTTTGGACCGAATTGCAAGCGAGCGGTTTCAAATGAGCGATTTACTCACAGACAAAGTCCGCCACCAACTCGTGCGCTACCAACATCCCCTGTTTGATTTCGAAGCTCGCTCCACTGGAGAGGGTGTTGAAGTTGAAATTCGCTACAAGCCCACAAATGCAGAAGTTCACAACTATACTTTTCGGCTGCAGCCACGCGAGATAGAAAATTCACAATTTCCGTGGACCTTCCAGAAGCAACTTTACGATTGCCTGCACGACTACATCATCGAGATGTTCACTCGCAATCCGCAGCGCGTGAATTAATGGTTGCGCGCAGCGAACCGACGCCGCTCGCGCTGCTCCTCGCTGAGCAAATTCGCTCGCACGGGCCGATTACCTTCGCCGAATACATGGAGGCGTGCCTCTATCATCCGCTCCATGGTTATTACACGAAGCCGCAGCAGCTTTCCAGGCGCGATTATTTTACGAGCGTGGACGCAAGCCCACTCTTCGGACGGTTGCTGGCACGCCAGTTTCATGAAATGTGGCGCCTGCTCGGTCGCCCCGAGCCTTTCTGGCTTGTTGAAGCTGGAGCAGGTACCGGCTATTTAGCGAAACAGATTCTCGATTGTGCCGCTGCGTCATGGCCGGATTTTTATGCGGCGCTTCAGTTCGTTGCGGTTGAACGGTCGGCTTCGCGCCGCGCTTTGCAATCCCAGACCCTCGATGCACATATTCAGAGCGGTAAATTCGCCTTGCAACCCGGATTGCTCGACGAAACGCCGTGCGGCTGCATTTTCTCCAACGAACTCGTCGATGCAATGCCAGTCCATCGCGTAATCCGTGATGGCAACGATCTACGAGAAATCTATGTCGGCTTAGGCAAGAACGGACTGTGTAATGAATGGGGGGTGCTGTCTTCCAGTGTACTCGAAGAGTATTTCTCAGAGCAACGGATCTCATTGCAAGAAGAACAACAAGCAGAGGTAAATCTCGCCGCGTGCCGTTGGATCGTCGAAGCTGGCGAGAAGCTCAGGCGCGGATTCGTCGTAACCATCGATTACGGCCACGAAGCTTCTGAACTTTATGACGAACGCCACATGCGCGGCACTCTATTAGCCTACGAGCGCCACCGCGCCACGGAAAATGTTTATCGCGCACCCGGCGAACAGGACCTGACCGCCCACGTCAATTTCAGCGCTCTTCATACACACGGACAAAAGAACGGCCTCGCCCGCACCGGCTTCACTTCCCAATGCAATTTCCTGATGGCTCTCGCGCGTCACGCCGATTTTGCGGATTTACAATCGGACGAGTTGAGCGAGGCGGAACAAACCCAACGCCGGCTTCTCTTCAAAACTCTTATCAACCCGGAAGGAATGGGCGAGACGTTTCAGGTTCTCATTCAACACAAAGGAATTGCGCGGCCTAGCCTAGCTGGCCTGGAACCCCTCTAACGCTACAAATCATGGCCGTTTCTTCAGAACAGGCTTGTTTGGATCCGCATCAGCAGGCGTGCTGGCGTTTGTCGTCGGTGTTGCGGGCGGCGTACCAGCAGGCGCAGCGTCCGCGATCGCATCGCCGGTGTATGGCCGCTGCAAAAATTTCCCAGCTTCTTCCTGCGCTCCCGCCGTGTCGTCGCCCAAGTGTTGCGCCAGACTGTACTCGTTAACGGCGCGCTCGCGCTGCCCTAGAATGTCGTAAATTTTTCCAATATAGATGTGGCTCCAAACATCTACCCACTTCGGGTCCAGATCACCGCCGAGCGCCGCTCGGAAAGCATTCGCCGCGGACTGATAATTTTTCTGGTTGAACATGGCCTCGCCCATGCGGAAGTGCGCGAGTGAATTGCTGGACTGTAAATCCAACGCGTGCTGGTATTGCTGTATGGCCTCATAATATTGGCCGTTTTCGGCGAAGCCTTCGCCACGAGCCACGAAAGCGCGGATACGCAGTCGCGCGCTGGATTTCAGCATGTTGTTATTTGGATCGATCACGATCCCGTTCGGCTTGGGACGCCCGAAAGTATCGATCTCGAATTGCTGCGTGGTTCCGGTCACCAGGATTTTCTTGTATTCAGGATTTCCTTCCGTGTCCACGCGGATTTCAACGGGCATGCGGAATGTATCGAGATCCTGGTGAATTTTCCCCACAACCTTAAAACCTTTTCTGGTCCGATATACGATGAACTCCAGTTTGAATTCCGGAATGCCCGTGGAATTTACCCACTGGGAGAAAAACGAAACAAGATTTACAGGAGGTTCGCCCTTCTTCGGAGGCGGAACTTTTGCAATAGCCATCTTTTCGAATTCCGCAACGCTCGCGTTTTTGCCTTCGTATTTCTTGTAGAAATCGTGCAGCAGGGCATTAAATGCATCGTCGCCTATTTCCGTGCGCAGCATGTGAAAAACCAGAGCGCCCTTGTCCGCGACCACCGAGCGATATTCATTCGAAAATGTCTGCAAACGTCCGGCCTGGGAAATGGGAGCAGTATCCTCGTACATCAGCGCGCCCACCGCGAAATCTTCGAGCGCCCGGTGCAAACCGGCGCTGCCGTCGCTCTGTTCCGCATACATAGCTTCCGCGTAACGCGAAAGCCCGTCAGTAAGCCAAGTGTCTGACGAAGTCTCAGGTAGAACGCGGTCACCCCACCATTGCTCGGCTGCGAGTTGTGAAAGCAAACGATCGTTGGCTTTCGTAGTCCATTGACGTGCACTGATCAACAGGAAACCGGGCGCCGCATATCCCGGCAGAGTGCCGTCAGGCATTTGCGCTACCGTAATCGCCGGAGGGCCACCCTCCTGAAGTGGTCCAAACGCGTCCGTGAAGTAGAGCGCGATATGCGCCAGAGAATTTCCGTAAGCCGTAGCAGTCGAAGCTTGGACCGGCGGAGTGAATACCGAGACCGTCAATCCTTCCACTTGAATTGGATTCAGCTGAAGCGGGCCAGCCACGAAAGTACCCACTGGCCCCGGACGATCGCAATGAAATACGTACGAAGCTTGCCCCGGCCCTTTTCCTATGCCAGGTTGCATCGTCGGCGGATCTGCTTTGCCCGTGCCGGCAACGTACATCGTATCCGGCGTGATGATCTTAAAAGTTCCGGTAAAGCGATTGGCCGGATAATTTGTCAGTGGAAACCACCGCGCGGGCAGTAGCAAGTATGCTGAATTCTTATCCACGGAAGCGAAGCGCACGCCTTTTGTGGGACTATCGTCCTCGCTGGAAATCGGCCCGGTATAATCAAATTCCAGGCTCATCGGTTTCCCCGGAGCTACGGCATCAGGGAGCCCGATCGTCAGCAGCAGCGGGTAAGTTCTGTCGCGCTCGAATTCGAGCGGCTTGCCGCCGATGAGTTTAACCGAGTTCACTTTCAAATCCTGGTGTAACTCCACCACCACTGTGCGCGAAACTTCATTGGCAATAAAATCCACGCGCGCCAGAGCGGAGATCGTCTGATCGTCCGGATGCAGCAGCACTTGCACCTCGTAATGATCCGCGCGAAAAGGGAAGCGATGCGGCGTTTGCGCCGTCGCGGCGGCTGCCCAGAGGAGAGACAGGGTCAGCGGGATTAGCAGCCGATGAATTTTGAGCAAGAAAACCTCTCAAGAAGGCTATCTACTTTTAACTAAGATACATGAGCGCCGCAGGCAGTTGCCCGCGCCAACCTGACCGAAAAAGGTTACAACATCTGCGCAAAAATGTCCGCAGCGCGCTCAATAGCCCCCCCCGGACCGAGCTTCGCGCGTACGTCCGCCAGGTTCGCTTTCATCTCGTCGCGAGCGCTCGACAAATCCAGCAGCCCGCGAACTTCGCTCTGCACCGCCTCGGGCGTGAAATCGTCCTGTATCATCTCGCGGACGACGCCCCTTCCCGCGATCAGATTCACCATGCTGAAGAACGGTGTCCGGATCATGCGCCCAAGGATGAATGCTGAGACCGGGGAAACCCGGTAGATCACCACCATCGGCGTGCCCAGAAGGGCAGCCTCGATAGTGGCCGTCCCGCTGGCTACGATTGCGCAATCCGCTGCGGCCAACGCATTATAAGTAGCGCCCGTCACGTGTTTAATTTCTGGGCCAGAACCGGCGCAAGCTGAAAAAAAGTCCGCTGCCAGATTAGGCGCCACAGCCAGCACAAACTGTATGTCACCGTTGTCTCGTTTTAGGCGCTCGCACGCGCCGAGAATCCGACCGTAATTCTGGCGGATCTCGTTCGGACGGCTGCCAGGCAGGATCGTAACGATGGGCCTGTTCGCTTCCAGCTTGTGCATAGCTGCGAATTCCGCGCGCGTCATGCTCGGCCGTACGACGTCCACCAGCGGATGGCCCACGAAATTCACCGGCACGCCCGCGTCGCGGTAAATCTGCTCTTCGAATGGAAATATCACCACCATCCGGTTCACACGACGTTTCACGATGCGAACACGCCCCGCGCGCCAAGCCCAAATCTGCGGGCCAATAAAATAGCCAACCGGCACGCCTATTTGTTTCATTCGCCGGGCGACCCCCAGATGCGTCCCCGGCGAATCCACAAGAATCGCAAGCGCAGCATTTCGCCGTTTCGCTTCGCGCTTCAGGCGGTTTTGAACGCCTATCACCGTCGGAATTTTGTGGAGCACTTCGGCGATGCCCACCACAGCGACTTCGTGGTAATCGGCAATCAATTCCACGCCCGCTTCGGCCATGCGAGGCCCGCCCATCCCGAAAAACCGCACGTCCTTGCCCACCCGCTCGCGCAAAGCGGTCACCAGCCGCGCGGCATACATATCGCTGGACGCTTCGCCTGCGGAAATCAAAATTTGTTTTTCAGTCATGGAAGAGGCAGATGCGGGCGGATTGCAGCGGGGTCAATATACAGGAGCTTTTCAAAATAACTCGCGTAAACAAACTGCAGCCCGTCGCTAGTCATCGGCAGGAAGAGCATGCGGATATCCGGACCCGCCACTTCCCACCGGTGTAGCCAATTCCTGCTCTTTGTATTGGAGCTGATATAAACGATAGTAAATTCCGCGCAGCGCCAGAAGCTCTTGATGCGAACCCTGCTCGCGCAACCGGCCTTTGTGGAAAACGAGAATCCGGTGAGCGTGTTGAATCGTGCTAAGTCGATGAGCGATGACGACCGCCGTGCGTCCCTCTAGCAGTCTATCGAGCGCTTCCCGGATCAAAAGCTCAGTCTTGGTGTCCACGCTGGATGTCGCTTCGTCGAGAATCAAAAACTTCGGATCGTGAGCCAGGGCTCGTGCAAAACTCACAAGCTGGCGTTGGCCTACGGAAAGAGTTGACCCACGCTCGGTGACTTGCGTTTCCACTCCTTGTCGTTGCGATTCAAGAAACGGACCAAGCCCCACTTCGCGCAAAGCGCTTTCAGTGGCGGCGCGAGTAATTCTCTCGGTACCAAGCTTCACGTTCGACTCAAGCGTACCGGTAAACAAGAACGGGTCTTGCAACACGATTCCGAAAAGCCGGCGCAGTTCCTGCAACTCCATCGTACGAATATCCACGCCGTCGAGCAGAATTTCGCCGCGCTGAATATCGTAGAACCGCAGCAGAAGCTGAATGATGGTAGTTTTTCCCGCACCTGTGTGACCGACGATCGCGAGCGTTTGCCCCGGTTCAACTCGGAACGAAACGTCGCGCAGCACCCAGTCTTCCTCTTTCGGCGCAGCGCCGCCGGTGTACGCGAACCAAACATTGCGAAATTCAATTTCCCCACGCGCCGACGTTAGCGAACGCACTTCGGCAGGCGACACAATCGTAAATGGCTCATCCAGCAGTTTGAAGATCCGTTCGGAGGCGGCCATCGCCGTCTGCAAAATATTGAATTTTTCGCTCAAATCCTGAATCGGCCGGAAAAATCGTTGCGCGTAGAGCATGAATGCCAGCAGGACGCCGATCGGAATCGCTCCGGTAATCGCTCGAAGTCCGCCTACCCAGTAGAGCAATGCGAGGCCTGCCATGCTCAGAAATTCCACCGCGGGGTAGAAGAACGAGAAGGCGTCGATGGCCTCCTTGTACGCTTCCATGTGCTGGCGATTCAATTCCTCAAATTGCTTGCGCGACTTCCATTCGCGGTTGAAAAGCTGCACGATGGCCATTCCGCTGATATGTTCCTGCAGGAAGGCGTTAATACGCGCGATGGCAGTCCGGATGCGGCGATTCGCATTGCGCACCTTGTTGCGGAAAAAATACGTTAACAAAATCATGAACGGCAACGGCGAAAGAGTTGCCAGCGCGAGAAATGGATGCCACTTGAATAAAATGGCGGCCATGGCGAACAGCAGAACGAAATCGTTCAGCATCGCCACCACACCGGAAGCAAAAAGATCGTTTAACGCGTCCACATCCGTAGTCGCCCGGGTCACGAGGCGTCCTACGGGGCTGCGGTCAAAAAAACTCATCGGTAGACGTTGTAAATGTTCAAAAATTTCCTTGCGCAGGTCATACATCGTTTCCTGCCCCACCCACTGCATAATTCGCACTTGCGCGTATTGCAGCCCGAAGCTGCCCAATAGCGCCCCGGCGGACGCGGCCACCACCCACAACAAACCCACAAGCGCTTTAGGCCGCGTAATCGTGGAATTAAATCCAGGAACAATGTATTTATCCACTGCGATGTGGAACAGGTATGGCGAAACGATTTCCATCGCCGTGACGCCCAGTGTAATCGAAACCGCCGCAACCACATGCCAGCGATACGGCCGCAAATACTTCATCAATCGCCGCGTCAGCGCCGAGTCGTAAAGCTTGCCTAATTTCTCTTCTTCGCGGAAATCGCTCATTCGCGTGCGAGCTCTTCTTCCAGAAGTTGTTTCTGGTACAGGTCCGCGTAATAGCCGTTATGCGCGAGCAATTCATCGTGCGTACCGCGCTCGATGATGTGGCCGTCGCGCAAAACGATGATCGTGTCCGCGTTCTTCACCGTCGAAACGCGATGCGAAATTAAAATCGTAGTGCGCTGGCTCATCACCTCGCGCAACCGGCGCAAGATTCGTTCTTCCGTATCGGTGTCAACGCTCGCCAGCGAATCGTCCAGAATTAATATTCTCGGCTGGCGCAGAATGGCGCGAGCCAAAGACGTTCTCTGCTTCTGTCCGCCCGAGAGCGTGATGCCGCGTTCGCCCACCATGGTCCCGAATCGCTGCGGAAAACTCTCGATTTCCCCCGATATGCTGGCAATTTCTGCCGCCTCGAAGACTTGTTCCTCCACCGCATCAGTAACGCCGAACGCAATATTCTCGCTGATCGTTTCGCTGAACAGGAACGTGTCTTGCGGCACATACCCAATCGCGCTGCGCAGTTCAGTAAGCGGATATTCGCGGATCGAACGTCCGTCAATGAACAACGTATCTGGGAGCGCTTCCCACAAACGCGCGATCAAAGCTGCCAGCGTGGACTTGCCGCTTCCCGTTGGTCCCACTACGGCCAGAGTCGAACCTGCAGGGACATGCAAATTAATGTCGTGAAGAACTGGCTCGCCCGCCTGCGTTTGTGAACCCGAAGTCGGATATGTAAACGTGAGATTCCGGAATTCAATTTCTCCGCGAATCTTCGACTTTTCCTGCGCTGGCGGAGTGTCGCCATTTGGCCGCATATTGTAACGATCTGAAGGTGTGTGCGCTGGAGCCGACGCGTCACGAATCCCCGGCTCCGCATTCATGATGTAATTCAGCCGACCCATGGACGCCGCGCCACGCTGAAAAATATTCGTCACCCACCCGAGCGCGATCATCGGCCACACCAGCTGGATCAAAAACATATAAAACGCGTTGAACGTTCCCAGCGAAACGCGATGGTCGATCACTTGTTTGCCGCCGAGCCACAACAAGATCAGCACCGTCATGCCGATCAGCGTGGAGAGTCCCGGGAAAAACAGGCTCCACGTGCTGATCAGCTTGATGTTGCGGTTCACGTAATCGCGATTGGCTTCGTCGAATTTCTCGACTTCCTGTTTCTCCTGCGCGTACGCGCGAATCACACGCACGCCCGTCAAATTTTCTTGCGCTCGAGTCGACAGCACGCCGAGCGCCGCCTGAATCTGCTCGGATAGCCGGTGAATGATCTGGCCGAAATAACGCGTTACGATCGCTACGATCGGCACAGGGATCAAAACCCACGCCGTTAGCACGGGCGAAAGTTTCAACATGAAGAATATCGCCAGCACCATGGTTGAAATTGTCGTAGCGCTGTACATGATGCCGGGACCCAGCACCATGCGCACTGCGTTCAGATCGTTCGTCGCGCGCGACATCAAATCACCGGTGCGGTTGCGCACGTAGAATTCAGGCTCCATCAAAACCAGCCGCGCAAGTAAGTCATTGCGCAGGTCGTACTCAATCTCGCGCGAAACCCCAATCAGTATCCATCTCGTCCAGAACGAGAAAAATCCCTTCATCAGCATTACCGCGACAAGAATCACGCAGTAAATTCCCAGAGCGTGGCGGCTGAATGGCGCATAGAACGAAAAAAGCGGCGATAGCAGGGAACGGGAAAACCCGCTTAAGGTAGAAAGCGCGTGCGGCGACCCTTGCAGCAAATCCGTGATCATGCCGATGATCAGCTGCGGCAGCGCGCCGACCAGACCCATCAGCCCAAGCGTCAAAAGTCCCAGCGCCGTCATCCCTTTGTAACGCAGCACATAGGGCCACAGCGACCTCAACTCTTTCCAGCCGGAAGTCTGCGGTTTCGGCTTAGGTGCCGTAGCAACTACAGGTTGGGCAATCGCGCTCATTATCGAATCTGCGACTCCGGAGTCTCCAGCGCGGGCAGCTCGCCGAGAAAATTTTCGAACGTTCGATCCAACGATTGGTAGCGTTTCACTTTCGGGTTCCAGCGAATTCCCACCGGCAATACGTGCCCGCTTTCGCCCTTGGGCGACATCAGCGGCGTGAAGTACATTTCAAGCCCCCTGTCGTGCTGCTCGTATTGCAACCGCCAACCATTCACAGGAGCCAGCGGCGTTCCACCCAGAAATCCCTTGGTATTCTTCAGATGCTCGTCGCAAAGAAATACCTGTTTCCACGAAGTGCCGTTATTTTCCAGTATAACCGCGCGTGTAACGAGTATGCCTTCTGCCGACACTCCTGGCGGAGCCGCTTTCAGACGGTTTATGGCCAGAATCTGTTGCGGCCCGCTCTTGGAAAGATCGCCATAGGCCAAAACTTCCGTTTCCGAGCCCAACGCTAATTCCGCCGTTTTTTGTATATCGACTGGGATCGCGGGCTTAGACGGCGCCGCTGGGACGACCGGTTCCTCGTTCGCCGCGGGAGAGGTTGGAGCCGAGCTTCCACAGGAAATCATCGCAAGAGCCGTCAGGGTTACCGCTGCAAGTCCGATTGTTTTCATGGTTTCTTTGCGCAGCCGGATCAAAGCGTTGACGCCGCAAGCGTGATCGCCACCACTTTTTTCGACGAAGCGTCGCACGATACTTCCATCACCTGCGGCACACCTGCACCGGCCCAATCGAATGAGTACAACGATAATTCTAGCTGTTCGCTTCCTCTCACGGAAGGACTCTCAGATTCCGGCTTGCCGTATATTTCGGCCACGCGGTCGCACGAGTTTCCAAGTTGTAATCCGTGACCCGTCGCAAGCAGCTTCAGCCTGCTGGGCGCCATTACGATTGGAAGGCATTTCGCCATGATTTCAGGCTTGTAATTGTTGTCCACCGTCACCGTTTGCACCACTTTATTGGCATCGAGTTCCACTCGAAGCTCTCGATGCGTGCAAATATCGCCCCACAGCAACGCGTCCGTCGTCGTTTCGTCGCGTTCGAGCTCGCGGAACGTTTTATGCGGCGCAACAATCTTGTCGTGTCCCGGACGCAACCCTGCCAACGTCAATTCGTTCGCGCGCTTCGAATTTGCCAATCCCGATGCGGCCGGAATCGCCGCCGAAAGCATTGCAACCAAGCTAACGAACAGCCAGAATTTCCTCGAGCCGAGCTTCAAAGTTTTCTTCCCCCTCTGACCACAGCCGCAGCTTCGCGACCGGCAGTTCCTTTTCAATGCGGCGAACCCAGTCAAACAGTTTTTTTATGTTGTCGCGATTCTTCTCGTAATAATTGTGCAGATTTTCAGGCCGCGCCATAGCCTCCAGAAAACGCTCTTCCTCTGGACTCTCCGCTTTGGGCCGGGCAATTTGCCGTATGCCAAGCAATCCCGCGTGCCCGGTAAATAAATGCTCAAAACCAAAATTCACTTCCAGATGGCCGTCTTGCCGCCATACTCCCTCGTCGAAATCCTCGCCGTAACAAAGGAGCTCCACGGGTTGCCCTTCGAATTGCCAGCGTGCCGGATCGCCTTCGTAAACCCACAAATCCCAATGCGACCGGACCGAGATGCAACAGTCGTTATGGACATAAGCTTGGCACAATTCCACGATACTCCCCGCGTCCAACGGAACCGACCTTAAATCCTGCTCGTAAACGGGCGATTCCGTCCAATCCACCGCGCGAATTTCCAGATGCGTGAATCCAGGGTTTTTCGCGGAAAAGGGAACGGTGGAAAGAAACTTTTCGAATCTCTCCAGTATCAGCTCTTCCGGAAAATCCTTGCACCAAACGCTCAGGTAAGCCTGATTTGACATGCCGAGCATTATACCGGGATGCACCGTGAGACCGAAATCGTGCAAAATCATGCTGATTCGCCCGCGTCCCTAACGTTCTGCAGGGTATTTGGAATTGCCGAATTTGTGGGGGTTCTGGTTTGGCAAAATTCGTAATAGACGGAGAGATCTTGTGACGTAGTACGCAAGATTCGGCCACACAAGAAAGACGACCCCAAGAAATCCCACACACACTCGAACAGGCGGAGGATTTAGAAACTGCGGAAATTGAGTAACAATGCCGAGGCAGACGATTACAATTAGCCAACGGAGGAATTTTTCTGTCGAATCTAGCTCACGATCGAGTTCACCCCTATGCCGGACCGCCCATGACACAAACCATATTAGCAATAGCCACCCAGATGCCCTCGGGACCAAGAGCCGCATCTTGCACCGTCACGTGCACAATTTATCTCCCGATTAGAGCGAACCGCAACAGCCCATTGGTTGAATCGTACCACTCGAACACCACGGGCGTGTGATTACTTCTTATGCTTGGGGGGATCCTGATCCTCTTCAGTGTTGAAGTCCGTGGAAATTCCGAGGAGCTTTTCCTTAAGCGTATCGCCCATGCCGGCGAGAACCTGCGAACAAGTTTCGCGCAGGCGCTTTTCCGCAGCCTTGGCGATAGTATCCAACACGGCCTGTGAATGCTGTCCGAGCGTCGTGGCCGAAGCCAACAACCACGAGTTCGAAGCATTTTCCAGACGTGCCTTGTACTCTTCAATTGACTCTTCCGTGGACTTCTTCAATTGCTGCATCCACTCTTCTTTCTCAACTTCGCGCTTCTCTTCCCAGGTTTCAATCAACGGCGCCAGTTGCGATTGCAGGAACGTCCGCGCCTGCTCCACGCCTTCCATCATGCGCTCGTCCATTTTCTGCTGGAATTCCGCCAGCGATCCTTCGCGATTGAATTCCATGTCGGAGCGCGCCTTCTCCAATGCCAGCCGGGAACTCACTTCAAACCGCCGCAACGATTCCGTAGTGACGCGTTGCACCTGATCGGAAAAGGTCGCCGTCGCAATTTGCGAAGTTTCGTTCAGCTTCTCACGCTCGCGGGATACTATCTCGCCCGCCGCGTCCTCAATTTGCGCCGTGCTGTGCTCCACATATGTGCGCCGGTAGTGATCGAGTTCGGAAGCCAGCATGCTGGAAACTTCCGCCGCGCGGTCGCGTAAAGCGGTGCTGGATTGCTCCACCGCTTTCTCCAGCGAACCCTGCATCGTTGTATGCGCTTTTTTCTGATACCACTCGGATGCCTTCGAGAGCGCCTCGTACGTTTCGTGCTGCGTCTCCGTGCTCTTCTGCCGCAAATCCTCTTGAATTTTCGAAAGCGATGCTCGGCAAGCTTCTTCCACTTCCACTGGCACTTTGGAAGACTCCGTGCGAAGCTGCTGAAGTGTTTCTTGTATTACCTGCTGCGAAGATTGCTGCGCTTGCTCGCGAATTGAATTTTGGAGTTGCGCCGCATGTTCAGTCGCTTGGCGCATCTGTTCCCGGATGTGATTCTGCAGATTCGCCGCCTGCTGTTCCACATTGTCTAGTCTGGATGCAAGGCCTTCCACCGCTTCGAGCTTAGGCGCAATTCTCTGATCGAGTTCCGCGGAAACCCGCGCCAGAACTTTCTGTGCGGACGCATCGAGCGCAGGCTCAATCTGCTGCGCGCGTTCAGCGATCGCTTGCTCCGCTCTGCGCCCGATCTCTTCCTGCTGCTGCGCTAGAAGTTCATCCAAGTGCTGGCGTGTCTGGTTCAGCGTGACTCGCGCCGCATCCTGAAGCTGAGACTTCGTTTCTTCTGCGCGATCGCGTTCCTGTTTCAGGCTGTTCCCAAGGGATTCGATGGTTGTAGCCGCGCCATCGATTGCTTCGTCCAGCGAAGCGCGCAGACTTTGGCTGCGCTCGCGTACGTTCTGCTCCGCTTGCGCTATCGCTTGCTGCGATACCTCGGAAATTTTCTCGCCGATTCTATTTGACGCCTGCGTAACCTTTTCATCGAATTCGTGTGACGCGTCCGCCAGGTTCGCCTCAAATTGTTGCTGCCAACGCTGGTTTGCCGCCGCGATCTCCGCCTGCGATTGCTCCACAGTCCGGGCTCGAACGGCCTGCGCCGTTTCTTCCAGGTTTTTGCGCCACTGATCCAGATGTTGCTGGGCCGCCTCAGGAGAAGAAAGAATTTCCAGCGATGGCGTGGACGCGGCGCGCTCGACCAGGGCGCGATCCACCGCTTCATCTACTGCCTGCTTCAAACTATGCGCCGCAGTCTTCTCCGCAGCCTGTTCAGCGGCTTGTTGCGCAGCCTGTTCAGCGGCGCCGCTCACCGCTTGCTGCACGGCATCCCGAATTTTCTCGTCCAAGTGAATCGCCGACGCTTCCGTCGCCTTGCGCGCCTCTTCCACAATCGCGGATGTGCGATCCGTAGCCTGCTGGACAACCTTTCTTACCGACGATTCCGATACGCGCTCCATCGAAACCTTGATGGCTCGCTCGATGGCTTCATGAAGTTGCGAATCGAGCTTCTGGCGCGCGATTGCCATTTCCTCGGTGATCGCGGCTTCCGCGCCCCTGCGCAATGACTTGTCCAGCTTTTCCTTTACCTCGTCCACCATCTGCGCCATCTGGCGCGCCAGCGGACCTTGCAATTCCGCGGATGTAGTCGGCACCACATGAATCTTGCCTTCGTCGCCTGCGCCTTCAGGCACGCTCACAGGAGTTGGTGTAGCGGCGCCTTGCGGAGGTGGCGCCGTCGCGACAGGTGGTTTCTGCGACAAAAGTTCTTGCGGGGGTCGTGGCGCGGCAGGCGTTCCTACGCCCGCTACATCAGACGGGACTGAAGCGGGGTGCTCGGACGTCACTGGTTTTGGAGGGGCACTTGCCGGCGTTCTTAAAACTGAGTGAGGCGTCTCGGCCTTCCGCTCGAAAGTGACAGCGGTCGGCGGCGCAACCGATAACTTCGGCTCATTAGCCATTGCAGGTTTCGAAGTTTCCACTCCCGCTTCGTACGGCGATGAAAACCAATCCTCAGGTGGAAACGCTATGCCCCAGACGTTACCCGAAACTTCAAACTCAAGTCCAATCTGAAATAGCTCGCGAACCGTACGCGGACGCTGCACCCAGACCACGCGCCCCTGCGTAGTTCGTTTCTGCCCTGCTTCCGGACGAGGAACTTCCAGCGTAACCATGGAATTCTTTGGAACGTAATGTTTCGATTGGTACTTGCACCCGTGGCAGTTCACCATCACCGTCGTGGTGCGTTCCTTGAACGGCTGACCCAGCGCATCCACACCCGTGACCGTGATAGGCACGGCCTGCACGATGCGCGTGCTGCGGCGCTTCTGTGCGTCTGGATCGATCGATGCTGCTGAATCCGTCACGCATTCCTCCAAGAGGGGTGTCTAATTAGGGTAGCACTGCTGCTAGGTAGGGTCGAGCCGCATCATGGGACTGTGCGAAAGGGTTACTTGTTTAGCGCGAAACAGAAGAGTGGCCCAAGTGCCCAAGCAGCACGTGTTCAAAGAACGAATCGCGCAGCATATGCCAGACTGACTTGCGCACTTTTCTAGTAAAGCTTTGCGACCTCCGCTATGATGCTGCCGTGTCCACAGACCTGACCGAAAAACCGCCCATTTCCATCATCCGCGTTCTAATCCTGGTCGCCGGAATTTTGATTGTCATCCTTCTGGTTGGCCTTTACGTTGCCTCCGGCCGCATGCCGGGCTACCTGCACAAGCGCGCGATCCAAATTCTCAGCACGCATTTCAAGAGCGACGTTCAGATTGACGATTTTCACGTGGCGCTATTTCCGTGCACGCGGGTAACCATCGAAGGCCTGGTGCTGCGCCATAACGGCCGAACCGACGTACCGCCTCTCATTCAAGCGAAAGAAATAATAGTTGATGCTAACCTACTCGAACTCTTGCGCCCGAAAATGCATATCGCCAGTGTTCGCTTGATCGGTTTGCAGATTAACACTCCTCCTCATCAACCGGGAGCCCCACCTCTGATCAAGAAAACCGATGAGGATCTATCGAAGAAATACCCGCTCGTAGTTGACGACATTCACGCCGACGATGTTCTCCTGCTGATTCTTCGCGCGCAGCCCGGAAAAAAGCCCGAAGATTTTGAGATTCATCATTTGGAAATCAATAATTTCAGTTTTGACCGCCCCGCGAATTTTCACGCGATTCTCACCAACCCGACTCCCCGGGGCGAGATCGATTCTGTGGGACTGTTCGGCCCTTGGCAGCCCGAAGATCCCAGCACCCTTCCCATAGACGCGAAATACGATTTCGAAAACGCTGACTTCAGCACCATTAAAGGCATCTCCGGCACCATGAACTCCACCGGCGCGTTCAAAGGCCCGCTGAACTACTTGGCGGTCCACGGTGAAACCGATACTCCGAATTTTGCATTGAACATCGCCGCGCATCCCGAACGGCTGCATACCGATTACGACGCCATCGTCGACGGCACGAATGGCAACGTGATCCTGAATAGCGTTCTAGCCAAGCTTCGCAACAGCACCCTGCACGTAAAAGGCGAAGTAGTGGACATGAAGCCCGGTGTGCGGGGCCGCACCATCAAACTCGATGTCGTCTCCAATGATGCGCGCATCGAAGATTTGCTTTGGCTCACAGTCAAGGCCGACCAGCCCGTGATGACTGGCTCCGCCACGCTTAAAGCACAAATAGAAATCGGCGAGGCGGACACGGACATCCTTCAACGCATGGCCATTCAAGGACAATTCGGCGTGGGCGACGCGGAATTTACAAGCTCCACCGTGCAAGGAAAGATCGATACGCTCAGCAAAAAGGCCCAGGGCAGGCCCAAAGCCACCGACTTGGGCACCGCTGTCTCCGAACTCAAAGGGAAATTCGTTCAAGATAAAGGTCTCATCACCTTCCAGGAATTGACCTTTTCAGTTGAGGGAGCTTTGGTGCAATTGGCTGGAACCTACCAGATGACCACCGGCGAGATGGACTTTCACGGCAAATTGCACATGGACGCCAAGCTCTCGCAGACTACAACTGGAGTGAAGTCATTTTTCTTGAAGGCTGTTGACCCATTCTTCAAAGGTAAGAATGGAGGAACCGACATACCGATTAAGATTACTGGAACGAAAGATCATCCGGTATTCGGCTTGGATCGTCACCACTAAATGCCGCAGAAGTGAAGCAGCGCCTAAAGATCCCTACGTCCTTCCATCGCTTTCGACATGGTAACTTCGTCCGCGTACTCCAGATCCGACCCCACAGGAATCCCCATGGCGATGCGCGTGACATGGACACCCAGCGGCTTGATCAGCTTCGAAAGGTAAACTGCCGTGGCCTCACCTTCCGCCGTAGGGTTCGTGGCCACGATAATTTCTTCCACCGTCCCGCCTTTCAATCGCTCGATCAAACTCTTAATCTTGATTTGGTCCGGCCCAATCCCTTGCAGCGGCGACAGCGAACCGCCCAGCACATGATAAAGACCGCTAAACTGCCGCGTCTTTTCCACCGCTTGTATGTTCGTGGCTTCTTCCACCACGCATATGATCGATCTATTTCGCGACGCGCTGGCGCAGAAAATACACGGATCCGCATCGGTAATATTGTTGCAGACCGAACACTCGCGCACTTTTTCCTTCGCATCGCGAATCGCATCAGACAAGGCGAACGCCTGGTCCTTATCCACTCGCAGCAAAAAGAACGCCATACGTTGGGCGGTTTTCTGCCCGATCCCCGGCAGCCGTTTTAATTCGTCGATCAATCGCGTCACTGAAGGCGCAAAATCAGGCATGCATCACTTCCTGTTGCGTGGATTTCAAAAGAGAAGGGAACCGCTATTGCACGTGAGACCGGCCCTGCCGGACTCGGCTTAGAACATGCCGGGAATTTTCATTCCCGCGATTCCAGGCAAACCGCCCGTAAGATCCTTCACTTGCTTCGACAATTCTTCGTCCACCCGCCGCGCAGCTTCGTTCACTGCCGCCAATATCAGCTCCTGCAGCATTTCCTGATCCTTGCTCTTAAAAACATCCGGCTCAACGCGCACTTCGGTCAATTGCTTTTGGCCGTTCATCTTTACCGTTACCATGCCGCCGCCGGCCGAAGCTTCCACGGAAATCTCGTCAAGCTGCTTCTCGAGCTTTTCCTGGACTTGCCGGAACTGCGACAACATTTGCTGTAGAGCTTTCACTTCCATTTTTATTCCTCGCCCGGGCGCTTGACCTTGGAAATCTGGCCGCCGAACTTTTCAAGCATGGCCCTAACGATCGGATCTTCTTCAAACCGCGCGCGCAATTCCGAGCTGCGAACCGCGCTCGCACGGCCACTCTCAAGCTTAACACATACGCGCAGCGGCCTGCCGACCACTTGGTTCAGCACTGTGCGCAATCGTTCCATTGGGTCGCGCGCCTGCAACATCTCTGCCAGCGAACGGCTCTCACTCGGAAAGAAAAGATGCAGTTCGCCGCCTTCGATTTCCCAACGCGTTGCGTGCTCCACCATCGACCACAAAAATTTCTGTCCTTGTAGCGCTGCCTTGATCGCTTCCACTTGCGCCGACGCAAGTCCACCCGCCGCTTCTCCCGCACGCGCAACGATCCGCGGCGGCGATGCTGGCACCGGACCCGAAGAAACTGGCGCCGCAGAAAATGGCCCCTGGGAAGAAGTCACGCGACCGTTTGGAGCGCTCACGGCCGGCGCCGAAGCTGGACCCGCACTCAGTTTTTCGCTTGCAGCCGGAATACTAGTAGCGGCCGGAGCAGCGCTAGCTTTGATTGGCTCGCGCATCGGCGCAACGCTCCCGGATCCAGACGCCGACTGCGTCGCAGACATCGCCCTCGGCGGTGCTCCAGATGGCGGAGGAGGCGTCTTCGTCCCGGCATTTCCGGCACGCAAATCCGCCAGAATTTCTTCCAAGGGCGCAAGCCGTTGTGCGTTCACCAGCTTCAGCAGTCCCAGCTCCAGATGCAATCGCGGATCCGGTTTTCGCCGCAAGTCATCATCGGTGATCAGCAATATGTTGAAAAACCGCGTAAGGTCTTCTTCGCTGAACTTCGCTGCTTGCTCTGCCAACCGTGCGCGTTCTTCCGCGGGCGCCGCCACTAGCTCAGAATTCGCGCCGCACACCAGCGACACCAGAAGATTGCGAAAGTGCCGAATCGCCTCGCGGCAGAAATGCTGTAGATTTTGCCCCTCGCCGATCAGGCGATGTACCAATCCAAGAGCGCGCTCTGCCGACTGCGTCGCAATCGCTTCCACCAGTTCATCGAGGACGCTCTCCGCCACCACGCCGAGCAGTTCGCGCACCTGCGCATCGGTCACCGTCTCACCGCTGTAGGAAATCGCCTGCTCCAGCAGCGAAAGCCCGTCCCGCAAACTGCCTTCAGCCGCGCGTGCCAGAACTGCCACTGCGCCGGGTTCGATCTGAAGATTTTCCGCGCCCGCGATACGCTCGATTTCTTCCGCAATTTCCTTGAAAGTCAGCGAGCGAAACTGAAAAAGTTGCGCCCGCGATTTAATCGTCTCGGACAAATCTTCGGCGCGCGTCGTCGCCAGTATGAACACCACTCGCTCCGGCGGTTCTTCCAGCGTCTTCAACAAAGCGTTCGATGCCTCGCCTGTCAACTGATGCGCCTCGTCCAGAATCACCACTTTGTAGCGGCTGGAAGCCGGCGCGTAACGCACCATCTCGCGCAATTCGCGAATCTGGTCGATTCCCCGGTTGGAAGCCGCATCGATTTCCAGCACGTCGAGTGACGTCCCCGCGGAAATTTCGCGGCAGGAATCGCAAGTATTATCCGGATTCGCCGTCGGCCCGCTCGCGCAATTCAGCGCCTTCGCCAGGATGCGCGCAGTGGTGGTCTTTCCCACGCCACGCACGCCCGAAAATATATATGCATGCGCCACGCGATTCGAATGAATCGCGTTAGCCAGCGTTCGCGTCACGTGTTGCTGGCCGACAATTTCACTGAATGTTTGCGGACGGTACTTACGCGCTATAACTTTATAGCTCATCAGAAGGTTGGTCTCGCCTCCGGTGCCGCGCCGCGATAAGAGGAACTTCGGGTACTCCGCGGCGCACGAAGCTGACCCGCTACCGTTGCTCCCTTCCGGGCCTGGCGGGGTTTGCGGGGAATCGTCGCACAGAGCCCGAAGTTCCACCGATCGGCGCTGCAGAAAAATTTCTCTCAGCACCGCTAGCGAAGTCTAGCACAGCAGAAAGTTTTACTGAAATCAAGGTGGGAAAATTCATCTTGCCGCGATTCCGAGGTCGTCTTCGTTATTCTGCGAAGTAAGGGCGCCGCTACCAGCTACCGAGATCAGTGGCCGCAGCGCTCTCGAAATAATTTACGGGCGAACGTGGAACGGTGTCGCTTCCGCCGTCGTCGGGTGATTGGCCTTCAACGCGGCGCGAGCTTGCGGTACTGTGACAGCCGTCTCCACCCTCTCGTCATTGATCGCAGCCAGCGTCACCAGAGTTTTCTGCGCTTCGGCAGCTTGCCCCGCTTTCTCCTGTGCATCCGCAAGCAGTTGCAATGCCAGCGGATTCTGCGCGTCGTCTTCTAATTCCTTGGTAGCTCCATCATATTTGCCCTGCATCGATAATAGGGCTCCATTTGCGGAGTGATAGGCGCGTTGCACCACATCGCTGCGGCTCGTTCGCGCGATCGCGTTAAGCTGCTCTACAGATTTCTGAACTTCCTTCTGCAGTCCGGCGCGAGCGGCAATAAATGCCCGAGCAAACAGGATCGTGGCTAGCTCATTGTCGCGGTCCCCCCACGCGAAATCGTGTCCTAGAAGCGCCACGCGGGCATGATCGATGTCCTTCAGTGCGCCCTGTGGTTCTGGATTGAAAAGCGCCATGTCCCTATGCGCTTCGGCATGTTCGATAGCCAGTCCGCCGCGCTCGGCTTCCAGGGATATTTTCATCAGCTCTTGCCGCGCTTGCTCCGGCTGATTCTCGCGGTAGTACGTGATGGCCCACAGAATGCGGTAATCGAACTTGGTAGCCCTTTCTTCGGTGCCCGCAATCGCAAGCAGGTATTGCGCGCGCGCCTTTTCCTGCTCCCCCATCAGCGCGTAGGTGGAAGCGATACCGACTCTCGAAGTGTTGAAATCGGGATCGATCTGCAAAGCCTTGGTGTAATGCTCCAGCGCTGCCGGGTAGTCGCCCAACATACGCATAATTTCCCCGTAGGAATCCTGCGGATTCGGTTGGTTCGGGAGCAACACAACGTACTGCTCCATTAACGCAGGAGCCAGTTTTGGTTGGCCGCTGAGCGCGTAGCAGTAGGCCAGATTGTTCAAAGCAGGAAAATATTTCGGATCGTTCTTCAGTACATGTTGCAGGACGGCTTCGCCGTGCTCAAACGCGCCTTGATTCGAGCACAGCCATTCCCCGTCCATGTTCGCAAGCCGTTCGTCGTGCGGATACTTCTCCAGCAGATCGTTCATCGCGGCGATGCCCGGTACCAGATTTCCATCCTTGGTGCCGTTCATCCAGGTAATGAACAAACGTTCATCCGGTGACGCATTGGCGATATTTTTCTGCGCCAACGCCCGTTCCCGCTTCTCTTCCACCGGATCGTTCGTGAAGTAAGCCAGCGCGGCGTGCGCCAACGCAAATTGCGGATCCGCTTTCACCGCTTCGCGCATGGAATCGATTCCCTTGTCAACGAACAGCAAGTCTTCGCGCTCTTTCATTGCCAGCTCGTACCAGCGGCCTGCTTCCGCCGCCGACGTAGTGTAGGGAACCGTGCGGTCCTGCGCGCGCACCGTGCCGCCGGACGCGCCCGCCGCCATCAGAGCCATGATCGAATATAGAGAAAGATTTCGGATGTTCATGATTCCTCGCATAAAATTTCCCTGCATTAGTTAGTGGCCTTTCAAAACGTAGCCGGGATCGAAGGGTTGCTTATCGTCTATCTTCACTACTTTCACTCCGCTGGTGATGTTGTAAACGTCCACCACGCCAATCGCCGCGGAGTTTGCTTCCACTACCTTCACAACTTCCTCGTCACTGGAAACAAAGACCACCGGCACGGTCGTCTTGCGACTGGGCTCGTTCAGAATGGCCCGTCCCTCTTCCGCGCTGCCGCCCAACACCTTTTCGAGAACGAATTTCATTCCCGGCGAATCTGGCTCGCGCAGAACTACAGTGATACTTCGTCCGTTTGCCCATGTGGCAGTTTTCGCGCGGAAGATTTTGCCCAGATCGGCTAACGTCATCGCTTTCACCGGATTCGAGGAATGCACCACCACGGCAAAATCAGTAGCGAACGCCAGTGACGCAGCGCAAACCAGCGAGACACAAAGAATCAGCAATCGATTTCGCATTCTGTTTTACCCACAGCTCAATCCCGGAAGTTAGCGAAGCCTTGGAAGATCGCCTGTAAACGAGGTTAGCGATTCCTAATGTCGTGCGGAAGTATCGGAACGGAACACGTTGTCCTGCGGTGTAACTGTACGAAAGGACAGTGCGCGATTTCGAGGCCTCGGCAAGCCTTCTCCCCAAATCCCTTGAAGTGAGGGGCTTGGCGATTAGGAACATGCCGTCTTGATTTTCGGGAAACCCGTTGTGGTAGCGGAGTATCTTATCTGCGGGTGCATCCTCCGCACTCGCACCGCGGCGCCAGCGGTACCCCACGATACGGGGATGGCTTGGCATGACCAAATTGCAAAGCCCGGAGGATACAATGAAGCGTTTCATCAGTATTTGTGCAGTATTGTCGTTTTTGCTCTGGCTTACACCCGCGGTACACGCTCAACAATCGAATGCCATACAGCCTGGAACCCAGGTTCGCCTCACCATGTCCAGCGGACTAAGCACTAACGTTACCCATGATGGCGATCCTTTCACCGCCGTCGTTGCGGAGCCCGTTTTCATCGGCAACCAGCTCCTATTACCTGCCGGAGCCAAAGTTCACGGGATGGTAACCGGCGTCACTCGTCCGAAATTCTTCGGCCTTTTCCGCGGCGGCGCTTCCTTGAATCTGGTGTTCAAATCAATCGAAGTGGAAAGCCGAATCTTCCCCGTGCAGATGAGCATTCTTTCGCTCTATAGCGGCGGTCCCGAAGCGCAGAAGAGTCGCAAAGACGTGAAAACCACCGAAGGTGTCGTGCTGGAAGAGAAGCGCGACATTAAAGGCGACATCCTGACTGCGGGTATGGGCACAGGCGCTGGCGCGCTCGTTGGCGTGATCTTCAGCAACGTCGCGCGCGGAACCGTAATCGGTATCGTCGGCACTTCGGCTTACATCGCAATCAAGAAAGGCAAGGATTTGGATCTTCCTGCGCAGACCGGCATGCTCGTCCGTATGGATTCCACGATCGCACTGCCGGCTAACTTGCTGCACAACGCCGCGTATACATCCAGCGGAAAGTAGAGCAGAGATCAGAAGCCTAAAGAAGCGGATTGCAGGATGATCGTGCGGGCCTGCGATTTTGCCTTGGTTCTCTTGCGTGACGAAAAGGACTTGGTGCGTGGTTTTTCCAGCCGAGCCATGCGCCGGGTCCGCGTTGCGACGCGTCCTTCAGTTACGCTCCCCGAGTCACGCTCGCCGGGTCACCCCAATCTCAATTGAGTATCGGGATCTCTAGGTTCCAGATGTCGTAAGGCTGTATTTTTTGCGCCTGCACTAAAATTCGATCGGAATCCGGACGCACCCGTACCACTCGAAACAAAGCCGATTTCGAAGCTGTTTCGCCGCCGTCGTGCTGTCGAATCACCCGAATGGCCAAAACAGCCTCTTCCGACACTTCAATACGTAAAGGGAATTGGCAACCCCAACCGCTTACATTTCTGGTGTCAGTGCGTTCGGTAAAAAAACGCAGAAAGGAATCGAATCCACAAACTTCAATCAGCAACTCGAGATCGACGCGCTCTTCCCGGCGCCGGTCGTGCGTGGCTACGCTTCTCGCTTGCTGCGGTCCTTCATGATGCTGCTTTCTCATCTCATTCTCCCTAACCCGATTGGCTCGGGCATGCCGCGAAGATTTGAGAGGAATTCTAAGCAGCGCTTATTGCAGACTTTCCATTGGCCGATCGTTTCAAGAAACGGTACAGACTGGTGCGCCCAATTCCCAAAACCTGCGCCGTGCGCACGCGATTGCCTTTGCACATGTCCAATACGCGCTGGATGTGTGCGCGCCGAACTTCGTCCAGCGGCAGCGGCCGCCAGCTTTCCTCTAGAGCGGAATTTCTCCGGCGCGGCCTTTGCAGATGTTCCGGAAAGTCGGTGATATCGATAAAATCCGCTGTTGTAGTAATCGCCGCGCTGGCAATCACGTTTTCCAACTCGCGAACGTTCCCGGGCCAATCATGCTGCAGCAGCAAAATTTGCGCGCGTCGAGTGAGTCCTTGTAGCGGCTTGCCGTAAGCCTCGCTGTATTTCTTCAGAAAATGCTGCACCAGTATCGGAACGTCCGCAGGACGTTCCGAAAGCCCCGGCACGTGGATTTCAATGCTGCTCAGACGGTAGAAAAGGTCCTCGCGAAAACGCCCCGCCAGCACCTCTGCGCGGAGATCGCGGTTGGTCGCAGCGATCAAACGCACGTCCACTTTTTTTACTTCCGGCGACCCCACGCGTTGAATTTCGCGGTTCTAAATTACGCGCAACAGCTTCGCTTGCATATGTAGTGAGGTTTCCCCAATTTCATCCAGGAATACCGTGCCGTTGTTGGCATATTCAAACAGGCCCGGCCGCGTCTCGCTCGCTCCGGTAAACGCCCCGCGAATATGCCCGAAGAGCTGGCTTTCCAGCAGCGTGTCAACCAGCGCGGAGCAGTTGCAAACAGCAAAGCGTTCCCGCGCCACCGGACTCATTTGGTGCAGCGCGCGCGCGATGAGTTCTTTGCCACACCCCGTGGGGCCCGTAATCAGTACATTCGTATAATGCCGCGCGATTTTGCTGGCCAGGTCAAACACTTCCAGCATCGCCGGACTGCGGCCCACGATGCCGTGAAAGAGCAGATTGTCCAGAAGTTTGTCTTCCAGATCGCGAATCTGCGAGCGTTGCGTAAACCGTTCCGCCAGATCGTCGAGAGCTTTTAACAGCCGTTCGTAATTCACCGGCTTGCAAAGATAGTCATAAGCGCCGTGCTTAATCGCTTCAATCGCCGCGTCCACCGAGTAATAGCCCGTCACCAGCACCACGAACATTCCCGGGTCGCACTGCAAAGTCTTCTCCAAAAACTTTAATCCGTCCGTACCCGGCGTCTTCACATCGGCAACCACTACCCGGCACGCACCCGCTCTCACGCCCTGCAACGCTTCTTCGGGGTGCGTTGTTCCCATAGCCGGAAAGCCGGCTTTTTGCAACCGCATCGAGATCAGCTCTGCTTGATTGGATTGTTCATCCAACACGCATACGTAGAGATTCTTACGGGCTGCTTCAATTACCGGCCTTTCTTCGACGGCTAGCATGATTCAACGTATAGGCGAGGCCCGTGCCAATTAGCCACACGGTTGAATGCCCGCCAAGCACGAAAAAATTGAGATTGAAGCAGGAAGTAAGCGGTCGATTAAAAGCCCTGGATTGTTGCCTTTAATCGGCAAAAGGAAATTCAGAGCGGAGGTCTGGCGAGTTTAGAGCTTGTTTCAATTGCGTTCGTCCGAATCCCAAATCGGTAGAGCAATTTCATTGCGGAACTACTCTAAGGAATTTCTAATGTCTCTCGCCTCTTGGCCTCCGTCTCCTAATTCATCCGCTTTGGCCCGTTTCCATTTCCCGCCGCGTCAGCTAACGCGCGATCTTCACGGCTACTCTCATAGTGCGGATGCAATTGAACCAGCCGCACGCATCCTCGTCCGTCCCCCTCGCTAGACGTAATGCTCAACACCCGATAGGCCACCGGGAAATTGGCATTTTCCGCGAATGCATGAATCAAGCGAACGAACACAACGCAGCCTTCCCGCAAGCGGGACATCAGACCCACACTCTTCTCGCCGGAATCAGTCCACTGAAACATGGTCTTTTCCACGAAGAAAAGCTCTCGTGAATCCCAGCCCGAAACTTCCACGCGATAGCTGTTTGGCCCGTCCAACGATGAATGCATGCTTGCCTCTGCGCTATCACCATTGCAGAAGCGATGCCAAAGAGATCCATCCGGGCTTGCGGGTATAGAAAGACTTAGGCCCTATGTAGGCAAATTCCACCTGCACGCAACGCGTTTATCGAAACATCTGTTCGCTTCTGAATCAGGTCTGCAGAAAGGTATCGAAGAAGCTGTGAGCCTAGCCCCAGTGCGAGCCTGGATAGAGCGCCGCTAACGCAAACTTGAAGATGTAAGGGAACATTTCATCGTACAAATACCAAGCGAGCAGCAAACCCAGCATTCCGAATCCCTGGCTATGCGACCATCTGAGAAACCTCAACGCCGTCCCTTCGCTCATGAACAAGGTAATTCCAGTATTCCCGTCCAAGGGAGGCACGGGCAAAAGATTAAACGTCCCCAGTAGAAGGTTCAGCAGGAAAATGATGCTCAGAAAAGTAGCCGCGAACCCCGCTATCCCCGGCCCGGAAGCTTCCGTAATGCGCGTGAAGCCCGCGTATCCCGGCATGTGAAAATATCCCAGCAGCATTCCAATGCGAATCCCCAACGCGGAAAGGATCACCAGTGTGAAGTTTGCTGCCGGTCCGGCCAAAGCCATCCACGCAGCACGCCTCGGGTAGCGTTCCTGCCATGCCGGATCGTATGGCGCGCTAGCCCACCCAATCATCCAGTGCGCCAAAAAATACGAAATGATCGGCACCACCACCAACCCAAACGGTGATCGTCGTATATGCGGAATCGGATTCAGCGTTACCTGTCCGCTGTGAAATGCCGTTGTGTCTCCGCCCAATTTCGCGGCCAGCGAATGCGCGCCTTCGTGGCAAGTGGTGGAGAAAAGAAAAACGATATACCAAATCACTCCAAGGATCAGAAATTGTGGCGTAATCTCCGCTGCACTCGGCATGCTGGCGCATAGACTAGAACCTCACCGCAGTTTCCGCAAGCATTACCAAATGACTGCGTTTATTCGGTTGCCGAGTTTTCCCGGCCGAGGGACCTGATCCATCAAAAGAAAAGAATATGGCTCCGGGGCCTGGACTCGAACCAGGATAACCAGCTCCAAAGGCTGGCGTGCTACCAATTGCACTACCCCGGAATAGGGAAGAAAAGTGTAGCAGACCTTGCACTCATTTGTTATTCCCGCAAGTCGTATATATTTTGACTCTCAACTGACTGAAGGGAACTTCGTGGCTGCGAGTTCAGGATTTACTGTTGATGCGTGAGGATTCTGGCGTGTCTCTGTTAACCAAACCCGGTCGGAATCTTTCCAACAGAACTTTCACGATTCTTTCAGCCGTATGCCCATCCCAAAGCTCGGGAGCCTTCACCGCAGGCCGTTCCGCCCCCAGCACCCGTGCCGCGGCTGCCCGAATTTTCTTCGGATCCCTTCCCACAATTTGATTCGTCCCTTGCTCCACCGTAACCGGACGTTCCGTATTTTCCCGGAGGGTCAAGCAAGGAACGCCCAAAATCGTGCTTTCCTCCTGAATGCCTCCGGAGTCAGTCAATATCAGTCGCGCATGATTCATCAGGTGCAGAAAATCCAGATAGCCGAGAGGAGGAAGCGGCACGATGCCGCGCAAAATCTCAGCGGATTTCTCCTCCGCCAAAAATGATCCGAGTCCAAACTGGCGAATACGCTCCAACGACCGCGGATGCACCGGAAAAAATACCGGCATTTTTTCAGCCAGCGTGGCGATCGTCGAGAGAATGTCGCGCAAAACCGCGGGATCATCCACATTGCTCGGACGGTGCAGTGTCAGCAAGCCGTAAGCCGCCGCCTCGGCGCCATCTTTCTGCAGGCCTAGCCGCCGCAGAATTTCAGATTTTTCCGCAATTTTTCGATGTTCCACCAGACAATCGATCATCACGTTGCCCACGAAGAAAATCTTCTCTTGCTCAACGCCCTCTTTTCGCAGGTTTTGAATCCCGCTTTCTTCCGTAACGAACAGCAAATCCGAAATCGCATCCGTCAGTTTGCGATTAATTTCTTCCGGCATGCTCATATCAAAACTGCGCAGCCCCGCTTCCACGTGCGCCACTGCAACGCCCAACTTCGACGCCACCAACGCCGCCGCCAAAGTTGAGTTCACATCCCCGACCACGATAACCACGTCCGGCTTCCACTCCAGCACCACCGCTTCGAACCTTTTCATTACCTCCGCGGTCTGCCAGGCATGGCTCCCCGAGCCAACTTCCAGATTCACGTCCGGCTTCGGTATATGCAATTCCTCAAAAAAGGACTCCGACATTTGCTGGTCGTAGTGCTGTCCCGAATGAACGAGCCTGTGTTCGATCCCGGGAGTCCGCTGAATTTCATGAACGATCGGCGCGATCTTCATGAAGTTCGGCCGCGCCCCCACCATGCTCGCAATGCGCAGATTCGCCACTTAGTTTTCCCTGGTGCCTGGAAGAATGGATCTAGGCATGCTGAGATTTCCCGGCTGTGTCGTGGGCGAAAAAATAGTCACGAATTACGCTAGCATTTTGCTTGCGTGAATTCCAGTTGGCCGTATATTCGGGCTGTACTAGTCGCCAATAGAAGTTGATGTTTGTTTTGTATCAGTGCGAACTTGATTTACCCAAGCGCCGTCAGCCAAAGAAAGTCGCAATGAACGCTTGCAGGGTCCTGGAGCGCTGACCGTCAATTGTGCCTTGAATTGGTCTTGCGAGGGAGGGCCGTTGCTTCTCGTCGACTCTTCTAACTTCTACTGCGGCACCATCGTGCCCCAGATTTGCCGCAATCTGAAGGCTTCGCTTTCTTCCGCCGGCTTCAGCCGCGCCAATTTCGTGCGCAACTGCCCAACGTCCAGCCCTGCCGACTGGCACACCATCGGAAAATCCCGCTGGTCTTTAAAGAGATATTCTTCCGCTTCCCGCTTGCGTCGAAGGGGTCCGGAGATCCATTCCTGAATCGTTGTCACAATCACAGCCTGCCAAAGCCGCACTTCCATTAATTTTTGTTCATTGCTAATTACAGCGAAAGTTTTTTGCATTGGCCCATCCCCAGGAGATTGATTTCACTAGGGTCCAAGCAATGTCTATGCCGCTCCCGCATCCAATCTTCGCTTTTTTTCTAAATGTGCTTTGTTAGTGAAGTCGGAAGCTGCCAAAAGCACAGCACTTAGGCTCCATCTCGTGCCCGAGGCCAATCCTCACGCTGAAAACATGCAATCCTAGCGAACTCCAAGCGAAATAATTCCCGGTGCCCGGTAGTTTTTTCATCGCCGGGTGCACTGCGGCTTATATTTCTGATAAGTTAAATTTAAGCGGCAGGATTTTTACGGAAGAAATCGGCGCGTTTCGGACCGCCTACAATGGGTCGGTCACCTGCAGGACAAGGCTTGCCGTCATGCCCCGTCAGCAGATGCCTCATCAACTCATCAATTTTTTTGTGCTCGCCCCGCGTCAGCTCAGCGTCTTCGGAAAACGATAGGTCTTTCGACCTTCGAATCTTCCGCGCCTCTTGGAACGTGGAAACGATCTCTTCCCGAAGCTGTTCGAGCAGCGAACATTGCGGCCTTGTGGCCATAGCGCACAAATTCTACATCGGCACACTCGCCTCGCAATGGTACGTCCGTACCGCTCTTAGAGGCGAAGATGTTGCAAAAGGATGCAGCGGTGATCCAGTGCTCTCCGGGAAAGTGCCACTTCGCGGGCGCGCCGTTTACGGAACGCTCGCGATCCTTTTTTCAACTAGCTCGATTTCCGCGGAACTTTCGCGCCCTTCTTTCGCGCTTCCGAAAGCCCGATCGCGATGGCCTGCTTGCGCGAAGTCACCTTGCCGCCCTTTCCGCCCTTGCCGGAATAAAGGGTGCCGCGCTTTTCTCGGTGCATCGCGCTCTTCACTGCAGCTTTCCCGTATTTCCTTCGCGAACCTTTTTTCGTTGGCATTGTCTACCTCCTGCAAGTTAGATTAACAACCGCATCGAAAGTTACTTCGCGTTGCGATCCAACTCTTTTTTCGCCTTGCGGTGTTTCTTTCATTCCCACCTTCAGGCAGAATATGGCCCGAATCGAGGGAACCATGAATCGCAAAGCGCTCGCAGGAATCTTTCTACTCGCAACTCCGCTCGCAGCCGCCGTCACATACGTTCTCGCAGACGACGCACCGCTCTCCGGCTACTCCGCTGAATCCTCGCGCACTGAACGCGACTGGGAGCAGAAATTTCGCGCCACGCCCGACCCCGCGAATCTTCGCGCCTACATGCAGCGCCTTTCCGCGCATCCTCACAACGTCGGCTCGCCCTACGACAAAGACAACGCCGAATGGATTCTCTCCAAGTTCAAAGAATTCGGCCTCGACGCGCACATAGAATCCTTCAACGTTCTTTTTCCCACTCCCAAAGAACGCCTGGTCGAGCTCGTCGCCGGCGGCCCGCACTTTATTGCCAAACTCCAGGAACCAGCTGTGCCCGAAGATCCCACTTCGAATCAGCAATCCGAGCAGCTTCCTACCTACAACGCTTACTCCGCAGACGGTGACGTCACCGGTCCCCTCGTCTACGTCAATTACGGCATCCCAGATGACTACCTCACGCTCGAGCGCAACGGTGTCTCCGTAAAAGGCGCCATCGTTATCGCGCGTTATGGCCGCTCCTGGCGCGGAATTAAACCCAAAGTCGCCGCCGAACATGGCGCCATCGGCTGCATCATCTATTCCGATCCGCGCGACGACGGTTATTCCCCAGGCGTAACCTATCCCGCCGGCCCTTATCGTCCGAAAGACGGCGTGCAGCGCGGCAGCGTGCAAGACAGCACCGAATTCATGGGCGATCCTCTTACGCCCGGAATCGGCGCCACCGCTGACGCCAAGCGACTCCCGATAAAAGACGCTCCCTCCATCACAAAAATTCCCGTCCTGCCGATTTCTTATGCTGATGCGGAACCTCTCCTCGCTTCCATCGAAGGTCCAGTCGTCCCGGTTAAGTGGCGCGGTGGCCTTCCGTTAACTTATCGGCTCGGCCCTGGCCCCGGAAGAGTTCATCTGAAGGTTTTTTCGAATTGGGATATCAAGCCGGTTTACGACGTCATCGCAAAAATTCCCGGCTCGCAATATCCCGACGAATGGGTCCTTCGCGGCAATCATCACGACGCCTGGGTCAACGGCGCCGAAGACCCCATCTCCGGCCAGATGGTCCTGATGGAAGAGGCGCGTTCGCTCGGCGCCTTGGTGAAATCAGGCTGGAAGCCCAAGCGCACCATTATTTATTGTGCCTGGGACGGCGAAGAGCCGGGCTTGCTCGGTTCCACCGAATGGGCTGAGACCCACGCCGATGAACTTCGCAAAAAAGCCGTCGCTTACATCAATTCAGATTCAAATGGACGCGGATTCTTCGACGCCGAAGGTTCGCACACCCTGGAACGGCTGGTAAATGACGTCACACGCGACGTGCAGGATCCCGAAACCAAACTTGCCGTCTGGAAACGTTGGCAGCTTCATCGCCTGGACGAAGCTAGTTCAACCGAAGACCGCCAGGAACTGCGCCAGCGCCGCGACCTTCGCATCGGAATTTCCGGCGGCGGCTCCGACCACGCTTCTTTCCAGAATTTCCTCGGCATCGCCGTCCTCGACATGTCCTTCGGCGGTGAAGACGGCGGCGGAGTCTACCATTCCATTTATGACGACTTTTATTGGTACACGCATTTTGACGACACCGACTTCACCTATGGCCGCGCGTTAGCGCAAGTAGCGGGCTCGACGGTAATGCGTCTCGCCGATGCCGATTTGTTGCCCTACGATTTCTCCGATTTTGCCGACACGGTGCAGACTTACGTTCACGGGCTCCAGACATTTTCCACCAAGATGCGCGACGATATTCGCGAGCGCAACTTGGAAATTGACGAAGGTGTTTTCACCGCCAGCGCCGACCCCCAAAAACCTTATTTCCCACCAAAGAAGGAAGACGTCCCTCCTTATCTGAATTTCGCACCCCTACAAAATAGCGCCGACGCACTTTCACACAGCGCCGCCGATTACCAAAAGGCTCTCGACGCCGCCGAAGCGAATGGCGGTAGCGCACTCGCGTCCGCCTCTATTGCCGAAATCAATGGCATGCTGATTCAGAGCGAACGAAAGCTGACTTCACCTGAGGGATTACCAGGCCGTTTTTGGTACAAACATCAAATCTACGCTCCCGGCGTTTACACCGGTTACGAAGCCAAAGCTATCCCGGCCGTTCGCGAAGCCATCGAACAAAAAAATTGGAAGCAAGCCGAAGACGCCATGCGTCGCGCCGCTGCCGTCCTTCAGGACGAAGCCACACTGGTTTCATCAGCCGCTGCAAAATTATCGGCCGCAGCCGCCAACTCAAAATAGTGCCGCAGGATAATCCGCCGGAAATTGTTCACTCCGAATTTCCGCGGTATCCGACGTGCTCCGTGAATGTCACTTTTTACAATCGTTAAACATCTAAAAGAAAGGCTCAAGAATTTCGAGCCGTTCGGGTTCTGAGGGGCTCGGGCAGTTAAAAGCTAATTCATTTATAAGGAGGCGACACCACATGAAACCAGTTCGAATCATTAGCACTATTCTCGGTACTTCGGCCATGTTCCTCCTGTTCTACATCTCGACCCCAGTATTGCGCGCGCAAGATGAACATCCGCAGGACGCCAAGCCTGCGGAACCACACGACCAGGAAACAAAACCCGCCGAAGAAGCCAAACCGCCCCACGACGAAGCCAAACCGTCGGAAGCGAAGCCGCCAAAAGATGAAAAGGCTCCGCGAGACGACAATAAGGCTCGCCCGGAAGAACGCACCGAAACGCGCACGCAGACTGAGACGAAGACCACTGTAAAGCACGGCCCCATCGAGAACGGCCGCATTCCCGATACTCAATTCCACGCCCACTTCGGCCGCTCGCATACATTCCATGTCGGTCATCCGCAGATGGTAAGCGGCCAGTATCGCTTCAACTACGGCGGCTATTGGTTCGGTTGGTCACAAGCTTGGCCCGTAGGTTGGGGTTACGATGATGAGTTTTACGTCGACTTCATCGACGGTCAATATTACCTGATCGATTTAGCGCACCCGCAAGTTCGGCTCGCGCTAATCGTTGTAGTATAAGTTCGTATCTCATCTTGCTTTGCGCACACGAAAGCCCCATCTTCCTGATAGAGGATGGGGCTTTTCTTTTTATGACGCTCCATCAAATGGCCTCAAACCGCCAAAACCTCCGCCGGCATTCCCCCGTTGCATGCCAATACTGGTGATATTGTGTGTCGCTCGGTCTTACAGCGAATTTCGTCCGCATTTTGACGGGTTAGCTTTAACCGCCGAGCCGGACGCGTAAAATCTAAATTCATCGCGAGAAGCCGCGAGGAAAAAGTTGCGCAATAAATATACATTGAATTTGCCGGTGCGCGCCTTCCTCATAATCTGCCTGCTCTACTGTATCTCCCTCGCCGTCCGGCAGGGAATTGCAGCCTGGTACTTCCGAAAAAGCAGTCCTCAAGCCATTCAATCCGCCATCAAATGGGACCCTGGAAATCCTGAATATTACGACGCACTCGCCACGATCACTCACCTCTACGCCACCGGCGGAAATCCTAACGAGGTCGTGCGCCTTTGCGAGAAAGCCGCACAACTAAGCCCGTATAACGCCTTCTACTCGGCCGATCTCGGAGCAGCCTACGAATGGGCTGGCCGCAAAAATGACGCTCTCCGCGCCTTCACCCGCGCCCACGCCCTTTTCCCCAACTCACCCGAGGTCAATTGGAAGATCGCAAACTTCTACGTCCGCACCGGAAAAATTTCAGACGCTCTTCAGTCACTCAAAGAAGTTTTGCTCGAAGACCCTAGCAAAGAGCTTCAAGTATTCTCTCTGGCTTCCAACGCCACAGGTGAAAACCAGAAAATCTTGCAAGAAATGTTGCCGCGCAGCGCGCCCCTACTGCTCGACTATCTCGATTTTCAAGTCGAGAACAACCGTATGGAGGCCGCCGCACAAATCTGGGCCACCTTGCTCGAATTAGACGCGCCCTTCGATCCCGCGCGCGCCTTCCCTTACCTCGACGCGTTGATCGAGCACAAGGATGTGAACCGTCTCACAGAAGCGTGGACCGCGCTCTCCGCCCGTTTCTCCCAGGAAATCGGCGGTCGCGAATCCAAGCCCAATCTAATCACCAACGGAAATTTCGCATTCGCGCCGCTGAACGGCGGCCTCGATTGGCGCATCATCCCGTTGCCAGGAGCCAGCGCTACTGTGGACTCATCCACCGCCTTCGATGGCAGCAAATCCCTGCGCATCAATTTCGACGGCACTCAAAATCTTGAATACGCACACGTCCTTCAATACGTCCCCGTGACACCCAACACGAGCTACAAATTTTCCGCCTACATGCGCGCGCAGGGAATCACCACCGATAGCGGACCCAGGCTCATCCTACAGGACGCGTACGATCCCGCAGAACTTGTAGACGTATCTAGTAAGGCCGCCAATCCGACTAGGTTTTCTGTCTCCACAGAAAACGTAACCGGAACTTCCGATTGGTCTCTGCACGAATTGGAATTTAAAACCCCAGCCAACAGGTGCCTGCTGATCGTAAGAGTCGCCCGCCCCGCCAGCCACAAATTCGACAACAAGCTAGCCGGCACAGTCTGGATTGCCCGCGTCACCCTTCTACCCAAATAAGTTTTGCACCGCACCTACGAACGGTTCGGCAAAAAACGCCGCAAGTGATATTCTGTAGGCGGTCGCATGCGGCTCCTCGGGCTATGCCCGCCTGCCCGGATTTGGTAAAAGATTCCTGGAAGATTTTGAAAGTGGCCCGTGCTTCTGCGTCTCGCAATTTGCCGCTAGCATCAGTGTGAGAAAAGTGAAAATGCTCAGCGATGCACCGAAGTCGAATCGTTACTGCTCGGGCCGCAAGCGCTTCCCCCGTCGTACAAGAGGATCTGTGTTACTGTGCGGCATTCTCATGGCAGCGAGCGCAGGTTTTTCTTCTCCCGCGCCCGCCCAACAGACGGATTCCGCGACGACGCCGGTCGTAGTGCAGCCGGGCGCGCCAGGCGAGCCGACCAAAACTTTGCCGTCTTCAACGAGAGCCACGCCGCCGCAATGGTCGCACGCCGATGTGGAGTTCATGCAAGGCATGATCATGCATCATTCGCAAGCCGTGGAGATGACCGCTCTCATCCCGTCGCACACGGAAAACAAAGATTTGCGCTCGCTGGGCGCTCGAATCAGCAGTTCGCAGTCTGACGAGATAAAGCTGATGCGCCGCTGGCTAGCCGCTCGCCGAGAACCACTTTCTATGGCCATGCCCGGGATGCCGGACATGGATAAGTCTGGTCAGTCGATGCCTTTGATGCCTGGCATGCTCACTCCCGAACAAATGGACGCGCTCCGCAACGCCAAGGGCCCGGAATTCGATAAATTATTTTTGCTGGGAATGATTCAGCATCACAATGGTGCGCTGATAATGGTGAAGGAACTCTTCGATACGCCCGGCGCAGGACAAGACGCCGACGTGTTCAACTTCGCCACCGATGTGGACAGCGGTCAACGCGCCGAGATCAGAATTATGCAGTCTATGTTGGACAAGAAATCTAAGGAGAAATGATGATCCGAGTGCAGCGTGTTGCTTTCAGTCTCTTCGGTGTGGCTGCAATTGTTTTGTGTTTCAGTGTAACCGCGATACAAGCGCAAAAGCAGGAGCCGCAGTCTTCAACTCCCGCGCCGGATGCGTCCAAGGCCCCGGATGCTGCAAAAGCACCGGATGCGGACGACAATAATCCGTTTGCCGCTAAGCCGGCTCCGCCGCTTCCACCGGGCATGACCGGGTCAGACGTAAACGATCCGCGCTTCACCCTGACGCCGGGAATGTATGACGCGGGCGAAGTGTCCATGGGCATGAAGCACCTGCTGCTGCTCAAAAAGCCCGATGCCTTTCAACTCGGCACCACGGATCCTGACGATCCAAAAGTCGAGAAAACCGTCCGCCAGCTCGGCATCGGTAATATGGCCTCGAAAATGCCGAAATCGCTTCAGCTGGAAATCGCCCAACTCGCTTTCGCAAACTCTGACCTGGCGTTTCAGGGTAACCACCTTTTCCAAGGAAACTTTTACGGCGTAAATATTTACGACATCTCCAATCCCGCGCAAGCCGCGTTGGTAACGTCCATGGTGTGCCCCGGCGGCCAAGGCGATGTCTCCGTGTACAAAAATCTTCTTTTCATGTCGGTGGAGATGCCTAACGGCCGCCTCGATTGCGGAACGCAAGGTTTCCCGCCGGAACCCCCGCCTGCCGCAGGGCATGAGAAGGAACATCATCCGCCCGCCGCACAAAAGGATCGCTTCCGAGGCGTCAGGATCTTCGACATTTCGGACATCAAAAATCCCAAGCAAGTTGCAGCCGTGCAGACCTGCCGCGGCTCGCACACCCATACGCTGGTGCTCGATCCCAACGATAAGGACAACGTTTACATCTACGTCTCCGGTACGTCGTTCGTCCGTCAGCCCGAAGAACTAGCTGGATGCTCTAACGAAGCGCCTGACAAAGATCCCAACACCGCCTTGTTTCGAATCGAAGTAATCAAAGTTCCAGTCGCGACCCCGCAAGACGCAAAAGTTGTCTCAAGCCCGCGCGTCTTTATCGACCCACGCACTGGCGCGCTAAACGGTCTCAGCAATGGCGGCAGCCATGACAAGGAAGAAGCCAAGCCCACCGACTCCAACCAATGTCACGACATCACCGTATACACCGCCATCGGCCTCGCAGCCGGCGCTTGCTCGGGCAACGGCATTCTTCTCGACATCAAAGACCCAGTACATCCGAAACGCGTCGATGCCGTGAACGATCCGAACTACTCTTACTGGCACTCAGCTTCGTTCTCCAACGACGGCAAGAAAGTCGTTTTCACCGACGAGTGGGGCGGCGGCTTGGGGGCGCGCTGCCGTCCGAACGACCCCAACAAGTGGGGCGCGGACGCCATCTTCCACCTGAAAGACGACAAGCTGACCTTCGCCAGTTATTACAAACTCCCCGCCGCACAGAGCGACACCGAAAATTGCGTAGCGCATAACGGCTCGCTGGTCCCGGTTCCAGGCCGAGATATCGAAGTGCAAGCCTGGTATCAGGGCGGCATCTCCGTGATGGACTTTACTGACGCGTCGCATCCTTTTGAGATTGCCTACTTCGACCGCGGCCCGATCGATCCGAAGACGCTTATTCTGGGCGGCGATTGGTCGGCATACTGGTACAACGGAAACATCTACGGGTCGGAAATCGCGCGCGGCCTCGACGTCTTCGAACTGACGCCAACGAAGTTCCTCACCCAGAACGAAATCGACGCGGCGAAATCGGTCCGTGTCTCCGAGTTGAACGTACAAGACCAGCAGAAGATCGATTGGCCGGCGCAGTTAGTCGTTGCCAAGGCCTATGTGGATCAGTTGGAGCGCTCGCAGGCTTTGCCCGCGGACCGCATCGCAGCTCTGCGCGCAGCCATCGACGCCGCCGAAACTTCTCACATGAGCAGGAGCAACGTGGCGAAGTTGAAGCGCATAGCGCCGTCCCTGGATAAGAGCGCCGCCACAGCGAAGAGTCCCTCCGATTCCAAGCGGTTGCAGGCTTTGGCGGACATCCTGAAGCATCCGTCAGCGTGAAACACATTGCAAAACACCATTACTATTAGCTCCTCCTTAATCGCGGACGATATGGTCACGACGGTCGAGCAGCGAGCGTTTCCGCCGCGAAGGACGCTTGGGGCGACGAACGAGGTGAAGCTGCACACCCGTCCGATGCATGGCGCCAAACTGATTGTAGATAATGACAAATGCCGGGAGCATCATACCGGTGCGAAATTCCTCGGGAACTGATCCAAACGCGTAGCCTAGAAGAAATCCTTCCAGCGAGTGCCCTGGCGAAAGTATCTGCGTTATGTCTGCATGATGGTTGATCACTCGATGCCGCTCGAAGTCAAGTCCCGCATCACTAGGGACCCGGTACGGTCGCGAAGACCCGTATATTTGGAGCGGATCTTCAAGGCAATAAAAGCAGTCCGGGTTCCAAGGCAGCTCAACGTGAAAGCGGGAGATAGCTAACTTTGAGAGGTTACAGGTGATAGCTAGCGCGATGATGATGCTGGTACCCCCGGATTCAATGGCACGCCTTTCCATCACACTTCCAGTCTGCCGGACAACCAAGCTATCGGCCGGAAGATAGCGGGGTTCGCCGTCGTCCTCGGCAATGTAGATGGAGCGTCCAGCGTCACGGATTCGACGCGCAATGGACAAACTGTCGCGATTTTCGTTTTTCATTTCATGCACTCCTTTGACCTCCTGTTGTTAGTGGAGATCACGTATGAATTTGATTTCGTCCTACACACATACACTCCCTACATTCGTGATCAGGTCCGGTCTAGCTATGCCTTTGCGTCCGGCGCTCCGTTGCCGGAGCCGGCAAGCCCAAGGTTGAGGGCGAGTTGTTGGATGTGTTTGCGGACAGCCTCCGTCAACCGCAGCTTTTTGCCCTCGGCGTCGCGTTCGGTCGTGAAGCCGAGTGATTTCAAACGCTTGCCAAAACCTCCGAGCTCCGCCGAAGCTTCCCCGCCGCGGCGCTTCAGCAACTCCGTTGCAATCTGCGCAAGGTCAGAAACGCGGGCGAATGCCTCCACAGATTGGTTTTCTTTGCACGCGACGAGTAGGGACTCGACCGCTATCGCGCTAAAATCCACCAAAGTCTCGGAACGGATTTGCGCGTCCACGTCTTGGAGGAGATCGAAAACTTCTTCCTGCGATTGCTGATCGTCTGGCGTGGCCGCGGCCAAGCTCCACGCGAGATCCCGCAGCGGTGAAGAAAATTTTGACGTGCTGAAACGAAGGCATCGAGCGGCAGCTAGATTCACACGTCGGAAATTGAGAAGCTTGGCCTGGAATTCCTCCGTGATCTGGCGTTGCACGTCCAAGTCGAAGGCCGGCAATTCTTGATCCGATGGGATCATGGAAATGGGGACGGCTCGCAGTGATCCCTCGTCGCCGTCAAACGTGTGAATTACCGTAACGCCAAAAAGATCAAGGAGGCGGCCGCGGTATGGAATCTTTCGGCCACGATTACTGGCATCATCGAGCAGCCGCAGTAATTTGCTGCTTAAATTTCTTTGATTGATCAACAAAGTGAAGCCCGCGCTGCTCGGGAGCGCACACAGCGCTGCGGGCGTGACGCCTGTTAACGATAACGAATGCCTGCACAAGCAGCGCAGGACTTCCACGAGTCGATTACCGCGCGCGATGTCTGGACCGATGATCATCACAGTGGGGGCGACAGGCAGCCCTTCGATCAGATGGCTGCAGAGAACCATGCGCCCGATGAGTTGCGCGGACTTCGCATCCAGAGCGACAAAACTCTTGATGAGTTCACAGATCTCAGCGAGAAATTCACGGGTCGTGCCGTGGGGACTGCATTGCGAAGGGAGCGCCAATTCGCGCAGAACGCTGAAGTCGATCTGCGCTGGGACGTAGCGACGGCCATCGTAGAGCACGGATTGCCCAACAGTTTCGCTTGTTCCATCCCAAAGGACGAGTTGGGGATGTCCATTCTTCTCTGCGCGGACCAAGTCGATGAGCGCGCCATCGGCGAAGAATTCGCCAAAAGTTGGAATAATTGGAGCTGTGATCTCTGGGAAGGAGAACTTGGGAAAATTGGGCACGTCGCGTTCGCCTTGATTACTGCGATTATAAGCGTCGCGGGTGGCCCAAAGTAATCGGCTTCGGTTTTCGAGCCGAATATCTTTGTGTTGAAACGTATCGAAACCAAAACATTGTAATAAAATGTCGCCGGGCTTGTCAACTATGGTTCAAACCGCTGAGACAGCCTTGGCGCTGGAATTCAAAGGAGATGACCTCTAAGTCCTCAAGGTCCATTCGTCTGCCGAGAAGCGTGGGATGTTGAGCCACCGCGGCAATCGCTCGCAACATTACCGTGAAACGTACTCGCGTTTGCAGCGAAGCAAATCCTATTGAGCGCGGACTGCTCTTCACGCTGGAAACGGGAGTGACCGAGGATCATTAGCGACCTCATCGGGAAGAAACTTCAACGCCACGAAGCGGTACAGCTTGGCACCCTTAGTTTTGTAATTCCTCCCATTCCACCACCGCCGAGTTTCCCGCGGATGCGGAAGGCTCAATTGTTTTGGCCAATCATGGCAAGCGTGGCGCAATCTTAGGTTGGCCGTCTGAGTCAACGAGGAGAAGGCTGCGTGCTTGCTAAACCGTGATTTACCGCACCTGACGCATACGTTAATCGGCAAACGACCATTAGGCACATGGGAGGTTAGCCTCGCAGGGAACTAAGCCCTCCTTCTTCGTGCCATCTTCTGAGCAGTAAATAAAAGAAGATTCAGGTCTGATTTATCCATTCGACCCATGAGCCTTCGAAAATTTCCTAACATGCGGGCGTTTCGACCCGACCCGCCCCATTCATTTGTATTTGACTCCAACTTGGGGGGAGCTACAGGTGGCTCCTCGCCGTCGTAGAAGAGCGCATAAATAGGGACTTCCATTGCCCGAGCCATTTTCTCCAGGGTTTCAATTGCGGGAACGGTGTGGCCATTCTCCACTCTCGAAATATAGCAGCGAAGCAGACCAGTGCGTTTCTCGATGTCACCCTGAGACATGTTTCTCTGTTCGCGCAGGGCTCTGAGCCGTTCAGCGATAAGCATCCGTAACTCCTCCAATTATCGAGCTGAAGCCTTCAGCAGCTCGTCCAAGTATTGCTTCCACAGCTCCGGCCATGAGTGGCTCGTATGCCCATGCATTTGATCCGTGATCGGAAGCAACACAAAGCGGCCATTTCTCACCTTCTTGATCTCGCGCTCGGCGATGCCGAGCTCAGGTGGGTCGATAAAATCGTCGGCAGAATTAATAAACATTACCTGCGCGTCGATCTTCCCTAAGAGCGGCGACGGATCGTAATTGCGCGAGGCATCGACCTGATAAAGCTCGTTGTTTGCATCGAGCGGAGTCAAATACGTCTTAAAGTAGTTCTCGACATATCCGCTGACGAAGTTTTCGAAATATTTGTCGGTGGCTTCAGCCGTCGGAAACTGCTTTTGCATTAGAAGCGGAGGCATCCCCGCAGCGAGGAGACGCAGATAGATGAACATCCGCATGCCCGCGCTCGGTTCAACCGTATATTCGCCGCCTTTCCATTCAGGATCGCTGCGAATGGCCTCCATCTGCATCAAGCGATAGATTCGGTTTCGTCCGACGATCTCAACGGGCAGACACGCCATCGGCATGAGCGCGTCCATAAAATCAGGATAAGTCTCACCCCACACCCACGAGATCATGCAACCCATCGAAGTGCCCATGAGCAGCCGCAAGTGATTCACACCCAGACCTTCGGTCGCAAGCCGATACTCCGAGGCCACCATATCGTCGAAGTTATATTTAGGGAATTTCATATGCAGACCGTCACTCGGCTTGCTTGAGCCCCCGGCGCCAATACTATCGGGAAGAATAATAAAATAACGATTTGCATCGAGGAGTTGGCCCGGACCAAACAGTACGCCAGCGTATCGCGGAACAAGGAACTGGCGGCCCGAGTCACCGGTACTATGGAGGATCATTATCGCGTTGTTAACCCGACCCTGCGCGTCGTGTGTCGGCTGGCCCATAGTCGTGTAGTGCAGTTTTAGTTCGGGCATCATTTCGCCGGATTTGAACTTAAAATTGTGGATGACAAAGTCATCCGACTTGGTTTCGGGTTGTTGTGCCTGCGTTGACACCCCGGCAAAAGTGAGAATCGTTACAAGGGCGAACGATATTTGTCCAAGCCAGCGGCTCATCTTGTCCTCCTATCGATTGGCTCAACCTCGAAAGCATCCGGCACCATGGCGGGGATTTCAGATATGGGGGTTGATGCGGCTAATCTTTACTCTTTTCTGTACTCTCAGCTCTCGGTTCCACTATATGGGCGATGCGTTGCCACCGTCCGTCCTCAAACTTGACCCAAACATTCACGCAGATGGAATGGTGAGGAACGGGCTTGCCGTCCTCCCTGAAGGTGGCGTCCTGGCGGTAGGTAACGACAGCTACAGTGCCCTGGTTGTAGACAGTAACTTTATGATCATATTGCTTTTGTTCGATAATAAATGTCTTCCCAGTCCGGATTGAGGCTATCTGATCAGCTTTTGGGTGAATGGCACCTTTCGAGAGGTTAACAATGTCCTTGTCGTTGTAGCGCTCATCCCAATCTGCTGTAGCGTCGCCGTTCGCATTGTGGATCGCAATCTTATCAAGCTCGATTTTCATGATTTCCTTCCTAGCTTCTTCTCCCTTCTCCCCAGTAGTCTCCTGCGCCCGGGCAAGCCCCACCGACGAAACTATCAATAATATGCTCGCGAGTATTTTCTGCATGTTTCCAGTCCTCCTGTGCGCCGGCTCACCGACGAGGCGTTATAAGTTCCTGCTCTATTGTCATGGCCAAACTCTGGAGTTAACGCCGGAATTACGGGTAGACTTTAGCAAGACCTACCCTCTATGTCCTCAAGCGGGCATAAAGAAAATGCTAAAGAAATCTCAATTAAATGTAAGAGTGATTCAAACGCTCGTTCGACCCGCCGGGCGGATCGCTGCTTCGACTTACAGGACTCGCATGCGATGGAGCAACGAAATAAACTGCGGATCAGAACGTAGGGGATCAAGCATTGGGTCGGTCTTTGCGTACACCATGTATGCGGAGCGGTCTTGGTAGGCCCGTTCTAGCCAATCCAGTGCGCGGTCGTGCTCGCCAAGTCCGATATAGATCAGCGCAATGCTGAATGCAGGCACGTACTGGTCCTGTGATCGCAGGGTCAATTCCTCAAGAAGCTTATGAGCTGCGGCAGTCTTTCCCGACAGCGCCTCTGCGCACCCTAGGAGCCCGTCTGCGTAGGGGTCAGCTGGAGCCAGCCGTTTTCCTTCCTCGAACTCATGGATCGCGTCGCCGAAATCCCGTTGAGCCATGTAAGTCATACCAAGACGCATGTGTGCGCGTGCAAAATTAGGGTTTAGTTCAATCACTTTACGGTAGACGTCAGTTGCCTTTTCGTACTGACGACTCGAGTAATAGAGACGACCAAGCACGACGTTTATTTCGGGAGAAAGCGGGTCTATTTCTTTGGCACGTTGCACCAGGTCCATCGCCTCTTCAACTCGGCCCATGGCGGTTAGATTCAAGCTGTACCACGACTCCGCGCCAGCGTCGTTGGGATTCAAGGCGAGAGCTTGTTGAAACTCGTGTTCGGACTCCGACCAATTCCATCCATAGTAAAACGCGATCATACCCAGGGATGCATGTGCCTCCGCGAGCGAGTCGTCAAGCCGTAAAGCATTCAGCGCAGCCCCTCTGGCGGCCGGGTACGCTTTTTGAGGGGATTCAACCCCATAGGTTGCGAGTAACACATAGGAGTCGGCAAGTCCTGCGTAGGCGCGCGCGTACTGAGGGTCTTTGGTTGTCGCTTGTTCAAGGTACTCGATACTTCGACGAAGACCATCACCCGTCCTAGTGCTCCAGAAATAGCGCCCCTTTAAATAGAGCTCATGGGCTTCCGCATTGTTCGTATCTCTTAACGCTGCCGGAGGGCTTGTTATTTTCGGGAAGTGAACGGACATAGATTTTGAGACTCTTTCGGCCACTCTGTCTTCGACTTCAAGTATCTGCTGCGTACCCTCCTCAAATGTGTCGGTACCGAGTAAGGCGCCATCGCTCACGCGGACTAGCTGAATTGAGACACGAACCTTGTTTGGCAGAGTCTCGACGCTGCCCGAGAGGACAGCGTCCACTTTTTGTTCCCGTCCGACCTGCAACGGGCTTGCGGCGGAATCCACATACTTCAGTACCGCGCTTGTTGGACGCACGACCATTTGTCCGTTGCTAACGAGTTTTGTAATGATTGCGTCGGCTATTCCAAAGCTGAAGTATGCATGAGCGGCATCAACATTCAGGGGGCGGAGAGGTAACACGGCTAGCGAGCGAATCTCGCCAGTAGTATCACCATGTTTTCGCGACTGAATGAAGACAATTGTGATGGCGAGACAGGTCAATACCAATGCTCCCATAATATAGAAGGCGGAGGAAAGCGGTCTGGGACGAGGAACGACCTCGGGTATTACGGGGGATGACTCCATCGGAGGTACACTCAATTCAGTTTCTGGCATCGCAACTTCGCACACCTTGCCCACGAAACGGTAGCCCTCTTTGGCCACAGTTTCGATGCACTTCCGCTCGCTATTCCCATTCGTTAGAACTTTGCGGAGCCTGGAAATGGTCACTACAAGGTTGTGCTCCCCGACAAAACTGTCGGCCCATATAGTGTCCATGATTTCAGACTTGCGAACTAAACGGCCTCTCCTTCGAATCAAAAGGAGGAGAATATCAAAAGCCTTGGATGTGAGGGGAACGGTTTCGCCGCTGCACAGTACCTGTCTCTCGACCGGATCCACCCTAAACTGATCGAATTCGTACGCAATCCGGGACTGGTCTGTCATAGCTCTCTTCGTAGCACCCGTACTATAAGAGGTCAGCGCTGTGGACACACTATTTCCGCTATATGGATTACCAAACTGGCACTCTGATAGCAGAATTCCCGAGTGGTGTCAAACCTCTTTTAGAATGTTGTCGTTAGGGAGGTATGCTTTGGTTTAAGACGTCGGACAGCCGACGTCCGCGTCCGGCGCATACTTCCCAGGCGTTTCTCGCCCATACTTCGAACCGGTTTACAATGATTTCGTTTGACACGAAAGCGGGCTTGACGTGAATACACCGTCGCTCGCGCCCATTCGGTCTTGTAATGCGTCGTATTGATATTTTTTTGCCATTTGTTTTACCTACAGTTTAGGACACCAGCATCTGAGCCCGTCTATTGTGTTCCTACAACATGCGGAGCATGTCCGTTGGCTATGTCGTTCGGAAGGACTGCCCTCGCGGTGGGCGGGTGCGACGAGCAAATGGGACCGTGCAGAGGGGGGATAATGCTTGTGACGGGCACAATTGAAAATTCAGGGTACCGTCGAGAAGATTGGAAATTCTGGGAATTAGCCCCAGACCTGGCACAGATTATTCGATCTGTTTTCCCGGCCCTGCTTATTATCTTCATGATGGGAGTTTTAGCTTGCCCCGCAGTTTTTGCCCAGACTGCCCAAGTGTCGGGCTCAATCACCGATGCAACCAGCGCTGCGGTGCCCAATGCCAGCGTGAAAGCACAGAATCAAAACACCGGCACCGAGCGTACCGCAGTATCAAACGAGGATGGCTACTACTTGCTGCCTCTTCTGCAACCAGGTACGTATACGATTAGCGCGGATCACGCTGGGTTCGCAACCAAAGTGCTGTCTGGTATCACGCTTGAGGTGGGACAATCGCCGACCATAAACATCACGATGGAACTAGGCCAAGTTTCTCAACGGATCGACGTAGCGAGCACGACTCCAGAGGTTGATTTGACCTCGTCCACTATAAGCGGCGTGGTCAGCTCGACGGATATAGTCGAGCTCCCTTTGAACGGGCGAGACTGGACTCAACTCGCCACTCTTCAGCCTGGCGTAGATTCGGCAGCAGCTATCCAAGTTCCAGCCGCGTCGGGTTTTTCCCGGGGCAGCAGAGGTTGGGGATCACAAATGAGCATTTCAGGGGAAAAACCACAATACAACGGTTACTACATCGATGGGGTCAACGTTAACGACGAAATGGGTGGCGGTCCAGGCAGCGTGTCCGGTGGAACCCTGGGGGTGGACGCTATTCAGGAGTTTTCAGTATTGACGAGTAACTATCCCGCAGAATACGGGCGGACTCCGGGCGCAATTCTCAATGCCGTTACACGCTCGGGAACCAATGAGTTCCACGGCACGGTCTACGAATTCCTGCGTAATAACGCGTTAGATGCTCGAAATTTCTTTGATGGGCCTCAGATCCCGGAGTTCCGGCGGAACCAATTCGGAGCATCTGTAGGGGGGCCGATCCGCAAGAGTCGCACGTTTTTCTTCTTTGATTACGAAGGGCTCCGCCAAGTGTTGGGCACTACAAACACGGACACCGTGCCTTCGCTCACTGCGCGCAGTGGAACCATTTTTGCTTCAGATGGCACCCCGATGACCATTCCGATTGATCCGATTGTGCAGAAAGCATTGGCCTTGTGGCCTCTTCCAAACGGGCCTATCTTGGCTCCGGGCAATACAGCGATTTTCTCTTTTGCCGGGAATTCATTCTTGCCGGAAAACTTTGCGACAGCGCGAATTGACCAGACCATTTCAGCGAGCGACACTCTATCTGGTACGTATCAATTTGACAAAGGTAGCGTTGTAGGGCCCGACGTGCTGCAGAATGTGAACATTGGGTCCAGAACATCGAGGCAGTTTGTCGAGATTGGAGAAATCCATGTTTTCTCACCGACCCTGGTCAATTCCGCTCGGGTGGGTTTTAACAGATCTATGTCAGTAAATGGCTACAACGCAGGGGTAATCAATCCGGCGGCTGATGATCCCACTTTATCCGCAATTCCTGGAGTACCAGGCGCGCCCTCAATCTCGGTTCCGGGATTGACACTATACCCAGGTGGTAAGGATGCCTCATCACAGACTTCTTTCGTGATAAACGCCTATCAGGGTTACGATGACGTTACTCTCCTGAAAGGTATCCATACTCTGAAATTTGGAGTAGCCGTGGAGCGGGATCAGACGAATTCCTTCCAGGCCCGACGCCCGGGTGGCGTGTTCAAATTCGGTTCATTGACGAACTTCCTTATCAACCAGCCAAATTCATTTACCGGCGCTATTCCAGAGACTCTGACAGAACGTGGCACTCGAAACACTATCTTCGGCGCTTACTTTCAGGATGACTTGCGCTTGCGGCCGAATCTGACTCTCAATTTGGGAGTCCGATACGAAATGACAACGCCACCTACTGAAGTGCAAGGCAAGTACGGAAATTTGCGAAACCTAACGGACACGACTCCTGCTCTTGGCAATCCTCTTTTCCTAAATCCCACACTGGCGAATTTTGAACCGCGAATAGGTTTCGCTTGGGATCCGTTCGGAGGCGGCAAGACCTCGATTCGCGGCGGTTTTGGAATATTTGACATCCTTCCACTGCCCGCTGCAATGTTACAACTCCTTGGTGGAGGAGCCCCGTTTGCTTTGCAGGGAACCGCAACCCACTTGCCGGCTGGAACTTTCCCAAGCGGAGCTTTTGACTTGATTCAGCCCACGGGACTGGGCGTGGATCACTTTGAATTCAACCCACCCCGGGCTTATATCATGCAGTGGAATCTGAACGTTCAGCGCGAGATTGTCCGGAACCTTACGGTGATGGTCGGTTACGTTGGTTCTCACGCCGTTCACGATAGCGTCGAGATTCAGGATGCGGATATCGCGTTACCGACAAAAACGTCCGCGGGTTTTCTGTGGCCCTTCCCCGCAGGTAGCGCGCCAACTCTAAACCCCAATTTCGGTGATATTTCAACTTTGGATTGGACGGGCAGTTCGTCCTACAACGGACTTATTGCACGAGTCACGAAGAGAATGAGCCACGGTTTTCAAATTGAGGGTTCCTACACTTGGAGTAGAACCATCGATGACTCTTCGTCGTACGGGATTGGCGATGGGTTTCTAAATTCTATTAGCTCCCCGTTCCCGGCTTTCGTTGATTCCAAGCTGAACCGGGGTCCGGCCGATTTCAACCGCAACCAGGTTCTAACGATTAACTTTGGCTGGAACATCCCGAGTCCAAAGTCGTCCGAACGTTTTCTAAATGCGGTAGCCGGTGGATGGCAGCTTGAAGGAATTGCGACGATAGCAAGCGGGACGCCATTCACTGTCCTAATTGCCCCCGATCCACTCGGCGAAAACAGCAGTGACCCCTTTGATCGCCCGAGTCTTGTAGCGGGTCCGGGTTGCGGTTCTCCCGTCAACGCGGGCAACCCAACTAATTACATCAAATTGCAGTGCTTCGGTCTGCCATTGGCCACTCCTGCAATCGCGGCGGAATGCACTCCATTCGCGCCGAATGGTGGCCCGCCGGCCGTGGGAACATGCTCAAACCTTCTCGGTAACGCAGGTCGAAACGGTCTGAACGGTCCTGGATTAGTGAACTTCGATTTCGGTGTGTTCAAAAATAACCGTATCACCAAAATTTCCGAGAACTTCAATGTGCAATTCCGAGCGGAGTTGTTCAATGTGTTTAATCATTCAAACTTCGCCTCCCCGGTAGACAACAGCACCATTTTCGATTCGACCGGAGCGCCGGTTCCTGGCGCCGGTTTGATCGATCAAACAGCCACCGCATCCAGGCAAGTACAATTTGGATTGAAAATCATTTGGTAATCAGATTCTGGGTAAATGTCCAAATTCTGAAAAGGAAACAGGAATCGAGGGATTCCTGTGTTGATGAGTACTTGGTCATTGGCTGAAACGCTGTACCAAGTGCTTGAGGCAGTCATTCGCGCGGCGGCGCGTTCAAAGAGGCGGGCATGAAAAAAATCTGGCTTTCGGCAACTCTGATTTTATCTGCGGTTGTGCTAACTGTCTTTGTGGGAATTAGTCTGGTATCCCGGGAAGCGAAAGCGTCCGTAGATCGTGAGCAGCCAATAATTACAAAAGCGGATTTCGATCGGATGATGAAGTCGGAGTCGAACTGGGGACGCTGGGGTAAAGAAGACCAATTGGGCGCTCTAAACTTGATAACCGCTCACAAACGGATACAAGCAGCGAAATTGGTCAAGACGGGAATATCCATTTCTCTCGCTCATAATATGTTCACAGAAAAGGTTGGAAAAACACCCGCCTTTGAGTTGCACATGGTGAAAACAGGCGCCCCGGGATCGGAAGGAGCACTCGACGTCCTTTCGATTGACTATCACGGCCGCACCCAAACTCATTTTGACGCTCTGTGTCACCAGTTTTGGGATGGGCAAATGTATAACGGGTATCCGCAGGGAGAGGTAACCGACAAAGGGTGTGCAAAAGATTCAGTAATCCAAGTTAAAAATGGAGTCTTCACGAGAGGAGTGCTCATAGATTTCCCGCGGCTTTATGGCACCAAGTATCTGACTGGAAGTCGGGCGATTCTTCCAGAGGATCTCGACGCGTGGGAGAAAAAGAGCGGAGTGAAAATTCAAAGTGGAGATGCTGTTTTCATTAGAGTTGGGCGGTGGGCCAGATGGGATGACGCTAAGGGCGGATGGGATCCCTACAAGGAAGGGGCGGGCCTACACGTGACCAGCGTGGCGTGGTTTAAGAAACGGGATATCGCCCTCCTCGCAAGTGACATGGTATCGGACGTGGTTCCTTCCGGCGTGGAAGGTGTTACAGGTGGAGGACCGGTACACAAGATGGCGATTGTCGAGCTCGGAGTTCCCCTCATAGACAATTGCGATCTGGAAGCGGTTGGCGAATACGCCGCTGCAAACAAGCGCTGGGATTTTCTCTTGACGATGGCTCCACTAGCCGTTGACGGAGGAACGGGATCACCAGTAAATCCCATCGCGACCTTCTAGCATCGAGTGTCCAATCTCCATTGCGAGGGCGGCGGATTCGAATACCTTGTGCATAACGACGTATTAGAGCCATCGAAGAACAGTCGATGCCAAAACCAGACCAAAGCCAGGCTGCGGAACCCCGCGGAAACTTCGTAGGAAGATTCGCGGGAGTGGGTATGGCCCTAGCCGATTGGTCGGAGCGATGGTTTCCCGACTCTTTCGTATTTGCGCTAGCAGCCCTCGTCATCGTGTTCGTTTTTGGCATGTTCTTGGGGTCTACGATCCACGATCTCATTAAGTACTTCGGCGAAGGGTTCTGGAGCCTGATCCCGTTCACGATGCAGATGGCGATCATCATTATTGGTGGGTATGTGCTTGCGTCATCACCGCCGATCTACAGCTTGATTCGCTTGCTCGCGAGGATTCCGCGGACGCCGCGTGGGGCTGTGGCGTTCGTCGCGTTTTTCTCGATGACTACTTCACTGATAAGTTGGGGGTTCAGCCTCATTTTCAGCGGCATCCTCGTGCGAGAAATCGTAAAGGACGTGCGGCAAATTGATTATCGTGCTATCGGAGCAGCCGCCTATCTGGGCAGTGGCACCGTGTGGGCCCTGGGGTTGTCGTCATCCGCCGCCCTGATGATGGCTACCCCGTCAGCCATTGCTGCCCCGTTGCTCAAGATCAGCGGAGTGATTCCGTTGAGCCAGACTATTTACACCTGGCAAAGCCTCACAACCGCCGTTGTTCTGATTCTTTCCGGTGTCGTCGTGGCATACCTATCTGCGCCGGCAACCTCAACCAAGACAGCTGAATCATTCGGAGTCACGGAAGGGATTGAAATCGAGGAAGTGGAGAAGCAACGCACTCCCGCAGAGTGGCTGGAATATGCGCCGGTGCTGTCGGTCATCGTTGGCGCGATAGGGCTGGCCTACCTGGTGCAAATTTTTGCGGCGCGGGGTCCATTGGCCGCTCTGGACTTGAACACATACAATCTCTTATTTTTGATGCTCGGCTTGCTATTGCATTGGAGGCCGCGCTCCTTCACTCTGGCGGTCAACCGCGCGGTGCCCGCCACAGCCGGAGTTCTGATCCAATTTCCGTTCTACGGAGGAATCTTCGGCATCATTACGATGTCTTCGATAACTAGAACACTGGCGCACTTTTTTGTAAACATTTCCTCGCAGAACAGTTACCCGGTAGTCGTTGCGATCTACTCTTTCGTATTAGGAATGTTTGTGCCGTCGGGCGGAGGCAAATGGGCGATTGAAGCTCCCTACGTTTTGCAGGCAGCCAAGGACCTCCACGTGAGCCTCGGATGGATCGTTCAGGTGTACAACGCTTCCGAAGCTTTGCCGAACCTAATCAACCCATTTTGGATGCTGCCGCTTCTAGGAATACTTAAGGTGCGAGCGAGGAATTTGGTTGGCTATGGATTGTTGCAATTAATGGTCAATACGCTGTGGGTTCTCTTCTTCGCGTGGCTTTTTGCGCGGACTTTTACTTATGTCTCGCCGGTAACTTCCTAGATGAACTCGATAATTTTATGATGAGGATTCAATAACAGGAATGAGGCGAATTGAGAAAATAATGGCTTTCGTTAAAGCGTTCGATTCCGCTCCGGATCTGAGCATGTTGTTGTGGGTTGAGAAAAGATAAATTCCGGCATACATGAAATCTTTCAACATCGCAGTCATCGCGGGTGATGGAATCGGCAAGGAAGTTGTTCCGGAGGGCATCCGCGTCCTGGAGGCTGCGAGTCTCCGCTTTGGCTTTCAAATACACTGGCACAGTTTCGATTGGAGTTGCGAATCGTACGTCAAGACCGGCAGGATGATGCCCGCCGATGGGCTAGCGCAACTGCGGCCTTTCGATTCGATTTTCCTCGGCGCGGTTGGCCATTCCAGCGTACCGGATCACGTTTCGCTTTGGGGGCTCTTAATACCCATTCGCCGTGGCTTCCAGCAATATGTCAATTTGCGGCCCGTACAGCTGTTCGAAGGGATTGAGTCTCCGCTGAAGAATTGGAGACCCGGTCAGATTAATTTCTGCATCGTTCGCGAGAACAACGAAGGTGAGTATTCCAATATTGGCGGGCGGTTGTATGAAGGGACAGAAGAGGAAATGGCGGTTCAGCAGGCAGTTTTCACGCGTCGCGGCGTGAACCGCGTTATGCGTTTTGCTTTCGAATTGGCACGCAAGAGAAACAAGCATCTTACGTCCGCCACAAAATCAAATGGGATCATCCACACGATGCCGTTCTGGGATGAATGCTTTCATGGAATGGCGGCTGAATTTCCGGATATCCGCACGGATCAATATCACATCGATATTTTGGCTGCCCACTTTGTGCGCCATCCGGATTGGTTCGACGTTGTCGTGGGCTCCAATCTTTTCGGCGACATTCTTTCCGATCTGGGCCCGGCCGTGACCGGCTCAATTGGCATCGCTCCGTCCGCAAACCTTAACCCGGAAAAGGAATTCCCATCAATGTTCGAACCGGTCCACGGTTCGGCGCCGGACATCGCCGGAAAGGGAATAGCGAATCCTATAGGTCAGATTTGGTCGGGCGCGATGATGCTAAGACACCTAGGCGTGCCCGATGCCGCGGATGCTGTGGAGATTGCAATCGCGGACATTCTGGCGCAATCAAAAATTCGCACGCCGGACATCGCGGGCACCTCTACGACGAAGGACCTTGGGACAGCTATCGCGCAACGAGTGAGCAAGCCGGAATAGGTGTTTAGAATGCCGCCGATTTCGAGAGAGAAAATCGGCAACTTGCGACCTGAGAAGGGATAACGCATGAAAAAGGACCGCTATAACGAAGAGCAGACCGCCTTCGCATTGCGTCATGCAGAAACGCGGCGCACAGGCTATGGGAGGAAGTTGGCTCTGGTAGTTGCGACGATCGTGGGTTTGGGTGGAGTTACGCTGGCGCAACAGCCGCTTCAGCCGCAACAGTCTCAGACCATGACCGTTCATCCGCTGCGGGAGGGCGCAGTTTACTGGATTGCTGGTGGCGGCGGAAATTCCGGGGTAATCATTGGACAACATGGAGTAATCATCGTGGACGCGAAAACTACGCGGGATGCGGCCGAGCAACTTATTGCCGAAGTCGCCAAGCTGACGCCAAAACCTATCACGCACGTCATCATTACTCACAGCGACTGTGATCACGTGAATGGATTGGCGGGATTCCCTGATGGGCTCACCATCATTGCTCATGTCAACGAGAAGCAGGAGCAGGAAGCGGCGTTTGCAGCCGGCGGTCGTGGAATGCCACCGCCCAAACGCCTGCCTACGCAGGTAGTGACGCAAGACAGTGAATCGATTGCGATCGAAGGGATCCGCTTCGTTCTGCTTCATTGGGCTCCCGCACACACTAGTGGTGATCTGGCGGTATACCTTCCGGATGAAAAGATCGTATTCACAGGGGATATCCTGACCACATTGATTCTGATCCATCCGGATAAGAATGGAACGTTAGATGGCTGGTTTAAAACCGCGAGGGGACTCCTCGCTCTGGATGCCGACACGTATGTGCCGGGCCACGGGAGCGCAGTCGAATCGAAAGTGGGCATTCAAAAAAGGATCGACGACAACCAGGCGAAGCGAGACAAAATCGCGGCCATGATGAAAGAGGGCAAATCACTTGAAAGCATCAAGACCGCAATGGGCGAGCCCCCTGGCCCGGGTCCCAGCGGTTGCCGGGGCATCCCATTTCCTAGTTTTACTGACACTGAATATCAGTTCCAATCCTCGAAGAGGCAGGTCCCGCAGTGATCAATAGAGCTTGTAACCACGCAAAGAGGCAAACCCGTGCCTAAATTCGCAGCAAATCTTACGATGCTTTTCACTGAACTTGATTTCCTGGATCGCTTCGATGCCGCAGCTAGTGCAGGATTCAAAGCCGTTGAGTTTCTCTTTCCCTATTCCTATGGAGCGGACGAAATCAGTGACAGACTCACCCGCCACGGTCTCGCATTGGCACTGCACAATTTGCCCGCAGGCAACTGGGCAGCGGGAGACCGAGGTATCGCTTGCTTGCCGGATCGAGTGGACGAATACCGCTCGGGAGTTGCTCAAGCGATCAAATATGCCAAAGCGCTCGGCTGTTCACAATTGAATTGCCTCGCCGGAGTGGGTCCGGATAACGCTGACCCGAAGGTGCTGTACAAGACTTTCGCAGAGAACCTGCGATTCACCGCAAGCTTGCTAGAACAATCGGGAATCGGGCTACTAATCGAGCCGATTAATACTAGGGACATTTCTCGTTTTTTTCTTAACGGCACGCAGCAGGCTGTCGAGATTATTCGCGACGTGGGTTCAAGTAATCTGAAGATCCAATATGACATTTACCACATGCAGATCATGGAAGGAGACTTAGCCCCTACAATTGAACGCAATCTGGATTTGATCGGACACATTCAAGTGGCCGAAAATCCGGGACGCCATGAGCCGGGCACCGGTGAAATCAATTTCGATTTCCTGTTCGGTTTTCTAGACTCGATTGGATATCAGGGCTGGGTTGGGTGTGAATACAAGCCCAAAACCTTCACGGTTGAGAGTCTTAAATGGTTCGAAGCGTATCGAGCGCGTTAAGTACCCGACCTTTCGGAGGTTGTTAAAGTGAGCGCAATAGGTTTTATAGGGTTAGGCATCATGGGGTCCCCGATGGCTCTCAATCTGATCAACGGCGGCCACCGGCTTTTCTTGAACAGCAGAAGCGGAGTGCCGGAGGATTTGGCGTCGCTGGGGACGGTGTGTGGTTCGAGTAGCGAAGTCGCTCAGCATTCGGATGTCGTTATCATGATGCTGCCTGATACACCGGACGTAGAAGCGGTGCTTTTCGGCGATAGCGGTGTGGCACAGGGTTTGACGCCGGGCAAGATCGTTGTGGATATGAGCTCCATCGCTCCGCTCACTACAAAAATCTTTGCCAATCGCATACGGAACCTCGGATGTGAGTATGTGGACGCGCCAGTATCAGGTGGTGAAATCGGCGCCAAGAACGCAACCCTAACCATCATGGTAGGTGGGACGGAGGCAGCATTCGAAAGAGTCAAGCCGATCTTCGAACTCTTGGGGAAGAATATAACACTGGTCGGCGAAAACGGTGCAGGACAAGCGTGCAAGGTAGCAAATCAGATCATTGTTGCGCTGACCATTGAAGCGGTTGGGGAAGCGCTTTTGTTTGCTTCAAAATCGGGCGCGGATCCTGCTCGAGTGCGACAAGCGCTGATGGGGGGCTTCGCCTCTTCGCGTGTTCTGGAAGTGCATGGTAAGAGGATGATTGAACGCACGTTTAATCCAGGTTTTCGCATCGCACTTCACCAAAAAGATTTAAACCTGGCGCTTACAGATGCTCAAACTCTGAAGATGAGTCTTCCAAATACCGCTGGCACGCAGCAGTTGTTCAATGTATGTGTTGCGAATGGCGGTGCCGCTTGGGATCACTCCGCGCTTGTTCGCGCGCTGGAACTGATGGCGGCTCACGATCTTGAGAGCAAGGGATGAGCGAAGTATTTGAACAAATACTTCACGCTTACATTGTCGCCTCTTAGCTGAATTATCAAATCACTAGAGGGCATTTCCGCGATCGAATGATTAATGCGGGAAATAAGACAGGGGCGGTTTTTCCCCTTCGTGCACCGGCGTCCTGGCCACATTCATTATTATTGCCAACGTTGTGTAGTAGCCAACAAGTACTGACATGTCGACCACACCCTGCTCGCCAAACGCGTTTATCGCTCGCCCGTATGTAGCGTCGGTCACACTCTGATTCCGGCGAAGCTCGCTGCAGAACTCGAAGACCACCTCCTCATCCGCCGCCATACCCGTGGGGCGGCGCCCTTCGGCTATCGCCGTCACGATTTCCGGTTTCACCCCAGCCTTTATAGCCAGGGGCGCATGCACACTGTACTCATACTGTTGAGTCCACTGGCGGGCGGTCATAAGAATGACAAACTCAGTGAGCTTTTGTCCTATGCTGTTTTGGAACCGCAGATACTCGCCCGTCTTTTGTAGTCGGCTCATCAACTCAGGACTGCGGAGGAGTGGAATGAATGGTCCCGTCACCGCTCCCCGGGGACCCGCGGCCAATTCGTCAGCAGCTTTTTTTTGAGCGTCGGTCATCGCATCCTTGGGAATAGGGGGCATTCGATCCTGAGCTGCGGCGGTACCCAAAAACAAAAATAGAAAACAGATGGCGACAGCGAAGTTTGCGAGTCTCATGAAACATCTCCTTTTGGATGGCATGGTAGCAGACTGTGGCCCTGTGAGAAGATGTGCGAGTCACTTTCCGGGAAGTACAAATGCCGCTTTCATGAAAATCCTGTTTGGGAGGAGTGTCCGAGCGAAGACAAACCCGTACGTGCATTTAGTTCGTCCTACGCGTATGAAGTAACCATAGAGAATCCGGGTAGCAGGATGATGGCTTGCGATGCCACAACGCACTCACCGGAATCCGTGGCGCGAACAACCGAGCTGCGGCCGCCCGCATCGTCCGCGCCATCGAAAGTCTTCTGCCGGACGACGCCAAGTTCAAAGAAGGATATGCGGTGGGATACAAGGATTGCGCCGAGGACGCGCTCAAAAAATCCAAGCGCGAAGATAGCTCACCCCGCTCGCGCTGATTCCCCATTCACGAATTCCCTTCGCCAAGCCGACTTCCCGTTACTAATCCGGCCAACTTCCGCGAACCCCGTTTCTGGATAATTTCCGGATTGGCGCCCAGCCGCCCATGACGAATTGTTTTAAGCCTTAGGTATCGCGGTCGCGCACGTATAATGTCTGCGCATGTCCTTTACCTCTGGCTCAA